>JACKQG010006733.1_pt1 | contig 11948 bp, 8 predicted proteins | sample 8237621 | NCBI WGS metagenome assembly JACKQG01 (sample SAMN15677084, study PRJNA649215) | marine metagenome | biome: marine; feature: Black Sea; material: saline water; isolation source: suspended particulate matter (SPM) from the Black Sea western gyre | collected 2013-06-09/2013-06-10 | depth...
CAACGACAAAGAACTTTTTTTCAGGGAAATTTCAGAAAAACCTTTTGTTCTGTCTGGCTTTTACTGGTTTGATATAGAACATAAATTCTGTCGTCTTCCTGAAGCGTCTCTATCTGAAATAAGTGATGGAGTGAGACAGCATGCATGGCGTACTTCAGGTGGAATGGTACGTTTCCGGAGTGATTCAAAGTTAATAGCAGTCCATGCAGAACTTACAAACATGGTTGATATGTGTTAAGCCCCATGGGCTAAAGCGAAAAAAGCCCAAAATAAGCCCGGAAAGAAGTGATAAAATAGATTGAATTACCTGTTATGATAGATATTGGAAGGTGTTAAATAATTAGTCTGAAGAAAGAGGGGGATAATTGGAAGATCATGGCCGAAAACTGGTTCGCGCTGGAATGATGAAAACGGGATTTTATTCTTGTTTGTAATGTGCATTGTAGGGATTTGATTCATCAAACCCTCAAGTTCACTGATAGAATAATCTTGTAGGGGTGATTCACGAATTACCCCCCCCCCATAAAACTGCTTGTCATTCTGAACGCAGTGAAGAATCCCGCACACTTTACAACTGGACTCATGCTGCCCGGCTTCCCCGAAGCAGGGGATTTTGAATTGGTGTCATACGCCCTCGTGTGACACCATCATAATAAGATTCGGTTACTTAGTTAGCTCGGCATCAATGTTCTTCCATGCGCTAAACTATCGTTGCCGCCATTTTCGCAAAAAAGATTGATCCGGAATCCAGCGACTTTTTCCCGAATTCGGAGAATCCGGGCTAAGCTAAATCCGCTGCGGAATTGCATTTACTGTTCTAAGTGTTTGATAATTATATTGTAGGGGAGTTCAATTGAACGCCCTTGCTATCATCCTTATATTATTATGCTGCAGAGTCCCTGCACTCTGCAGCCAATGACGCCTTCCGCGACCCCGAACTTTTTTTTCGCGGGAACGCAGAAATAACCCTGTCATTCTGAACGAAGTGAAGAATTCCCCACATTTGATGGCAGGCCGGAGGTTCATCCCCCGGCGCTTTTTCCGCTTAATACTGAAACGAAAGAAGTAAATATGATTGAAAAATTACGAGAAATAAAACATACCTTCGATGAGTTGTCCGAGAAAATGGCGCTGGCGGCCGCCGATCCGCAGGAATACGCTAAATTAGCGCGGGAATACAGCCGTTTGGAAAAAATCGTCAAAGCATTCGATAAATATGAATCGATTTTGAACGAAATGCAAGGACATAAATCGATAATCTCCGAAGGCGGCGATGAAGAATTAGCGGAGATGGCCAAAGAGGAACTGCCCGAATTGGAAGCTCAGCTTGGACAGCTGGAAAAGGATTTGAAGTTGATGCTGCTCCCGCCGGATCCCAATGACTCGAGGAACATCGTGGTGGAAATCCGCGCCGGGACGGGCGGTGAAGAAGCCGGATTGTTCGCGGGTGATTTGTATAAAATGTATATCCGTTATGCGGAGAGCCGTAATTGGAAATCTGATGTTCTCTCTTCCAGTCCCTCCGATATGGGCGGCTTTAAGGAAATCATCTTTTCCGTGACCGGCGATGGAGTTTATGCTCGGATGAAGTTCGAAAGCGGCGTTCACCGTGTCCAAAGGGTGCCGGCGACGGAAGCATCCGGGCGGATCCATACTTCGGCGGCGACGGTGGCAGTAATGCCGGAAGCTGAAGACGTCGAAATTGCGATCAGTCCCGACGATCTGCGAGTCGATGTTTACCGTTCCACCGGGCACGGTGGTCAGAGTGTCAATACCACGGATTCAGCGGTGCGTTTGACTCATATTCCCACAGGACTGGTGGTCACCTGCCAGGATGAAAAATCTCAACTGAAGAACAAGATCAAGGCGATGAAGGTTTTGCGGGCGCGCTTATATGACGCCGCCATGAAGGAAAAGGAATCGAAGGAATCAGAAATGCGCCGGAAAATGGTCAGTACCGGCGACCGCAGCGCCAAGATCAGAACCTATAATTTCCCCCAGGGCCGGGTTACCGATCACCGGATAAAACTGACCCTGTATAAACTTGACGCCATCATGCAGGGAGATATCGAGGAGCTGATCGAAAGTATCAGAATCGCCGACAGCGCCGAACAATTGGCAAATCTGGAAACCGTTAGCTGAATCAGCAATCAATGTTAATCCTAAAATATAGAATGAAAAGTTTATAGTGATTCCCAAAATTAATTTCCGGTGTTTTTCGGTAAAGTTGTTTGTAAGGGTGTAGCATACTAAACCCCTACCTAAACAATATCATGCACTTAGTATCTATATATTGCCCGGTTGATTTTAAACATACGAAATTATTTTCAAGAATGGGGTTATATTAGAACAGATGTGTCCTAAGAAAAAATATACCGTTGGTGAGCTGCTAAAATCGTTGAAGGAACGATTGGAAGCGGAGAAGATCGAAAACGTTTCCGGCAACGCCGAAGCCATTCTGGGTAAAGCCGCCAACCTGGACCGGACCGAAATATTCCTGAATATGGATCTGGATTTAGCCCTGAATGAAGTAAATAAGGCTGAACGGTATCTTAAGCGGCGATTACGCGGTGAACCCCTCCAGTATATTATGGGGGAAACTGAGTTTTACGGCGTGCCTTTATTGGTGGATGAACGGGTATTGATACCCCGTCCTGAAACTGAACTGCTGGTCGAATGGGCGCTGGAAACTATCGCCCCGTTGAAAACTCCGAGGATATTGGATGTAGGGACCGGTTCCGGGGCGATCGCCGTGGCTTTAGCCGCCAACCATCCCGATTGTGAGGTCTTCGCCTTCGATAAATCCTTGAATGCGCTAAACCTGGCCGCCGGGAACAGCCGGATGAACGATGTCCGGGAGCAGATTCAGTTCGTGGTCGGTGATCTGTTTAAAGAAGACTTTATCAACAGTGTCGGGAGTAATTTCGACTTGGTAGCCTGCAATCCGCCCTATATCGCCACCAACGAAATGGACAATCTGCAAACGGAAATCCGCGAATATGAGCCGCGTTCAGCTTTGACCGATGAAGCCGACGGCCTGCAATTCTATCGCCGGCTGGTGAAAGTTGTCCCACGGTTATGCAAGGACGGAGGCTGGGTGATGGTGGAAACGGCGGAATTGCGCGGGCATGAAACCCTGAAAATTATGCAGGCGGTTCTGCCGGATGCTGAATTACGAAATGACCTGGCCGGTAAACCCCGGGTCGTCGGGGGAAAATATAGAAAAACATAATCTGCCGCAAAAACCCGTGTCTATCCTGGCGTCAGGATTCCTCACCTCGTTCCCACGCGCCCTCGTGGGAACGCTGAAATCGATTCTGAATCAACATAAAAAAGATATACATTGAACGAATTTTGCGATAATTGCGGACCCGGAGTGTTCTTTAAGGTGAAGGTAACCTGCGGTGACGCTCGGACAGGTTACCTGTGCACAGATCATGGTGAAATCCCCACACCGGTGTTTATGCCGGTGGGGACATTGGCGACGGTGAAGAGTCTATCCACCGGCGATTTGGAGAATGCGGGGGCGAAGATCATTCTGGGCAACGCCTATCATTTATACCTGCGGCCGGGGATGGATATTGTCCGGGAGAGTGGCGGACTGCACCGTTTTCAGAACTGGTCGGGAGCGATGCTGACCGATTCCGGCGGTTTCCAGGTGTTTTCACTTTCGGGATTGAACAAAGTCACCGATGAAGGCGTAAAGTTTCAATCGCACATCGACGGTTCCTACCACACTTTCACTCCTGAAAACGTGATGGACCTGGAGTTGGGATTGGGGGCGGACATCATCATGTGCCTCGACGTCTGCTCACCGTATCCCTGCGAAAAAGAACGGGCGGCGGAAGACAATAAACGGACTATGGATTGGGCCAGACGGTGTAAAGAGAAGTTCGAGCATACGGATCATTACCATGATTACCGGCGATTCCTGTTTCCGATTGTGCAGGGATCGACCTACGAAGATTTGCGCCGGATATCGGCCGAAACCCTGGTCGAAATGGATTTCCCGGGCTACGCAGTCGGAGGACTTTCCGTCGGAGAACCGACCGGCGCTTTCAGGGAACTGTCCGATTTCTCGGTCAAACTTTTGCCGAAGGATAAACCCCGCTATTTGATGGGGACGGGGACTCCGCAGGACCTGCTGTATTCGGTGGGGATGGGGTATGATATGTTCGACTGTGTAATGCCCACCAGGAATGCCCGTAACGGTCAGTTGTTCACCCGCAATGGCAAAATGAACATCCGCAACGCCAAATTCAAGCGGGATTTCAGCCCGCCGGACGAGGAATGCGGTTGCGAACTTTGCCGGAATAACACCCGGGCATACTTGCATCACCTGTTCATAGCAGAAGAAATCCTAGGACTACGCCTGGCGAGTATCCACAATACACATTACTACCAGGATACTATGCGAGGCGCGCGGGAGCATATTGCGGCCGGAGATTTTTACGAGTGGCGCGGGGAGTGGTTGAGGAATTACAGTTGAAACGATAGCGCTTGTATTGAATTGTAGGATATTGACCTCCCACTGGCGGTCATTCCCGCAAGCGAAGCGCGTCGGGAATCTGAATGCTTGTTGAAATACGGAGTCTTACCAGGTGTCATTCTGAACGAAGTGAAGAATCCCAATCGAACTTGGTGCCAGGTGTCCTCACTTATACTTAATAATATACCATTAGCAATCATATAACAATAAAATATAATACTTTACGGAGCAACAATGTATTTACACTATTTAGCAATGTCCCAGCCTCAAGGCGGCGAAGGCGCACAAGGCGGTATGGGCGGCATCATGGGCTTCCTGCCCTGGATAATGATCATCCTCGTCTTTTATTTTCTGCTTATCCGCCCTCAGGCAAAACGTCAGAAACAACAGCAAGCTATGCTCGCCGCAGTTAAAAAAGGCGACAAGATCATCACCTCCGGCGGTATCCACGGAACCATTGTCGGCGTTAAGGAAAACACCAATGTCCTGATCTTGAAGATCGCCGACAATATGAAAATCGAAATCGAACGCAGTTCCGTTGGCAAGGTCCTGACAGCCAGCAGCGAGGAGTAAGATTTTGGGGAAATGGTAGGGGCGGTTCGCGAACCCGCCCTTACTTACATTAATAAATAACGGGAGAGGATCGTGATGGAACCGGTTATCGGCGGTGCGATAGTTAAGACTTTTACTTGGCTGTGGAAAGACTACGGCAAGGAATTTGCTGGTAAAAAATGGACTGAATTCGTTGAAAGTAAACGATTCGAGCAAGCTGCGTCCGACTATGCCAGAGACATGCACGAACGCTATGGTAGTATCAAGATTTTGGGCATGGACTCACCAATACCGCTGGAAGGAATTTATACTCGCGTTTCCATGCTAGCTAAACCTACAATATTTACATACATACCAAAGGAACAGTTAGAACAAATATATATAAACGATTGTTCTTTTGGCGAAGTTTTAGGAAAACCCAAGAATGGTTTCGATGTTTTTTTGAAGTATAATAGAATTTTCATTCTTGGTAAACCCGGCGCGGGAAAAACGACGTTTTTAAAATATATCATCTTGCAGACTACAACAGGCACAAAGTCGAGCATCCCCATCTGTATCGAATTACGACGTTTCGCAGATACCGGCAAAACGCTGATGGAATACATCGTTGATCAATTCGACATCTGCAATTTCCCCGATGCGGAAGCATTCATCGTTACCGTTTTGAAACACGGTAAAGCACTGGTCTTATGCGACGGTCTGGATGAAGTGAACAAGGAAAACGGATTGCGGAATAAGATCATCGACCAACTCCGCGATTTCAGTGATAAATACAATAAGAATCGTTTCGTGATTACCTGTAGGATTGCGGCCACCGAATATAACTTCGAGAAATTCGATTACGTGGAGATGGCTGATTTCGACGAAGAACAAATTGAAATGTTCATTGGCAAATGGTTTATAGAGGATGATGAAATCCACAGAATGTTCTTGACCGAGTTTAAAAAATCCGAGCATAAGCGTCTGCGGGAACTGGCTTCAAATCCACTTTTATTGACTCTCCTCTGCCTTGCATTTAAAGAAAACCTCAGTTTCCCCTTTCGCCGGAGTGAAATTTACGGTGAGGCACTTGATGCGTTGATGAAGAAATGGGACTCTACACGTAATATTAAACGAGATGATATTTACCGCAACCTATCTTCAGGACGGAAGCTTAATATGTTAGCACGGATAGCGGCGGAATGCTATGAAAAGAAAGAATATTTGCACGACCAGCCCAAACTTGAAAAAATGATCGTTGCCTATTTACAAACCCTCCCACAAGCCGGATTCGCCGAAGATATCGACGGTGAAGCGGTTTTAAAGACAATCGAAGCTCAGCACGGCGTACTGGTCGAACGTACACAAAAAGTCTATTCCTTTTCTCACAAGACCTTCCAGGAATATCTCACGGCAAAATATATTATTGATAATGCACATAAAGGGACTTTGAAGGCGTTGCTAGATAACCACCTTTTGGATGATAACTGGTATGAAGTGATATTACTGACTGCGGAAATGCTTGACGATGCGGATAAATTCTTTGAATTATTTTATAACAAGTTAGATGAGATGGCGCAAAAAGACAACAAGTTAATGTGTCTCTTGATCGAAGCGAAAAAATCTGCTAATGAATCGATTATGGAATTTCCCTTTCCAGTGAATAAGAATTTAGTATATATCCAGTTTTATTTAACTCTTTCTCGTTCCATTTCTCGTGCTTTTGCTAAGGATGTTATAGAAATTGTATCTCGAGATTCTATTGTTGGAAATGCTCTTGGGCCTTGTGTTGCTTTTACAGGTGGTGGACTTTCAGTTACACAATATGTCTACAATCTATCGCTTGGAGTCGCAGCAGTAAAGATTAACAAATTCAATAACATTTACGGTCTTGTCCAAACTAATGCTTTTGCTTTAGCGATGGAGAACGGATTGGACGTTACCTGTGAATTGTTTTCGGATTCAGAATGGGAAAAACATGATATTAAGCAATTGTCAACTGAGATGGTTAAAATTTGCAAAGACATAGGAAATCCTAAAATTTATAACGATCTTAAACAAATAGATATTCCCGAAAATAATTCTAACGAAGAAAGCATAAATAGATATGTAGATGAGATTTCGTCATTTTGGATAAAATATGGAATTTATGTAAAATATACTCTCACTATGTCCCAAGCCAAAAGTATTGGTGGCTACCTCCAGACTTCAAAACTCCTCCTCGACTGCCTGGAAAACGCCTCCGTTTCCGACCGGGAGGGGTTGAAAGATCGATTGTTGATGCCACCGGCGGGGTAGTTTTTTGGGGATTTCACAACGGATTGAACGGATGAAACGGATTTGTAGGGGCAGATCCCAGTGTCTGCCCTCGGGAACGCATACTTTTGTAGGGGCACAAAACTTTGTGCCCATTTAAGCAAATAGACTTGATTACAATACAATACATATAAACTCAACAACACGGAGAATTCATGAACACCGGCAGCGAAGGTGCGGTCGAGAAGAAGAAACGGAAATACTTTCCGCAGACCTTCTGGATCGCCAACACCATGGAAATATTTGAACGGATGGCCTGGTACGGCTTCTTTTCGGTCTCGTCGCTGTATATCACCGGCGCGGTATCGGAAGGCGGATTGGGATTCACATCGGAACAGCGGGGCACCCTGCAAGGCGTAGTCACTTTCATCCTCTACCTTCTACCGGTGCTTACCGGAGCGCTGGCCGACCGTTTCGGTTACAAGAAAACATTTTTCATCGCTTATGCGATCATGATCCCGGCCTATTTCCTGCTGGGGCAGTGCAATACCTACGAGACATTTTTCCTGGCATTCCTGATGGTCGCTGTCGGGGCGGCGACATTCAAGCCGGTGGTCGTCGGCACTGTCGCTAAAGTCACCGACGAATCCAATAGCTCGATGGGCTTCGGTATCTTCTATATGATGGTAAATGTTGGCGGTTTGCTGGGCCCCATCGTCGCCGGAATCATCCGCGGCTGGTCCTGGGATTACGTCTTCATCGCCTCGTCATGCTGGATCGGAGTCAACTACATCTGGCTGCTGATATTCTATAAGGAACCAACCACCGAAGCCGGCACCAAGGAAGCCCGTTCACTGAAGAAAGTATTCAGCGACATGGTGGAAGTGCTGGGGAACGGTCGCTTTTTCATCACCGTATTCGTGGTGCTGGTCTCGATGATGTCCGCCAGCCAGGGCTGGTTCACCTGGAAGACCGTAGGAATCTTCATTCCGGTCTGGATCGTTCTTAATATCTTCGTGGATTCATTCCTTAAAAAGAGTGCTAATCCGCTGATGCCCCCGATGAAAATCGGCAACTGGAAGTTTGCACTTTACCTGTTGATCCTATCCGGTTTCTGGACTTCGTTCAACCAGATCTGGATCACCATGCCGGAATATATCCGCGACTTCGTCGATACTTCGGATATGCTGCCCAGCCTCGGCGGCTTCTTCCAGGCAATCTCGGTCATTAAAACCGACGTCATCGTCCGGGTCCTTTCCCCGCATCTGACCGAAGCCGGAATCGCCCTGAGTTCCATCGATATGCACGCGCTCGTCGAAGACCTGCTGGCGGCCCGGGTCAGAATCGGCGCTGACCAGCTTGAACAGTTGATCGGGTCGGTTATCGTATCCGGTGAAGCGGTCTCCCAGGGTCAAATGGCCGCTATGGCCAATCAGTTGATCGACATGGGACGGCAGGTCAATCCTGAATACCTGATCAAATTCGACGCCGGGGCGATTGTGGTCTTCCAATTATTGGTCTCCTTCATCATTGCCAAATGGAACCCGTTCAGTTCCATGGTCGGCGGAGTCATTATCGCCTCCATCGCCATCGGTCTAACGGGATTACTGCAAACCGGCTGGCCGGTAGCTGCAGCCATCGTCGGTTTCGCCTTCGGTGAAATGATGGCTTCGCCCAAATCCCAGGAATACATCAGCATCATCGCTCCAGGGAATAAAAAGGCCCTCTACATGGGCTATTACTTCTGGGCGGTGGCGCTGGGCAACCTCTTCGGAGGTATCCTTTCAGGGCAGGGCTACGGCGCTGTTGCCAGAGGAGTCATCTCTCCCAAGCTGATGTGGGGAGCGTTCGGCGCGCTGGGAATCTTCACCGCCCTCTGCATGGTGCTCTACGATAAATTCGTCATTAAGGGCAGTTCCGCTGATATGAAAGCTCAGATGAACGGGGAGTAGGAAGTTGATCGGGATATTTGTTAATTTGGTAATTAGTTAATTGGGTAATCGGACTCCTCAGACTTGTCATTCCGGCAAGCAAAGCGCGTCCGGAATCTGAGTTCTGCATTTCCTGTGCTGCAGAGTCCCCGCACTCTGCAGCATCCGATTCCGCTTATTTTCATCCTTTTGAGTAAACATGATACCAAGAATTGTTGAAGCTAAGTATATCGGTGATTTCGGGATTTTTCTGAAATTTTCCGACGGAACGGAAGGCGAAATCGATCTCGCCGGAGAACTGCAGGGTGAAATTCTTAGGCCTTTAAAGGAACAAGCTTATTTTAAGAATTTTCAATTAAATAGCGAACTGCATACCGTCATCTGGCCCAACGGCGCAGATTTTGCCCCGGAGTTTCTATTTGATAAGGTGAACGTGGCGGTGTGATAGGGAGGAGATAATGGAACAGCGTAAAAGGAGGTTACTGTAATAGAATTAATGATAAAAGCATAAAGCAAAAAGCAATACTGAATGCAAAGACAAAGGCGAATTGACTAAGTAGTGTAAAAAAAGTTTTTAGGAGAGGAGAATGTATAAAGCCAGTGTTATCCTCATAGTTCTATTTCTATTCACATTTGTAGTTCTACTAAACAGTTGCTCAGAAGATGAACATGTATCGAAGTTCGACCGGGATCCTTTGATCCCTTTAGCTCTGGGGAATTCGTGGACTTATTATGTCTGGATGGTGGTGGACGGTAGTGAAGAAAGCAGCTCGCAATGGACCATGTCGGTACTAGATACGCTTAATTTGGGATTTAGATATTACTTTGTCCAATATGATACTCCTGAGACTATCAAATTTTTGCGCGCGAATTATGATGGTGTTTACAGATTGATCTCTTCCGTGCCGCCATGGCAAGAATTGTTGATTTGGCCGGATCATGTAAGTGTTGGTGATACATTTGAATACCCTGACGGCTGGATGACAGATGATGTGCCGGGCGTGCTAATATGTGAAGGTGTGAATATCGAAGTTATTAATGGAGACCTAAATTATCCTGGATGTATTCAATATCATTTTGAAGGTGAAACTGGTTGGTTAACCTGCTGGCACAAATATTGGTTGAAGCCGGGATTGGGGATTGTTCGGGAGGAGGGCGAATACAGCATGAACGGGCACTTTTACCAGTATTGGCAGGAATTGTCATATCCGATATCGCATTGATCTAAAGTGTTGTAATCACATTGTCTGGGATTTGGATTTCAGGATACTGCTCAGTCCATATTTAACTGTGTTCAAATTTGCAGGGTCTTGATAGGCTGATTTTGCTTCTTGCTGGAAGAATTCTCAACATTTATTTTGACTAATTCCTCAAAATTCCCTATATTAGTTACGTTGTTAAACAACCCGTCATCTGGCGGGTGTTTTTGTCCCGTTGGAACCTTGGGATCGCGATTGATCCGGACGAATTAAACGAAACTTTAATTCACGCGAAGGTTAAAATCGCTGTTCCAATTTTTTTGTCCCAAACGGGCAGTAACAGCAAAGTTCTTTGAAGGCGGTTATTTTAATGATGATGATCTTAGCAGGTCACCGGGAAAATCTGCAAAATCGGTTGTCCGTTTATCGGATGAAAAAAGGCGGTTCCTAAAATCTTGTTTTAACGAGGTTTTAAGACCGCTGGAAAAGATTTTGTAAATTTTTCTTGACTTTCTGAGAAAATCTTGTTAAATTATTAATCACCTTGAAAGAGGTATTGACAGCCCGGCATTTGTCGGGTCGTTCTTTGACAAATGGATAAACGATGTTGCAAATTTCATAATTGTTGTAATTTTTTTACGAGTCATTTTCTGTAAAGTGCTGATGAATTTCCATCCATCTTTATTGAAGGATAGATTTTCAGGTCAAGTTACTAAGGGCGTGAGGTGAATGCCTTGGCACAGAAAGGCGATGAAGGGCGTGGTAAGCTGCGAAAAGCGTCGGTGAGGTGCAAACAACCCTAGAACCGGCGATTCCCGAATGGGGCAACCCAGTGCAGGTAATGCTGCACTATCATATACTGAATACATAGGTATATGAGGCTAACGAGGGGAACTGAAACATCTAAGTACCCTCAGGAATAGAAAACAATAGTGATTTCCCTAGTAGCGGCGAGCGAACGGGAAATAGCCTAAACCTATATCACATGTTACCCGTTGGTTTAGTGGTATAGGGGTTGCGGGAGCATACAGGCGGAGTGACGGATCCGCCACAGAGTTACAAAGGTATCGATTAGTCGAACAGTTCTGGAAAGGCTGACCGAAGACGGTGATAGTCCGGTAGACGAAAGTTGATACTCTCTGGTTTGTTTCCCAAGTACCGCGGGACACGAGAAATCTTGTGGGAATCCAGGAGGACCATCTCCTAAGGCTAAATACTCTTCCGTGACCGATAGTGAACCAGTACCGTGAGGGAAAGGTGAAAAGTACCCCGAGAGGGGAGTGAAATAGTACCTGAAACCACACGCCTACAATCTGTGGGAGCCGGAATTTGAATCTTCGGATTCTTTGGAAGGTGACCGCGTGCTTTTTGCATAACGAGCCAACGAGTTGCTCGTGCGTTGCGTTAGGTTAAGGATCTCAGATCCGGAGCCGAAGCGAAAGCGAGTCTTAATAGGGCGCTAGTAACGTGCGGCAGACGCGAAACCGGGTGAGCTACCCATGGCCAGGTTGAAGCGTCGGTAAAACGACGTGGAGGACCGAA
>JACKQG010006734.1_pt1 | contig 11948 bp, 12 predicted proteins | sample 8237621 | NCBI WGS metagenome assembly JACKQG01 (sample SAMN15677084, study PRJNA649215) | marine metagenome | biome: marine; feature: Black Sea; material: saline water; isolation source: suspended particulate matter (SPM) from the Black Sea western gyre | collected 2013-06-09/2013-06-10 | depth...
AATCTCTTATTGAGATTCCACGCAGCCCCCTGACTCCTAGAGTCAGGGGGCTGTTCTTTGGGTTTAAACTCTAACTTCATTTCGCGTTACGATACGTAGGAATGAACTATCGTAAAGTAGCTACTCTGATACTGTTTTACTCGCTTGGAATTGCCGCCCTCTCAGGCATACTTGCAGTTTTTCTTCCCAACACAAACAGTATCATCCCAAGACTCCTAGTCACTGCAATAGTCACTGCGATTACTGCAGCGCTTTTGCTTTTTGCGATTCAACGAATTGAGATTGAGAAGACGCGTTTGTTTGGCGGCTCTCTAGGAATTGTTACATGCGCAGCTTACTTGCTCACCCTAGGCTCAATCTGGATCGGGTACGCTATCCGCACTGTACAGTTATCAGAACAGCTTGGTCTTTCCGCACTGCTTGTCTCTGGATGTGGGGCACTCATCTCAATTGGATTTCTTGGAAATGCAAATAAGCGCCTGCTTTTCGCTGGTTACGCACTTTCAATCATTTGGTGTATAGACCTCTTGTTATGGCTTTGTGCGATTTGGCTTTATTACAATCAATCGGGCGGACAATTTTTTGGATACATCGCTTTTCCATTGCAAACCCTTTTCCCTATTATTGTTCTCTGTTTCATAAGAAAACCAATCCTATATATGTGCATGACATGCACGTTTGCTATTGCTAGTTGCATCTTTGCCCAAGTTGCAATGTTTCTCACAGAGGGAGATATTGCAAAAGACGATACACTCTTCATTCTCACCCTCATTTGCGGAGGAATCGGCGCCTTCTTTGGTATTGCAAATATCATTCAATTCAGGGCAAAAAAATATGCTATTCGTTGGGCAGAATTGGGAACCCTTGTAATCGTTTCTATTGCTATTAGCACGTTTTGTTTCAACATCTGGTTTGAAATGAACAGAGTCCACGCACCGGATTTTATTATCCGACTTGCTATTGGCACTGGCATTCTCAGTTCAACTGCGATACTTGGTCTTCTCATTGGACAAATGCTCAGGGGATCTGTTTTTACTTTGTATGATGGCAGTGGACTTCAAGGTATATGCCCTAGATGTAATAGTACACTTCAAATACCTAGGGGAAAAAGTCACTGTGCAACATGTGGCTTGCGAATGAAAGTACAAATTGAATCACCAAATTGCCGAGCATGTGGGTATGACATCACGAAAATCCCAGAAATTGATTCCTGCTCCGAATGCGGCGAACCAATTGTGTTGCCCAGTCCCGTAGAATAAACAGATGCTTCCAGTTGTTCTTTCACTTCTATTACTAGCTCCACCAGTTATAGAAATTGACTTTTCTAAATTATCTCCCGAAGCAAAAAGCGCCATCTCTGCACAACAACAAAAGAGTAACGAGAGCGCGAACGAATGGCTTACTCTTGGAAAGCTATACCAAGCACACGGCCTTGACGAAGCTTCTATTAAAGCCTACACCTACTCTGAGAAACTTAAAAGCAACCCTACTACTAGTTATTTACTCGGAATCGTTCTGGCGCGAACTGGTGAATATGAAAAAGCTATCCAAACTCTAGAAAACGTTAAGGACTATACACCGGCAATTTGGCGCCAAGGTTTTTGGTATATGGACTTAGGGAATCTTGAGAAAGCCAGTAAGAGATTTGAAACTGCAATTGATATAGACACGAACTGCGTACCAGCAATCATCGGTTTAACTCGAACCCATCTAGGCAAGGGGAACCCAAGAGAAGCAATCGTTCTTCTTGAGGACCTTATCTCAAGAGGTGGAAATCATCCATATGTACTTTTTTTGCTTGGTACAGCACATCGCCGCGCAGGCAATAACGAACTCGCATCACAATTTCTCGAGGCACAATCCAATGGTCCGCCAACTTGGGCTGACCCTTGGTTTGAGGAGATGCAGACATATAAGAAGGGATATGCAGCCGATCTTGCCCGCGCGATGGCAATGATTGATGTTGGAAATATTACAGGGGCAAAAAAAACTTTAGAAGCTCTTGCAATCCAGCACCCCAAAGAACCAGCGCTACTAAACAATCTCGCAACTGTGTACTTACAACTTCGCCAAGTCAAACTCGCTGAAGAAACCCTCAAAAAATCGATGCGTTGGTCTCCAAAGTACGCACCGTCACACCTCACAATGGCATATATCATGCGCTCGACTGGTAAAATCGACCTTGCTCTAACGTATGCTAAGAAGGCAATTGAATTGCAGGCCTCCATGTCTCAAGCACACGCTCTTGCTGGCACGCTATCTTTTCAAAAAGGAGATATGCCTTCTGCTTCTTCGTTTTTTAATAAAGCTATTGAACTTGGAAACAGCGACCCCAACATTCGAGAAATGTACGGGATGGTGTTGTTGAACACGGGTAATCCGAGAAAGTCGCTACAGGAATTTGAGTTGGTTTTAAAAACTTCACCTAAAAATGTTGGGAGCATTAGTGGGAAATGCATTGCAATTGCATTGCTAGGCGATCCTGATACAGCAATCAAACTACTCGCCCAAGCGAAGTTTGATTATCCGGACGACCCACGAATACAACATGCGTGGCAATCAGTTCTAAAAATTAAGGGCAATCAATGATACATCACGCAACTCTGTTCATAATTGTTCTTTCACAAACACAAGATACGATTTGGCTTGAAGACCAAGCAGACGAACGTGGGGTTTCACTTAACTGGGTAAGCGGTGACACTGGCACATTTAACATGCCAGAAATAATTGGCGGTGGTGCCGCCCTACTTGACTTTGACAATGATGGCGATCTTGATATTTATTTTGTACAAGGCGGGCACTTCGACTCTAAAGTTCCAGAGGAAAACATACTTCTTCGCAACGATGATGGCATGTTTATTGATGTGACCCAATCAAGCAATACTGGAGACACCGGATATGGCATGGGCGTTGCGACTGGCGATTTTAACAATGATACTTTTGTTGACATTTTTATAACTAATGTCGGCAAGAATGTCTTGTTGCAAAACAACGGAGATGGAACATTCAAAGATGTCACGAGTGCTGCTGGTGTTGGGGAAGATGGCTGGGGTGCTAGCGCGGCATTTGCAGATTTCGATGCGGACGGCGATCTTGATTTATATGTAATCAATTACTTGGTTTGGGCGCACGGTCTGGTACTGGAATGTTTCAATGCAAAAGGCATGCTTGATTATTGCTCACCTACCAATTACATGGCACCTGCGAAAGATTTGCTTTACCGTAACAATGGTGATGGAACATTTACGGATATGTCTGAACCCGCAGGCATTGGAACTCGCACCGGAACCGGTCTAGGTGTTCTCTGCAACGATTACACGGGAGATGGCAAGATTGATATTTTTGTCGCAAATGACGGGATGGCTGATCAGTTGTGGCAAAATAACGGCTCATGGTCGTTTACTGATGTCGCTGCAATGCGAGGCTGTGCCCTTGACGATGAAGGCAAAGCTAAGGCGGGGATGGGCGTAACTACGGATGATTTTGATAATGATGGGGATTTTGACATCCTCGTTTGCAATTTGTTTGGGGAGAGTGATTCGCTTTACCTAAATGAAGGCGAGTATTTTGTAGATATCACAGCAAGAAAAGGAATTCGCACTGCTACTAGGCACGCGACTCGCTTCGGGTTGGGCTGGGTGGACTTCAATAATGATGGCTTCCTTGACTTATATGAAGCCAATGGAAGAGTGCAAATGATTGGAACTGCACATACTGCAGACCCTTTTGCAGAAGAAAACTATCTGCTACAAGGGACTGCAAAGAAATGGGAACTTATCAAAGGGATTAAGAACCCTAAAGTCCATACTAGCCGAGCGGCAGTATTTGGAGACATCAACAATGATGGAGGCATTGACGTACTCGTTGTGAACCGCGATGCCCCTGCATACTTGCTTATGAATGTGCATCCAGACAGAGACAACTCTGTTACTTTTCGAGTCATCGATTCACATGGGCGAGATGCTCTTGGTGCAGTTGTCACAGCCAAAGTGAACAACAAAACAATTACACACCCAGTTCAATCAGCATGGAGTTACATGGCAGCTAATGATCCGCGAGTACATTTTGGTCTTGGCGATGCCAATGGAGTAACTGACGTAACCGTTCGCTGGGTAGATGGCTCCAAGACCACATTTGGTTCATTTGATAAAGGTTTTCACATTCTTAAAGAGGACTAACAAACTCTTTGTTATGTAGATATTTTTATCCCATTTTGTAAATTGATTATAATGTCCCCAAAAGGAAACACTATGACATTTGAATTGCCAAAACTTAATTACGAATTCGACGCGCTTGAACCACATATCGACGCACGAACAATGGAAATCCATTACACCAAGCATCATGCTGGTTACGTTGCTAACTTAAACAAAGCAATTGAAGGAACTCAGTGGGCAGATAAAACAACTGCAGAGCTTCTTCGAACACTTGACGCGCTTCCCGAAGAAATACGTACGGCAGTAAGAAACAACGGTGGTGGACACTACAACCACTCTCTTTTTTGGTCCATCATGGGAACGAATAACGAGGGTGGACCAACTGGCGAACTCGCAAACGTTATTGACACAACCTTTGGTTCGCTCGACAAAATGAAGGAGACGTTCGCTAAAGCCGCAGCAACTAGATTTGGATCTGGTTGGGCATGGCTAACTGTGAATGGAAATGGCGAACTTTGCATCTGTTCTACTGCCAACCAAGACAACCCTCTTATGATTGACCTTGGAATGTGTGGCTGTACTCCCCTACTCGCACTTGATGTTTGGGAACACGCTTACTATCTGAATTACCAAAACCGTAGACCTGATTACGTCAATGCATGGTGGAACGTTGTAAACTGGTCTGCTGTCAATGCGTTGTGGACCAATGCTCGCGCTGCAAATAGCGGCAGTTGTGGTTGTTCTTGTACTTGTAGTTCCTGATAGAAAGTTTCTTTATGCGATTTTATTTTGTCCTAGGCGCCTTCGCGCTTGCTGGCTGTTCTTCTTCTTACACAGTCACCCAGCACGGTGGCATGCGTGATGCTCTTCGCGAGGGTAATACACAAGCACGAATTTCTTTTGAAGAAATCACTTCAAAGCCACATTCATTTGCAGTAGGCGCACTTACTGATCTTGAGGGTGAAATTACTATTTTCGATGGTCTAATAGTTGTTGCTAAGACAAATGATGGTGTTACAGCAAAGTCTTCCACTCCTTCAGGAGATGAAACAGCAACTTTACTCACACTTGCGTATGTTAAGAATTGGTCAGAGGACACACTTCCACATAACCTACCCTTTGAAGAAGCAGTCGAAGTAGTTGCAAAGCGCAATGGCATCGATACTGATGAACCATTCCCATTTTACGTCAATGCCACAACAACGAACTATGAAATGCATGTTATAAATGGCTTCTGCCCTGTTGCATCTCCAGACCTTCCACCTGAAGATCAACCATGGCGACTTCATGGCGAAGAAACAGAAATGCTCATTGTTGGGTTCTTCGCAAAGAATCAAGAAGGAGTTATGACTCACCATGGTTCCAATATTCACATACATGGACTTGATACTTCTGGAGCAGAGGGAGCCTCTGGACATCTTGATTCGGTAAATATTGCACCTGGATCTACGATTTTTGTCCCTCTCAAATAACGTCCGAATATTTACTCACTTTTTTTTTATCTAACCACAATATTGCACACCCACTACATCTAGTGGGTGTTCATTTTTTAGACCCACTACCACTCGTGAATACGCATATCTGGCTTGTAACCGAACATTTTCACCTCAGTTATCGCATGCAGAGAATTAACAAGAGCGTCCGAAATCCTTCTATCTCAAGAAAAGGAAGGACTCACACATGCTTACAAAGAATCAAGTCATTGACGCCATTTGCAGACTCAACCCAACAGCACCGATTAATTGGCTTGCTGGATTTGACCTTGTAGCACTTCGACGATATTACGAGCACCTTCTTATTACACTTGAACCACGTGGAAGCCGTGGCTGGGTTCGTGGAACGGGAACTCCTGCTGTCAGTACAAGACGCCCTGCTGCATAAGATTACCCCTTTCAGACAGAGGCCTGCCCCTCCCTTTGTTAGTCGTTTTATGACTCCCCTCGTAAACTACTCACAGAGCGCGGGACAGACCTCTGTCAATTCTGCACCCATTTTCACACAGCAGAAGTGTCTGACCATAGACATGACCACAGGGCAGACCCTTACGGGAGACTACGTAGTATCAAAGCCCTGCTTCACAAGGGCTAGTTCGAGCAGGGTTCGTACCCTTGTGATGAGTTCGAGCTTGTTCACTGGCTTCGTTATAAAATCATTGGTCCCACATTCAACAGCTCGCTCATAATCGCTCACCTCGTTGAGCGCCGTAACCATAATGACAACAATATCTCGAGTTGATGGTTGAGATTTAATCTTCTGGCAAACTTCAAATCCACTCATGCGTGGCATCATCACGTCGAGAATCACCAAGTTAGGGCGCTCAGCTTCAATGCTTTCAATCGCCTCTACTCCATCTGATGCCGTCCTTATTGAACATGGGAATTCTTCAAGGAATGCTTGCATGAGTTCTAAATTCTGCAAATTGTCGTCTACAAGAAGAATAGAAGCTCTACTCAGGTCAATTTCTGGAACGGTCTGGGGTGTTGTCTCATTCACGTTGTGTATGCTATCATGCTCTATTCTCACGTGTACAAGTGGAGCCTCGACAATGGCAAAATACGCCCCCCCCTCAATCTGGACCGACGAATACAACAAGCCCTCGCTCGATTCCCTTCGCAAATTAGCCCTTAATGATGCAAAAAAAGCATTCGACAAAGCCATTTCTAAGATTATTGCTCTTGAAAATATAGAGATTGAAATAAAGTGGTATGGAGATTGTTGGTTTTGGGCGGTTGCTTTTATCTCTGACTTTATGGACGAACCTCTTGCGATTATGATTCCAGCTGAAGAGAACCTCCAAATAGCCGCCCCGCTTACACACGAATTTATCGATCAACTCTCTACACGCCGACTAAAGCGCTTCGTACGTGATGGTCTTGAACTAGCTATGCCCCCACACAAAACTTCGTGGGCGGTATGGTCAATTCCTACAACAACTGCCGTAGAAGATGTAATGCCTGTCCTGAAAAGTAAGCAAAAGTTTTACTCGCATTAAAGTAGAAGTCAGTGCATTTCCTATACTGAAACCTAACGACCATTCCTCCGTTATCGCACCTTTGGGTTAACCTCATCAAAGTAACAATATCGTTGCTCATGCTAATGACTACTGGTTTAACTACAGTTGGTTAATATGGACGAGGAGAGATATGAGAGCTCCAACAAAAAAAGAAAGCACACTCTTTTTCCACCGAGACCGTTCAGAAATTTTAAACTGAGATATAGCATCTACAGTTGATCAGTTTTGTGGGCTCAATACTGAATTGTCCCGAGTTGGGGAAGAATCTGCTTGCTGCCTCATGTAACCTCTTGTGACTAAATCTTTGAATCTTATCCATCATACGCTACGTGGCTCTTGACTGAACCCCTGTTTGTAGAGTCAAATGCCCATATAAGGACAACATACATGAGTAAACCTACCCCACACTATAAGCGAGTCGTCTTAAAAATCAGCGGCGAAAGTTTTTCAACAAATGGAACTCTTGGAATTAATCCAGATGAATTGAACACAATCGCCCGACAAATATCAGATGCGGCAAAACTTGGGACAGAAATTGCAGTCGTCGTTGGTGGCGGGAACATTATCCGTGGCGCAGAACTCGCTAGTCGAATTGGCATTGCACAAGCAACCGCTGATTACATGGGGATGCTAGGAACTGTAATTAATGCACTTGCGCTTAAGGAAGCTATAGAAAAACAAGGGCAATCCGCAAGAGTAATGTCAGCACTTGATATCGAATCTGTAGCAGAGCCATTTATTCGGGCACGAGCACTACGGCATTTCGAAAAAGGAAGAGTTCTCATACTAGCTGCTGGAACTGGGAACCCATTCTTTACAACAGATACATGTGCTTCTTTAAGAGCCATTGAACTAGAAGTTGATATTTTACTTAAAGCAACAAAGGTTGACGGCATCTACTCAAACGATCCTATGAAAGACAGCAGCGCAACGAGATACAGCAGCATTACATTCTCAGATGCAATCAACAAACAACTAGGCGTGATGGACCTCACCGCATTATCAATGTGCATGGAACATCAACTCCCTATCATTGTTTTCAACTACAAAAACGATGGGAATATCCGCAAATGCATTAGCGGAGAAACTATTGGCACCCTCGTATCAACAGAAGAAGGTTAATTCCCAATGAGTATTAATGACGAAACAAAAGATTGCCGTTCGAGAATGGACAAAACGGTTAACTATTTCGGTAAGGAACTGCATGGCGTTCGCACCGGCAGAGCAACGACAGCTCTAATTGAGTATGTAAAGATCGACTACTATGGAAGTCCTACCGACCTAAAGGATATCGCCGGAATTTCTGTAAGTGAAGCAACACAGCTCATCGTAAAACCATACGACCCTGCTTCAAAGAATGATATTATTAAGGGTCTTGAAAGTGCAAACTTAGGCCTTAATCCTCAATCTGAAGGCGACATGATTCGAATCAACATCCCTGCTCCCTCTGCTGAGCGTAGAGCACAACTTGTGGGCCAAATAAAGAAAATGGCTGAAGAAAGCAAGATTGTTATTCGTAATGAGCGGCGAGACGCTATTAAGCATATCGATGCATTAGTAAAAGACAAGAGCAACGCAATTTCTGAAGATGATGGCAAGCACGGAAAAGACGAGATCGAAACTGCCACTAAAAAACACATTTCTAAAATTGATGAAATGTGTGAAACAAAAGCAAAAGAAATTGAAACGATTTAGTTACTTCTGGCTCTGATCCAAATTGGCTCAGAGCCAAAATTTCTTGCGCAACCGAGCAGCGGGAAGCCCAAGCTGCTGGCGGTACTTTACGACTGTTCGCCGAGCAATCTCTATCCCCTGTTCCCGTAATTTCTTAGCCAGTGCATCATCGCTTAAAGGCTTCATTTTATCTTCGTTGTCGACTATTTCCTGCAGACGAGACTTCACCGCCTCCCAACTCATTTCTCCCTCAGAATCACTACCTGTGCCTCCTGAGAAAAATCTTCGAAGTGGGAAAATGCCACGAGGTGTCTGAACCCACTTGTCTGAAACTGCCCTACTCACGGTCGCAACATGGATACCAAGCATATCAGCCACTTCAACCATAGGCAGAGGCCGTAGATATGCATCTCCCTGATCTAAAAAATCGCTTTGGCGATCGGCAACAATTTCAACTATGTTGCTGAGGGTTTTCTTTCGCTGTTCAACTGCTTCAATAAGCCAACGAGCAGCATTAATATTTCTCTGAATAAAATGTTTAGCACGGTCATCAGTCCCTGGATCTGACGACATAGCTTCATATTGAGTTGATATTTTTAATGGCGGGATATTGCCAGAACGTATCCCTACAACATAGTGGTCTTGAAGGTCATCAAATTGAATAAAGGCATCTGGAATAACCGGGAGCACTCTATCTGAAGCCAAAAGGCGACCTGGGCTTAATGTCAATTCATGCATTTTGTCTATGGCACGCTTTACTCTATCAAGCCCAATTCCGGAAGAGGTAGCCACTTTTGGCAAACGATTGGAAATCAAGTCATCTAAATGCGACTCTATAACAATTGCCACATCTCCCCAACCCTCAGAATCGTCCGCCATGAATTCATTCACTTGATTAAGTAGCGACTCTTGAAGTGATCGAGCGGCAATTCCGGGTGGGTCAAGCCATTTTTGCAAAAGAAGAATAACGGCTTCAATTTCTTCAGAGGAATAATCAAGTTGAAGTTCCGAATGAATTGCCTGTTGCATGTCTTCTTCTGGAAGTGTTAAGAAGCCATCCACATCTATGAGTCCAATTAGAACTCTCCCTGCCACTTCCGTTCGATCATCAACATCAGCGAAACTCCATTGATGCAGAAGAACTTCTGACAAACTTTCTTTCCTTGCACGAATATTAGACATTGCGTCAAGTTTTGGGTCACGGTCAAGTGCTTGAGCTTTTCGTGGAGGAAGATCGGAAAAATCTGCTCCACTTTGTTCTTCAAATTCTTCAAGTCTTCCAAATTCACCCTCGGAATCATCTCCAATGTCCTGAGTGTCCAACTCTACTGGTTCAGGCTCAACAAGTTCCAATGCGATATTTGATTCTAGCTCCTGTTCAATTTTTTCTTCTAAAGCGGGCAATGGAAGTTGCATAATTTCCATAGTCTGAATAATCCTAGGAGCAAGTGTTAATTGCTGCCCTGTCTTCAACTGTTGTCCCATCTTAAATTTCATACTGTGAACCTTAAATTAATCCATGCCTTGTCTTCCGGCAATCGCGTCGGAAAGGACTTGTGTGTTGGCATATTCTATCTGCGAACCACTTGGCAATCCACGTGCAAGCCGAGTGACTTTAATCCCGCGAGAAGACAACTCGTTTGCAAGAAACAAAGATGTACTATCCCCTTCCAAGGTTGGGTTTAGACCAAGAATGACTTCATTTACTGCAACTCCCCTTGCATTTCTTTCTGGGGAATCGACACGTTGCAACAGTACATCTACGGTTAAATCGATCGCCTCAACACCAGCAAGAGGATCAATCCTTCCTGTCAATACGTGATAGACACCCTTATACATTGCTGTCGCCTCCAATCGAATAAGGTCCCTTGGCTGTTCTACGACAAGCACAACCGAAGCATCTCTTTGCGAGTCTTGGCATATAGCACACGGAGCAGTATCTGCAATGTTATTACATACATCACAACACACAATGCGATGTTTCACATCTGCAATCGATTGGCTAAGTTCAAGCGCGCGTTCAGCATCATCTTTTATAAGAAAAAAAGCAATGCGTTCGGCACTCCTCTTACCAATTCCAGGCAGTCTAGTCAGACCATCTAGCAATCTACGAACAGGTTCAGGAGTACCCTTGGAATCACGAAGTGACATCAATGACCATCCTTCTCGTTGTTTCTAACGTTAATAATAGTTCCATCAAACAAACCCCTCGCTGCTTTAACGAGTTCATCTTCTTCAACTTCATCAAAAGAAGAATCAATCGCCACAGAAGGACCCGTTTGTTGTGAGGCATCGATAATGACTTGAAATTTTATGCCAAGTTCTTTGGTCAACATTTGTTCAATTTTCTGCCGTTGAGCCAAAATATAATTCACAGAATCACGCCCCGAATCAGAGATTGACAATGTGAGTCTCTGGTCTTCAAAAGAAGAGAAGACTAAATATTTTGTTATTTTTTTCAACCCTGCGGTTTTCGATATTAATGACCTCAAAATATCCCAATTCACTTCAAGAGCTGAAGAAGATTCCTCAACAGGCAGTTCGGACACTGTCTCAACAATTGGGGGGTGGCTAACTTGATGCTCTATGCTTTTTTTTTTGATTTCACCAGAACTTGTATTCGAAGTTAGGACGGACCCAGCTTCCGCGACCTCACCAACAAGACATAACCTAGCAATCGTCGCGTCAAATAATGCCCTTCCAGAACCGCCACGACGCACCTGCCTGCTTGAAGCGTCACAGAGCGCGATTAGGTGAGTCAATGTAGCTTCATCAAAGCAATCGCCTATACGCGTAGAACTTGTTCGTGCATCATCTGAGAGTTCGAGCAACTCCGTCTCTGCCCCACACACCTTCGAAATCAGTGCATTTCGAAATGTTAACGCAACGACTTCAAGAACACGGTCTAATGAGATACCACAGAGCAGCAACGCATCAGCTGATTCTAACGCCCCTTGTATATCTTTATTTGAAACAGCATCACAAAGTCGCGTCACTGCAACTTGTGAAGGCAGCCCCAACATTTCTTCCATTTCGTCTACTTTAATTGCCCCAACGCCCCCAGCAAGAAGACGATCGAGAATCGAGAGGGCATCTCTCATTGC
>JACKQG010006735.1_pt1 | contig 11947 bp, 12 predicted proteins | sample 8237621 | NCBI WGS metagenome assembly JACKQG01 (sample SAMN15677084, study PRJNA649215) | marine metagenome | biome: marine; feature: Black Sea; material: saline water; isolation source: suspended particulate matter (SPM) from the Black Sea western gyre | collected 2013-06-09/2013-06-10 | depth...
CTTATATATTTATATTTATTAGATGTATAATTTTTTTGATTGACGATTGATTCTTCATGGCTGCCGAAAGGCCCCGGTGATGACCATCGGGATCAATCCCAACCTGACTGGATTCTGGCCCTCGACACAGGGATCTCGTTGGACCTACCCCTTGTTCAGTAATTTCGCCCGCTATGCTTATTACTACCGCCATCGTACAACCCATCAGGAAAGCTTTCATCTGGATTTTATAAAGGAGCATATCCGGCATGAGGGAGCTCTCCTGGCCGTAAAAACAGGCCGGGTCAAATATGTTAAGCGGGATATGGTGAAACGTGAAATGGAAATCACCCTGATCTACGAGGACGGGGAAGAGAAAACCCATAAACAGACGTGGGATCCGGAAAATCACTTTGTGTTACTATATGATCGTACCCGAGATAATGTTCCTCAGTTTCAAGCAGATGATATCATTGGCGGATTCATAGACATTCCGGATGGAGTCGAGGTACCGGTCGAGCAGAACATAGTCGGCTATTACCAGCGAGTCATTCCCATCATCGAACAGATTTCAGCTTTTGTAAGAAGCCAGGGCTATCTGCCTAATATACAGATGGCAGAAGACGTGTGCCAACTTGACATGGTAGCCTGCGCTTCTCCCGGGTGGGGGAAGTCATACAAGATTGATAAGAAGGAGGCGGTTCGTGAATGCATACGGGAGAACGCATGGGTGATAAAACAGTTGATCCAAAGCAATCCGAAAGTGATAATTTTTTCAGGAAGAAGCGCATTCCAAATGTTCAACCAGATATTCAAGCCGTTCGTGGTTCCTTCGATGTGGGACGACATGGATGTCTACGGGTTATTGAAAATGACGGCTCGCGATCCGCATTATCTGGAAATTCAAGTCAAGGAAGGCAACCTGGATTATCAACTGCGGGCACGTATTGTGATATCTCCTCACTTCAGCTATGACGCCAACTTCGAACCTCACGCACGGTTCAGCAATGAGGATTGGGTAAAATTCGAATCCGATTACCCGGAAGCCACGACCGATCTGAAGAATGAGGAAAGAATCACGGAACCGAACCGAGATAATTATCGTGGAATCTCGGTCAGGAAGTTCCAGGCATTTCTTGACAAGCATCCCGTAGCAGCGATTGTGATTATTCAACGCTTGGTTGATCCAACCGATATGATTGGAGAGTGCATCTCACAGGAAATTATTATGGATAACATAACGTTTAATGAGACCGACAGTCATCTCAACCGAAGTTCAGGACCATGTCGTTTTTGCGTCAATGACTCCTGGGTTTTTCCTGAGGGTTGTCCATATGGTAAAGGCAATGAAGAAGAGGCAGCCTCGGATACCCAGAACCGTGTGGTGGAATATGTTCTGCAGAAACTAGAAGACGCTATCGAATAATTTAATGACGACTCAAATTATTACTGAGAAATTACTGCAAATTATCTATTACCATTGCTGATGAGATGTGCTTTGGAGTGAGGAATGATAGTTCCCGATATCCACCTTCAAAACAGAGGATAGAAACAGGAATGAACAATGTTCAAACCAAACCATCTCCGCTCTTATCTTCTTTCTTCAAACTCCTTACGACACTGATTGCCTCAAGGATAATCCAGGCAGAGAATGAAAGAAGAAGTACTGATAAAATAGTTAATATCCAGTTTCTTGTTTTAATAAATTCTTTTAAGCTCATCACCATTGCGGTAGATGTCATAATAATCAGGAATATCAGAGGTATTAAAGTAAATAGAATATTTCTACCTTTTCTATACAGATAAACTGTCAGCACCAGTAGTGACAGTCCCGCAAGCAGCTGATTTGTAGCACCGAAGATTGGCCACAATCGTTTCCAGCTTAGCCCATCACCACCAAAGATGAGGATAAGCGGAGTAAAGGCGGCAATCGCTGCTGCCGAGAATCTATTTGTCAAAATTTTAATATTATATATCTCTCCCAATTCACTTGTTATATATCTTTGAATCCTGGTTGAAGTATCAAGAGTAGTGGCGGCAAAGCTTATGACGATAACAGCAATCAGCGTAGTTCCAAATACTTCAGGCATGTGAAGCCCCTCTTTCATGAAATAGGCGCCTCCATTAACAAAAGCCCCCATTTTTGCATCCAGACTGCCTGCTGCACTCCAACTGACATAATGACTCTTCCATGCGGCGAGTGTCGCAAATCCCGCTGTTGACGCAATTACAGACATCAACCCCAATGAGCCCTCGCCCAGCATCGATCCAAAACCAATCATCCTGGCATCTTTAATATTACTAAGCTGTTTAGATGTAGTTCCGGAACCAACAAGACCATGAAATCCGGATATTGCACCACAAGCTATAGTAATAAACAGGAATGGAAACCACGGCAATCCCCCCTCAACCTCAAGATTAATTGCAGGTGCAACCATTGGAGGGTGTGCAATGAAAAGGCCTAAATACATTATACCCAATCCTACAAAAAGCTGATGTGAGTTGATAAAATCTCTTGGTTGAAGCAGCAGCCAAACCGGAAGAACTGACGTTATAAATGCGTAAACAAGAAGCAACAAAATCCATGACTCTATCTGCCCACCTATGAATACAGGCAAATGCAAGGGTGCATACATACCAAGATATATAAAGCCATATAAAACAAATAACGCTATTATAGAAGGAATGAGGATCCCATACTTCGCCCTGTAAATAACAACTCCTATTACAACGGCAACTAAAATTTCAGTATTAACCGGTAATACTGTAGTTGGAAATTGTGAAAACAGGGTAGCAATAATATATGCAAAAACCGCAATTACTATCCATGTAAGAAAGAAGATAATTGTGAGAAACAGCGCACGTGCTCTTTTACCAATGATTATACCCGTCAAATCACCAATGGAATGGCCCTTGTTCTTTGCTGAGAGCACGAGGCATCCAAAGTCATGCACCGCACCTATGAATATTGTTCCAAAGACTACCCACAACACGGCAGGAAGCCATCCCCATATTACGGCAATAGCTGGTCCAACAATTGGAGCGGCACCTGCTACAGATGTGAAATGATGACCAAAGAGAACATGTTTGTTTGTAGGAACATAATCTATACCATCCTTAAATTCATGGGCCGGTGTAACAATATTTGAATCCAGTTTATATATCTTATCTGAAAGAAATTTTGAATAAAAAAAGTAGCTTGCAAAAAAACAGGATAGAGAGGCAATGGCTAAAATGGCGGCATTCATATATATATTAATTATCTATACAATTCTGGAATTTAATGATTGAGGGATTTTTCACTTAAAACGCTAATTTAAGAAATGTGAACATCTGGAGAGCGGTATGCAGGCAGACTACAGAAGCACTTTGACTCAATACTTTGTGGATCCCAGCCAATCAGACAGGGATCCACATGAAAACAACAGCTCAATTAGATTTCAACAGACAATATAAAACTCAATACCTATAACACGTTATATCATCCGTTTCGTACACGCTGAACAACAATCTTCTGAACTCCAAACTTTAATGCTTCTCTGTGGCTTGGAAACCATACATCAATGCGATTACCCTTTATGGCACCGCCAACATCTTCTGCCCTGAATATAGTATCAGGGTACCCCTTTATTCTTAATCTACTACCCAGCTTTATAACTCTCTTATCAACTGCTACAGTTCCCCATCGTGCCCTTTTACCTGTCGCCGTAATCCCATACCACTTATCGGATGGATCCTTATCACAGCATTTCTCACATGAACAGTATGCAGTTGCTTTGAATACCTCTGCATTCACATTGTTAACAAAGAGCATAGTAGATAGAAACATAAATATACTAACAAATAATACTGTAACAGACTTCCTGGTACATAATAATGCCGTACTTCCTTTTCTTCTAATCATCATTTGAAAACCTCTTCTTGAAATCGCTTGCTTAAAGTCGTCAACAACAAGCCTCCTTGCCTTGCTATTGAAACTCTATATGCAGCAAATTACAGAAACACTCAATACTACCCTTTCCCTGGTAATATTTTCTCTCTATCTTTTGATTTTAAAACTTAATAAATGGAAAAAGCAAATACACAAAAGACAGATTGTTTCCCACAGGTCAATAAAAAAAGCCTTACAACCAAAACGTTAATCACAACATCTTTGGTAGTAAGGCTGTCTTTTTTAAAACTACTGCATCAAGACCCTTCACTTTGCGTCTCGCGATCACTCACGATTTGCCCTTATCTCGACATAACTATTATTATATTTTAAAAGAACTGTCAGTCTATGCAATATTACTGGCACTCGTCATACAAAAAAAAAGCCTTACTGCGCAGATATTAGTTTAGAATATCTCCCACAGTAAGGCAATCTATATCACGGCCTCTACTTCAATGAACATCAGACTGCTCATTAAATCTATGCCCTTATATTACAAATAAGGATTTTTCTGTGGGTGAGTATTAAAAAACTAGAGAGGTATTCTATAAAACACATTAACGAATGTCTAGAAAAAATAAGTATGCGAAGGTGTCTAAATTTAACCAGATACTTTTTTTTAATTGAACGATGAAGATTTTCAGTCAAATCATTTTTACGTTAGTTTAGCAAATACACAAGTAGCCCATAATACGTGTGTTACGAAATACAACCATGTGAGAATACAAAAAATATGAATAAACGTTCGCTATAGATTTAGAAAACCACGTGTTAAGACAATTTAAATACTAATTTCATTTATCACAAATATAATTGGCATAATTGGACTATGTGGCATTTTAGCTATTGCAAAATTATCTTTTGTACTTGCTTTATTATCAACCAAAATACGAGCGTACTTCCAATCTAATGGCTCGGCATCAAAAAGTCCGCAGATTCTATTCTTGGTTTTATGAGAAGATGTATCACCACTGTTCCCAATATCTTCAACAGAGTCAATGATATCAATATTCATATTTGTCACCGGAGACCACTTAATATGATCACTATTTGACATCATGCCGTCAAAATCATCCCGTGTAATCAGTATTTCCTTAACATTGTCAATATCGAACAAACTGGAATAAGCTATGTATTCATATCTAACTAAATTATCATTATGGTTTTTAGACATATATGCATGGATTGCAATTTTAATACCATTATTCTATAACAGAAATAATTATTCATAAGTCATTAAAAACTATGATACTTATAAAATGACAGGAAATTTGGTTCTTGTTCAAGACAAATAAATACTGGCTCATACACGCTATTTGTACGTTAAAAACCAATTCCTGGAATCTGAATGATTTATATTTATGCATACTTGTTGACAAGAGTACTTTTATGTCATTAAGTACTATTGTTGTGCTACTTACGTAAATAGCAGAAAACAGAAGATTTCAGTTGAGAGTGTGTGATTATTAACAGCCAACTTAGAAGAGCCAGGAATAATGGTTCAAAATGTACCTTTTAGGGGGCTTTGTGTAGTAGTATCCTTATTAGATTGTGTAACCTGCTTACACTAAGAGAGGTTGCGTGTAATGTAATATGACTATATACAAATTTTAAGAGTTATTATTACAAAATACTAACACCTTATTTGCAATTTCCGTTTCTTTGTCAATATAGAAGTGATCACAATCGTACATTATGTCAAGTATTTTAGGTTCAGATATATTTTGCATTCCTCTCTCGACCTCTTCAATTGATGAAGCAAAGTCATTATCTGCGCAAACAAACAGTTTTGGTTTTTTGAATCTCTTTAAAAATGCTGTATCAAATCTACCAAAAGGAGTAGAGATTGCTGTAAATGCTCTTACGTCAACATTTTCAACACTCAGCATCATTGCTACGATTGCGCCAAATGAATAACCAACAATAAATATATGTTTTGTTCCAACTGTTGATTTTAAATAGTTCGCTGCTGAAGTAGAGTCCACTATGGCATCGGAACAGTCATCATTGTTTAGAATAGTTTCCCAATACTCATATACCTCTGCGATATTTCCAAGCTTACTTTCGCTGCTACCAACACCACGATAGTTAAACCGCAAAGTAGCAAAACCATTTTCTGCCAGCACCCTACCTAGTACTGTAATAACATTATTTTCCATATCACCCCCGAGATGAGGATGCGGAGGACACAAAAGCACCGACGGAGGGTTATGAATGTCTTCTTCATACGATAAGATCCCCTCCAATTTCAAACCATCAGAGTTGAAACTAATCTGTTCTTCAATCATGTATTATCTGTTATCTATAAAATGCGCAAAAAATGATAAGGTAAAAGTGACCCCTCTCTTCTTGACCACAGATAGATACAAAAGAGAGAATGAGACACAGAACTTATGGCAGGAGTTGATATATAAAACTGACAACAGAATATCTTAACTAAAAGGAAGGTTTTGACATAAACCATATATGGTTATCGTTTTTACGGAAACTGATAGTGCCAAACGTCCGGGAGATCTCATATTCATACTTCCATATCTCTGCCTCTTCACTATATTGAATATCAGTGGGAGGACCTAATATATTCTCAACCTCTTTTTTTGTAAAATAACTCGCTATTTGTGACCAATTATAACTGATCTGACGTTTTGTCTGTACTGTTGGGTCGGTTGTAGGCGGCATCAGTGCACATCCGACTACAGACATTATTACCAATGACAATAGAATACTCTTCATCACAATTACCCACCTGACTTTTAGACTTTAATATAATTTTGCGTATTCTACTTATTACTAGTTTTCTGTCAAGCGAGAATAGAGTAAATTATAAATTGCACACAGGAACATAAATCCTTTTAAGATTTAGAGTCAAAGGATGAATCGAATTGAAATTTACGAAGTTATTATTTAAAAGTCTCTAGCCCCTCTTCAAGGTTATCCAGGACACTCATTGTCAGATTAAAGTTGTGTGTTCCATATCTAGTAATCAGATCAACAGCCTTACCTGTTTTCTCTAAGAATATACCCATGTCTATCTGCTCCTCTTTTTTCACTTCTTTATCCGTATCTTTATCAGTAATTTTCATGCCGTTTTCAACTAGCAATTGCACACGAATTTTAAATCCTTCAAGTCTATCTTCAATCGTTTTTGTCCAGGCATTGTACAGTTTACCATAATCTCTGTTGTGGCATTCTACACAGTACTCCTCCACTCCCTTGAATTTCATACTATTTTTATTATATTTATGACAATCTTCACATTTAACTACCTTGGACATCATGTCCGGCACAGAGCCAGCATCATTAAGCACTGTTGTACCCATTAAAAATCCAGAAGGTTCTTTATGGCACTCAAAACAACCACTCTTTTCCATGGAGATGTGGTGGCATTTGCTACAGTTTTGCTTATACTCATCTATTCCTGACTCAAGTTCATGACTGATTGAGTGGCACTCCTTGCATGCCAATTCCTGTTCCGGATGCTGTGAATGCTGGAATGAGATACTCCATGAAAGGCTATCTGCCTTCTCCGAAACTGCATCATGATATCTACCCAGATCATTTTCATGGCACTTTACACAATCAAGATCAGGAGTCGTATGATGACATTTAACACAATTGATCTCTTCATTTTTAAGCGATGCATTTGAATCTTTAACATGACATAATCCACAATCAACATCGCTTTCCACTGTAAAACCATGTACAAATTCACTCTCCTTATATTTCATGGAATTCTCATCAATTTCCAGGTGACATCTTTTGCACTCAGACTCTTTAAGATCGACATGGTGGCATTCAAGACAGTTTTCTTTCTTTATCGTTAATTTGCCATGTCCCTCAGTATTAACCTCACTATTGTCATGACAGGATGTACAATCAAGATCCTGCTCAAATGAATGTGAACTATGCCTGAAAACCTCTACTTTTCCAATTGCATCATATTTATTTTCGTATGCCATATAATTAACATGACATCTCACCGTACATGAATCTACCTTCTTTCTTGATATCACTGATCCCTGAACACACTCACTCTTACCTGATGCCTCCTTAGCAGAAGCACTATTGCCTTCATAAGAAAAGGCGAAAAGAAGCATCGCTATAAACAAACTAACACCTGATACTATTTTGCACATATAAATGAACCTCTTAACCATAGAACAAATTGAATCAACACCAGTCACAACTTATTTCAAACTTTTTATACTGTAATTAATCAAATCCTTTACATATTTAATATTATGTACCCCTAAACTTCCATCGCTTTTAACCAGATCGTAATTGTATCGTGCCTCATCAATCAATTTGCTGGCTACACCTTCCTCAGATGGTTTTTCAAGTAATTCAGATAATGTGTTTAAGAGACCCACAATATATTCTTTCTGCTCTTCCATTGTTTTATCAAACCCCTTCTCATGGCAGACGTTACAGGACATTGGATGAACGCTCATATCTCTACTTTTATGACATGCAATACAGTTGACTGTAGCAAGATACATCGGATCCGGACTTTCTCCGATCCCGACCCCGCCTTTCCCCGCATATAATCCTCTTTGAATAGAATAAGGTTCTTTATCAAAAATAGGCTCTTGATCTTCAGTGTCAGCTGAAACAATTTTCCGTATAGTTCTATTGGTGGCACCTGGCTCAATCGAAGAACCCTCATTATCTGTAACAGAACCCCTGTAAGGCAGTACATTGGTAATGTATTCATCCCGCCATTCATGAAAAATTTCATTATGACACGGAGAACATGAAACCTTATGTTTTCTCACATGATCATTGTGCATCTTTTCTGCTCCCTGATATTCTTTTGGGACCTTTATATGACAGCGATAGCAACTCTTCTCATCAATATTACCGCCACTATACACTGTATCAAAATGGCAGTTTGCACATTTTACCATCCTCTCTTTTTCAAATACCAGGTGGTTAAACTCCTTCTCATATATCGTAACTTTAACCTCTATATTATTATGACACAGTGAACATTCATCCAGCTGAATCTTGTCTTTGGTCGTAAGCAGAGGATTCTCGGTTGCAATAAAATGGCATACAAAACATGCTCCTTCGTCTATATCAAAGTGTTTGGTTGTGCCAATATTCTGCACATCCTCACCCATATAGGAATGACATCCGGTACATCTTAATTTAAGATTAGTGGTGAGTTCTTTTAAATGTGTTTTGTGATTAAACGAGAACAGCTCCTTGTACTGTGATGTTTTAGATATAAGCTTTTCAACAGGGTGACATTCTGTGTTCGTGCAATTACTGTCCTCAATTTCAACTGACAACTTTCTGCCACTATTATCATGTGTATGGCAACTCAGACATCCGGTATTACAGGATACTGTTTCATTCCATGAATTATATGATTGCTCCATACTGTGACATCTCGAACAGAATTCTGGTGAACCCGGTTTATGTGCTGTTATCACAACTAAAGTGATACAACAAATTATAGATAAGATTGTCACTAGGGACAGTATCTTAACAGTTTTCTTATCTCTTTTTCTGATGTTTTCCAGCATAATATTTCGGCCACAAAGACAACTAAGTCACCATAAAGTTTTTCAAATAAGGGAGGACAATGCCCACCATACTACTCTCAGTGTTGTTCCCTGTTTTTCCGTGGTTTGTTTAGTTCCAACTCCACCTTTGCAAACTGTGTTTTACCTGTTCTGTCAAAGTTAGTTCTGAAAACAACAGCTTCTAACTCATTTACCCAGATGTCTTCTTCATCCAGATCAAATACAAAACTATATATCTTCTTTTCTCCCGGCTTCAATTGAGTATCCAGTTCCACAAACATACTCTCTTGCCAGGACTTGATAACTCTCTCCAGATTATCCTTAAGATTGATCAACAAAACGACCTCTCTATATCCATATTTTCCGGTTGGAATAGAGTGATTAACCTTAGTATTTATAATTTCAACATTGCCTGAGACCTGACTATTCTCATAGCTTATTTCAGCAAATTTGAGATCGATGAAATCATTCTTTTTCTTCATGGCACTTAAAACGGAGAAAGTATGAGCCTTCCCCTCCTTCCGCACATGTATCTTCTGCCATGGTTCATTTTGGATAAGCTTTCGTTTAACCGTTGGCATATGACAATCCTGACATGTCTCGTCATCTTCTCCTATATATGTCAAATACTCCTCAAATGTATCCCTGTGGCATTTCCCACAAAGCTCACTCCTCTTATAAAATCCATCTATCTTCTCTGTAGGATGTGGAGCAACACCTTCATGGGGTCCTGCAAGTGTGCAGTCAATTGTTAGATGGCAACCCTGACAATTTACTCCGTCCTCCTTGTTGTGTGATCTTGCAGCTATTTCTTCGTCTTCCAGCTTTTGCAAATTATCGTCTGTTTTAACAGAAGTGCTGTTCTGGAGTGATTTAAATATAGTCTCCGGTATATGGCAACCTAGACAAAACTTATATTCGTAATTGTTTGTAGCAACGCGAAACGCTTCACCACTGTAACTCCCTGAGTGTGATGACTCTACCCATTCTTTATAAATATCGATATGGCATTTACTGCACTCCTTAGATCCAGGAGATCCTTCTCCCCTCTTGACAAGTTCAGGATGAAGATTTTCAATTAACTTGCAGCCTGAAACTACGTATATAATAACTATTAATGCCAGGAGATTTAACATCCATGGATAAGACGTTATAACAGAAGTTTTATGATTCATTGTTATTGAAGATACTTAGTTATACCTAATGTTAAGATAATCAAAAGATTAATAATGACTATGGATAGAAATGCTGGTTTTTTCAATAAACTCCTTTTACGATTTCTATCAAGAAACGGGACTGCAATAAATGCTATTGCATAAATAGCAAAAACAACAACACTCAATGCCCTACTATCGATTAAGCTGGACATGTAAGAAAAAGGAAGTAAAAACCAAAGAGGTTTGTTTTCATATGACGCAAATTCATCAATCGATTTCTGATATGATTCCGGCAGGAAGAGAACGCCAAGCATAATAGCGCTTATCAGAAAAAATGTTAACAAGGTGTGCCTGAGTACTTCGTTAGGAAAAAACGGTTCCAGTTCATCTTCATTTCTTCCTTTTCTGTAGTCCACCATATAGTCTAATATACTATTTTCAATTGATTACTTTATAGAAAATGTAAAGATAGGTAAATTTCCTTACAACGGTTCTGAAATGCCCGTTCTACGTACCATCAGGAAATGAAATCCCATAATAACGCACATCAACAGCGGTATGCAGGCGATATGTAGCGCATAAACAGCAACAAAGCCATGGGTGGAAACCTCTCCCATATCTTGACGACTACCAACGTCATGATCAGCCACCATTGTTGGCATTCCAATTTCACTTCCGACTGAATTTATACCCCAATACGACATATCATTAGCAGGAAGACAGGTACCTGTATAACATATAATTAACGTCAACACCAATAAGGACGCACCTGAGACCCAGTGCAATTCCCGTGGTTTCTTGTAGATTCCCTTAAATAGCATTCTTAACATGTGTGCAAATATAAGGATAATCATAAAGTGTGGAGTAACCGCATGTATTTTCTGTATTAACCAGCCATAAGGAATTGCATGTCTTATATACTGAACGCTGTTAAATGCCTCGCCGGGAGAAGGAACGTAGTAAAACACCAGGAATATCCCTGTACCCACCTGGACCATAAAGGCAACCAGCGCTAACCCTCCCATACACCCAAACCAACTGAGTCCCCTTGGTATTAGCTTTTTTGTTATGTTCTTCTCTATTATATCCTGAAAGCCAAATCGCTCATCAAACCAACCCTTACCACTGTTCGACAATTTGTCATCATTGCTGGTATTATTCATACTAAATCTACTCTGTGTTATTCACAATACTCTTTAATTTCTGCTTGTTGGGTGTATATAATTTTCTCCTAAAGAGAATGCTGTAATACACATTGACTATGAGATCATTTAACACTCTCAGTCTCTTTCTAAAGCCCCAAACCGTAGAAGCGGCAATCAATGAAACTATCACAGAACCGATTATAA
>JACKQG010006736.1_pt1 | contig 11947 bp, 7 predicted proteins | sample 8237621 | NCBI WGS metagenome assembly JACKQG01 (sample SAMN15677084, study PRJNA649215) | marine metagenome | biome: marine; feature: Black Sea; material: saline water; isolation source: suspended particulate matter (SPM) from the Black Sea western gyre | collected 2013-06-09/2013-06-10 | depth...
GCTATGGTCTTTGAGATGCCGCCTCCTACCGCCTGTAGACATCTCGACGATGCCGGACCCGATAGATCGTGACCTCTCGCTCGGCATCGTCTATGGCAAACAGAACCCTGTAGCTGCCCACTCTGATTCGCCAACCCTCACCGCCAGCCAGCTTCTCTGCCCCCGGCGGCCGCGGATTCTCCCGCAGGGCCAGGATGGCTGCGTTCACCCTTTCGAAGACCTCGCGGGGAAAGCTCCGTAACTCCTTCTCCACCCCGCGCTTAATCCTCAGCGTATACACTTTGCTCCGCCCTGTACTCTGCCAGGAATTCCTCGTAGGGACGCGCAGGCTCGGCTCTGGCCTGCCGCATGCTCAGGATGTCTTCCAGGTCTTCCAGCCGGGCCAGCAAGGTGTTGTAGTCCTCAAAACTCATCAGCACTGCCTTGGGGCGACTGTACAGGGTGATGAAACAGGGTTCACCAGCGGTTTCCATCTCGCGCAGCAGCGTGGTGATGTTCTGTCGCACATCGCTCACAGGGACGATCCTCACGGCCATCTTTTTGCACCTCTCTTTGCATATGTCTTGTACAACAAGAGTATACAACCGGTCACCTGGGCTGTCAAATCCCGCTCGAATCAGAACCGCTTCCAGACCTGCTGCGCCCGCTCCAGCGCCCGGGCGGCAATAGTCTCCTCATCCAGCGTGAGCAGCTCCCGCTCCTGCATCAACAGCTTGCCGCCGCAGATGGTGTGGGTCACTTCGCAGCCCCCGACGCCGAAGAGGATGTGCCAGGGCAGGTTGCCCGCCGTCAGCGGTGTGAAGGGGCGGTAGTCGAGGATGACCACGTCGGCGTGCGCACCTACGGCCAGCTCGCCCAGCGGCTTGGAGAAGAAGCGGGCGGCGATGTGGGCGTTGTTAGCGTAGGCCAATTGCATCACCACGTCCCCGGGCATGGCGCGGGGGTCACCCTGGTGCAGCTTGTGCACCAGGTAGGCGGCCTTCATCTCCGAGAACATGTTGTTGGAGAAGCCATCGTTGCCCAGGCCCACGGTGACGCCACGGCGCAGCAGTCCCTCCACGTCGGCCACGCCCACACCGTTGTTCATGTTGGAGCGGGGGTTGTGCACCACCAGCGTGCCGGTTTCCCGCAGGATGTCCTTCTCGTAGGCGTCAATGTGCACGCCGTGGGCGGCGATGCTGCGCGGGCCCAGGATACCCGCCCGCTGCAAACGCTCCACCACCCGCAAGCCAGAACGGCGCAGGCTGTCCCGCTGGTCGGCCTTGTCCTCGGCCACGTGGATGTGGAAGCCAGCGCCCAGCGGCGCAGCGGCCTCCACGCAGCGCGCCAGCGTCTCCTCGCTCAGCGTCAGCGAGGCGTGCAGGCCGAAGGTACCAGTGATCAGGGATGAGTGATCAGGAACGAGGGAACTGGCGGTCGAATCCTGATCGCTGATCCCTGATCCCTGATCCCTCACCTTCTTGATGAAGCGCACATTCTCTCGTATCCCCGCCGCCATCTTTTCCGGGCCATCCCGATCCGTGACCTCGTAGCAGAGGCAGGCGCGCAGCCCCGCTTCCTGCACGGCCTCGGCGATGACGTCCAGCGAGCCGTCAATGGCGTGGGGGCTGGCGTGGTGGTCAATGAGCGTCGTCGTGCCGTGGCGGATGGCGTCCAGGAGGCAGACCAAAGCGCTCAGCCGCACGTCCTCCCAGAGCAGCGCCTTGTCCAACCGCCACCAGAGCTTTTCCAGGATCTGGGGGAAGTTCTCCGGCGGCGCGCCAGGGATGCCCAGGCCGCGGGCGAAGGCGCCGTAGAAATGGGTGTGGGCGCAGATGGAGCCGGGCATGACCAGACGGCCGGCGGCGCTGAGTCGCTTCACGCCGGGATACTGGCGCTCCAGCTCGGCGCTGGGGCCGATGGCGGCGATCTCGTCTCCCTCGATGAGCAGCGCGCCGGCTTCGATGATCTCGTTGCGCTGACCGAAGGTGGCGAGGGTGCCGTGGGTGATGAGCAGTTGAGATAGGTCCGTTTCCGTGGTCACGGTCATTCCTCCTGCGAGTCAAGTTCCACGTTCCTCATGGCCTGCAACAACCACTCCGGCCTGACGGGCAAGCGCTGCACGCGCACACCCACCGCGTTGGTGATGGCGTTGCAGATGGCGGGGGCAGTAGGTATGGAAGGCAATTCGCCGATTCCCTTGGCCCCATAGGGACCGGCCGCCGTCGGGTGTTCCACGATGTGCAGATCCATCTCCGGCATGTGGCGGATGAGCGGCACCTTGTAGTCGGCCATGCGCAGCGTCTGCGGGATGCCCTGCTCAGTGATGTACTCCTCGGTCAACGTGATACCCAGGCCCATCATCATGCCCCCTTCCATCTGGCCCCACAACGCCTGCGGGTTGATCGCCCGGCCGGCATCGCAGGCAGCGACCATGCGCAAGACCCGCACCTCGCCGGTGCGTTCGTCCACCGCCACCTCGGCCGCCTGCACCCCGTAGCTGAAGGCGAAGTGCATGTCGCCTCCCTGTCCCAGCGGCCGCGTTTCCGGAGCGCTGTAGCGGTAGGTGAGGCGAGGCTCGCGCCCTTCGGCGATAAGCCATTGCACCGCTTCCGAGAAGGCAGCAGCCTTGCCCCCGGCCTGCAGCTCGCCTTCCTCGAAGACGATGGAATCGGGAGGGACGTCCCAGCGCTCCGCAGCCACGGCCGCCAGCCTCTGGCGCATGGCGCGGGCGGCCAAGCGAGTGGCATTGCCGGTGACGAAGGTCTGTCGGCTGGCCGTGGTGGGGCCACCGTCCGGCGTAAGGTCCGTATCCGAGAGGAGCACGCGCACCCGCTCGAAGGGCAGCCCCAACTCTTCCGCCGTAACCTGCGCCACCACCGTCGTCAGTCCCTGCCCCATGTCCGCCGAACTGCTGCGCATCGCCGCCGTGCCGTCGGGATAGACCTCGATCTCGGCCCCGGCGGCATCGTCGGCGCCGTCGCCCAGGCCGGTGTTCTTGTAGCCCACGGCCAGTCCCCAGGCGATTTTGGCCTGGGGGATATCGGGCGCCGGAGGCAGTTCACGCACACGATGGGCGACCCAGTCCAGACATTCCAGGAGGCCAACGCTCTCCTTGAGCACCTGCCCTGTAGCCGTGGTGGAGCCCACCCGGAATGCGTTCTTGCGGCGCAACTCGATGGGGTCCATGCCCAGCTCGTGGGCCAGGATGTCCATGTTCTGCTCCACGGCGAAGGCCGACTGAGGGACGCCAAAGCCGCGAAAGGCGCCGGCCGGCGGATTGTTGGTGTACATGGCGTAGCAGTCAATCTTGGCGTTGGGAACCTCGTAGGGGCCGGTGGCGTGGGTGGTGGTGCGGGTGAGCACCTTGGTGGAAAGACTGGCGTAGGCCCCGGCATCGCCCAGCAATTCGGCCTCCACCGCCGTCAGCGTGCCATCCCTTCTGGCCCCGGTTCTGATGCGGATGGTGGTGGCGTGTCGCTTGGGATGCGCTAACATCGATTCGGAGCGGCTGTAGAGGATTTTCACCGGCCGGCCCGTGGCCTGCGCCAGCAGCGCGGCGTGGATCTGTCCGGCGATGTCCTCTTTGCCGCCAAAGCCGCCGCCCATGAGGGGGCCAATCACACGCACCTCTTGCGGCGACAGATTCATGGCCGCGGCAATCTGCTCCCGGTCGTCGTAGGGGATCTGCGAGGCAACGTAAACCGTCAGCTTGGGATGATCGGGATCGTAGCCGGCGGGCACACCAATGGAGCATTCCGGCTCCATGAACATGTGGTCGTACATGGGGGTGTGATACGTACGCTCGACGATCACGTCCGCCTCGGCAAAGCCCCGCGCCACATCGCCGTGGCGCACTTTGATGTGGGCCAGCAGGTTGCCGCCCTCCCGGTCCTCGTGCACCAGGGGGGCGTCAGGCTGACGCGCCTGTTCCGCATCGCTCACCACCGGCAGCGGCTCGTATTGCACGCCCACCAGCTTCAGCGCCTCGGCGGCAAGCTCGGGCGTGTCGGCGGCCACCAGCGCCACGGCATCGCCCAGGTAGCGCACCTTGTCCGCGCAGAGCACCGGCCAATCCTGGGTGACCAGCCCATGCCGGTTGCGGCCGGGCACGTCCCGGTGGGTCAGGACCGCACGCACGCCAGGCAAAGCGGCCGCTCGGTCGATGTCTATGGCCAGGATGCGGGCGTGCGGGTGGGCGGCGCGTTGCGCCGCGCCGTGCAGCATGCCGGGGAAGGTGATGTCATCGGTGAACCTGGCCGCGCCGGTGACCTTGGCCACCACGTCCGGCCGGGGGTGGGAGCGGCCGACCACGCGCAGGGCGGGTGCCGTCTCGATCTCCCCCGGCGGCAGCGGCTCGCCGGTCTGGACCTCGTGGACGGCGGACCTGATCGCGCGCAGCACGCTGGCATAACCGGTGCAGCGACAGGCGTTGGCGCGCAAGGCGCGCTTGAGCTCCTCGTCTGTGACCGGCTCGGAGGGAGGAGAGGCCACCACCTTGTTCCAGAACGCCGCGGCGGACAGCAACATACCCGGCGTGCAGAAGCCGCACTGCACCGCGCCGTGGTCAATGAAGGCCCGCTGCAGGGGGTGCAGTTCTTCCGGGTCTTCCCAACTGGCCGCCAGCCCTTCGATGGTCAGAATCTGCTTGCCGGCGGCGCGGCGGGCGGGAGTGGTGCAGGAGCGCACCGGCCGGCCATCCAGCAACACCGTGCAGGCGCCGCATTGCCCTTCGCCGCAGCCGATCTTGGTGCCAGTCAGGCCCAGCGACCGGCGTAGCACGTCGGCCAGTTTCGCATCCGGGCTGACCTCCAGGTCGTGGTCAACCCCGTTGACTGTCAGTTGCAGCCTTTCTCGTTCCCCGGCCATCTGCTCCCCCCACTCACAAGACGCGGCGTTTCCGCTAACCTTCCGCCACGCCAGCCATCATCAGCCCCAGTTGCTCCGGCGTGGTATCTTCAGAGGCGACCACGCCCATGATCCGCCCTTCGTAGATCACCGCAATGCGGTCCGAGAGGGCCAGGATCTCGTCCAGGTCTTCGGAGATGAGCAAGATGGCGGTGCCCTCGCCCCGCTGCTCCAGGAGACGGGCGTGGACGTATTCGGTGGCGCCGATGTCCAGCCCGCGTGTCGGTTGGGCGGCGACCAGCACACGGGGCTGACGCGAGAGCTCCCGCGCCAGGACAACCTTCTGGATGTTGCCGCCGGAGAGGCTCTTGGCTGGTGTGTCGCGCGAGGGCGTCTTGACCTGAAATCTCTTGATCAGCTTGTCGGCAAACTGGGCAATGGCCCGTAGGACGAGCAGACCGGCGCGGGAAAAAGGCTCCTTGTCATGATCACGCAGGATCATGTTCTCGGCCACGGAGAACTCCTGGATCATGCCGTCCTTCATCCGCTCTTCCGGGATGTAGGCCAGCATCTGGTCGGTGAGGGCGCCCGGCGACTGGCCAGTGACATCCTTTCCCTCCAGGAAGACCTGCCCCTGAGTGGCCGGCCGCAGGCCAGTGATGACCTCGGCCAGTTCCCGCTGGCCGTTGCCGGAAACGCCGGCCAGGCCCAGGATCTCACCGGAGGTGACCTCCAGATCCACGCCGCGCAGGGCGGGTGTCTCCCGATCACTCTGGGCGTGAAGACTACGCATGGCCAACCGTGCCTCGCCCCGCTGCACATCGGAGCGATCGGGCTTCATCATGACCTCGCGGCCCACCATCATCCGCGCCAGGCTTGCCTTGGTGCAGACGGCCGTATCGCAACTGTCAATCCGCTTGCCGTCGCGCAACACAGTCACGCGGTTGCTGACGTCAATCACCTCGCGCAGCTTATGCGAAATGAAGATGACAGCATGGCCATCCCGGATCATCTGGCGCACGGTGGCGAAGAACTCGCCCACCTCTTGCGGCGTGAGCACGGCGGTAGGCTCGTCGAGGATGAGCAAGGCCGCGCCGCGGTAGAGCGCCTTGATGATCTCCACACGCTGCTTCTGGCCGACGGCAAGCTGCCAGATGTAGGCAGCCGGGTCCACCTGCAGGCCGTAGATCTCTGCCAGCTCCAGGATGCGCTTGGAGACCCGATCCAGATCCGTCAACGGCCCGCGGGAAGAGGGCAAACCCAAAGCCACGTTCTCGACCACGGTGAGCGATTCCACCAGCATGAAGTGCTGGTGGATCATGCCAATGCCCAACCCGATGGCATCAGTGGGAGAGTTGATGCGCACCTGCTGACCGTTCAGCCAGATATCGCCCTCGTCAGGCTCGTACATTCCATAAAGGACCTTCATGAGCGTGCTCTTGCCGGCCCCATTCTCGCCCAGCAGAGCGTGAACCTCACCTGCGCGCACATCGAAATCCACGTGATCGTTGGCCAGCACGCCGGGGAAGCGCTTGACGATCCCCTTCATCTCCAAGTGGTGTATCTTGGGACGGCCCGAAGGTAGGATATCGCTGTCTATCATCATTCGCTCCTGCCATGTGTTGCGTGAGAGGTGGTGCGTGATGCGTGACCACAAGCGGGCCACGCACCACGCACCGCGTCATACCCTGTTACTCTAGCTCAATGGTGATCGAGCCATCAACGATGCCCTGAACGGTCTCGTCGGCTGCGGCTCGCACATCGGCGGGCAAGTCGAAGTCGGGATTGTACTCCATGACCAACCCGCCATTCTTCAGCGTGATGGCATAGGCGGTGCCACCATACGTGCCTTCGGCGATCAGGGCCATGATCTGATCCAGCACCACCGTCCAGTCGTAGATCTGGTTGGCCACGACGATGCCGGGGGCCAGCGAAGTCTGGCTGGCCTGAGTGCCCAGCCAGAGCACACCGTTCTTCTCGGCCACGCCGATGGCGCCCACCACCATCTGGGCCGTGCCCGCCAGCACGTCAGCACCGGCCTGGATGTGGGTGTTGGCGGATTCGGCAGCCAGCGCCACGTCGGAGAAGGAGCCGATGTAGTTGACGTTCACCTCGGCGTCGGGATTGGAAGCCTTCACGCCGGCCACGAAGCCGTCAATGTACAGCTTGGCATCGCCCGTCTCGATGGGACCAACCATGCCGATGACGTTGCTCTTGGTCAGCTTGCCGGCGATCACGCCGTTGACGTAGCCGCCCTGGTCGGACGCCGCCTCGTAGGCGAAGACGTTGTTGATGCCTTCATCCACGAAGGTGTTGACCGTGGTGCCATGGGCGAAGCTGGTCTCGGGGAAGTCCGGGGCGATCTCCTGCAGCGAGCTGCCGTACTGCGACCCGTGGGCGATGACCAGATCGTACCCTTCGGACGCATAGTCGCGAATGGCCGCTGCCGCGTCGTCCACGACGAACATGCTCTCGGAGTAGACCAGTTCCATTTTGTCCGGGCCGCCCATCTCCTGCTGGATGGCGACCAGGGCGTCGTAGATGGACTGGCTGAAGGCCAGGTCGTTGATAGCGCTGGGCATGATGACCGCCACGCGGAACGGGCCTGCCTCGGCTACCGGTTCCTCGGCAGCCGGTGGTGCCGCTGTGGGCTGCCCAGCGCAGGCGCCAAGCACCAACGCCAACAGCACCAGCAGTATAAACCATCCGTGTTTGTTACGCATTTCATTCCTCCCTAGTGTTGTTATTGGGGATCGGAGATTGGGTATTCTCCTGGTATCCCCGTATCCGTGCCCGAAGTACCTGACAAAGCTGTGTTGCAGATTGGAAACTATCGCTAGACCTCACCTCCCTCCACGACCGCTGAGTTCGACTCTCAACCTCGATCTCGGCCCAATATCCAATACCCAATATCCACCGCTATCCCTCTCTCTGGAACGGCTTTGTCAAGGCAGACGGGCCACGTACTCGCTGCACAGCCACCACCAGGGCCAGGATGGTCAGGACGTAGGGCATCATCACCGCGAAATCGGAGGGGATAGGAATCCCCAACACCTGTACCCACAACTGCAAGGAGTTGACCATGCTGAATAGCAGTGCGCCCAGGAGCACGCCCAGGGGCCGCCAGCCGCCAAAGTAGACCAAGGCCACGGCAATGAAGCCCAGGCCGCTGGTCATGTTCTGCTGGAAGACGTTCAGCAGGGCGACGGAAAGGGAAGCGCCCGCAACGCCGGACAGGATGCCCCCCAAGGTGACGGTGAAGTAGCGCACGCGGCTCACGCTCACGCCCAGCGAGTCGGCGGCCTGCGGATTCTCACCCACGGAGCGGATCTTCAGGCCCAGGGTGGTCTTGTTCAAGACGAACCAGGCGACAGGCACGAGGGCAAAGGCCAGGTACACCAGGATGTTCTGGCTGAAGAAGATATCGCCCAGGATGGGGATATCGCTCAGCAGCGGGATGTGTATCGGCGAGAAGCCGCTCACCGTCTCCACGGTGCCCAGCAGCTTGTGGAAGAGCAACTCGCTCATGCCCAGGCCGAAAAGGTAGAAGCCAATGCCGCTGATCCCCTGTACTGCCTGCAAGTTGATGGTGACAAAGGCCATGGCCAGCCCCATCACAGCGCCGGCGGCGACGGCGGCCAGCATCCCCAGCCACAGGTTTCCCGTGACGAAGGTCACGTAGAAGGCGGCAAAGGCCCCCAGGAGCATCTGTCCCTCCACCCCCAGATTGAGCACACCGCTGCGCTGCCCAAAGGTCTCGCCGATGGCGGCGTAGAGATAGGGCGTGGCCAGCCGGATGCCGGAAGCCAGGATGCCCACGAGCACGGTGACCGAAAAGAGCTCTCTGATCATGAGTTGACCTCCGTATCAGGCAGTGAAGATGGTTCCCTTTCTGCCTCTGCTTCGCTCGTGGCAGCCGTCATCCGTTTCCACTGCCGGCGGCGGCGCCAGATTTCGCTGCTCACCACGAAGACCACCACCAACCCGTTCAGCGCAGTGATCAGAGCAGAAGGCACCTGCATCACGCGCTGTAGCTTGTTGGCTCCCACCAGCAGGGCGCCAAAGAAGAAGGAGGCGGGGATGGCGCCGATGGGGTGCAGTTGGCCGAAGAGGGCGGCGACGATGCCGTTGAAGCCAGCGCTGCCGGTGAACCCGGTGGCCGAGCCGTCCGTGATCATGCGGTAGTTGAGGCCGTAGACCTGAATGGCTCCCGCCAGCCCGGCGAAAGCGCCGCTCAACAGCAGCGACATCACCACGTGCCGGGGCACCTGGATGCCGCCGTAGCGGGAGGCATGGGGGTTGTGGCCCACGGCCCGGATGCGATACCCCAGCGTCGTGCGCCAGAGCAGAATGTACACCAGGATGGCCAGCACAACGGCGATCGCTGCTCCCAGGTGCAGGCGAGTGGGTGCCAGGCGGGGCAGACGGAAGGCCTGTTCAAGACGAGCCGTCTGGGGAATGCGCGAGGCCAGCTTGAGTTGGGCGGGATCAATCATCGGGCCACGCAGCAGGTAGTTCATGATCTGCACGGCGATGGCGTTCATCATCACCGTGCTCAGGATCTCGTTGGCGTTGAAGTAGGCCTTCAGCGCGCCCGGAATCCCTCCCCAGATGGCCCCACCCACGAAGCCCGCCAGCAAGGCCAGGGGAATGATCACCCAACCGGACCAGGTTGGAAAGGACACGCCCACCAGCGTCGCCAGTATGGCGCCGATGATCATCTGCCCTTCGCCGCCAATGTTGATGACGTTGCCCCGGAAGCTGATGCAGATGCCTATGCCCACCAGGAGCAAGGGGACGGCCTTGACAGTGGTCTCGGCCACGGCGTTGGCGCTCCCGAAAGCGCCTTCCAGCAAGGCGCCGTAAGCAGCCACCGGGTTCGCGCCCAGCACCAGCAGCATGACGGCTCCGATGGCCAGAGCAGCCAGGGTCGCCAGCACGGGCAGCAGGGCATCAACCATCTGAGAGATGCGGGATCTGGATAGCCAGGATTGCATGTTCGATCAACCTCCCACATACGGTAAGAGCGCGCAGCGCAGCCCCTTGGGGGCGACGGGTCGGGCACGAGGCCCTCTGCTACTTCCCGTGATCAAACCACCAAGAAAGGCAGTGACAGGGTAACCCCGTCGAGGATCAGGGCCATTTCGGCCGCCTCCTTCAGAGAGAACGGGGCCTGGAACGGCTCTTTCAGTTCCACGTCCTTGATGGCAAAGTCGGGGGAGAGGCTTATCCTCAGCCGGGCGTTCTCGAAGACGATTATACCATCTCTCAACGAAAGCTGCGATTCCCGACCGTCCTCGCGCCGCCGGATAGTGTTTCCCTCGATGGTGAAGGCGTTGTCGCCTTCCTTCTCGAAATCTCTCTTCTCAAGGAAGAGCCGGGGCTTGTCGGCGTAAGGTCGGCCTTGGTGCACGCAGAAGGTGGCGCAGTTGCCGCACTGGTTGCAGAAGTCGCTCACGTGGATGATCTGTCGCGTCTGCTCGACGCGGAAGGCCTCCTCACCGGTCACTGCCAAGGCGCCATTCCGGCAGGAGAGCGTGGGCAGCGTCAGGTTCAGCGGTGAGACGAAGTAGGTGTAGTTGGCCCGGTTGGGGCAGACCTCCACGCATTTGTCGCAGAAGGTGGCGCACTGCACACACCGCAGCGCTTCCGCCCGCGCCGCTTCCGCCGTGAGCGTGGCTTCGATCAGATCAAAGCCGCCGCGTTGCTCGGGCGGGATCATCTCCGGCCGCTGCTGCGGCTCCTTCCTGGCCCGAACGCGCTTGACCCGCAGGATCTCCTCTGCGGAGAGCGCTGCCGGCTGGCGGGGCGGCTGTGCGAACTGGATGCCCAACTGGGCGCAGATGGCCTCGGCGGCGCGGCGGCCGTCACCGCAGGCGGCGATGATGCTCTCCGGCCCCTCAACGACGTCCCCGCCAGCGTAGAGGCAAGGCGCACCGGCCAGACCAGTGTGGGGATCAACCACGATGGCCCCGTCCCGCCGCACGGTGACGCGGCTGCCGTCGAGAAAGGCGACGTCCGGGCGCTGGCCGATGGCCACGATGATCGAATCGGCCGCCATCTGAAACTCGCTCCCCTCGATGGGAATGGGCCGCCGACGCCCATCTTTGCCAGGCTCGCCCAACTCGTTGCGCAGGCACTCCAGGGCCACCACCCGACCCGCTCTCCGCACAACCCTGGTGGGAGACACCAGTTCCATCAAGACATTGCCTTCTTCCAGAGCACCCTCTATCTCCTCCGCGCTGGCCGGCATCTCCCGCTTGCTGCGCCGGTAGACGATGGTTGCCGGGCGGCCGGTGAACCGCCGCGCCACCCGCGTGGCGTCCATCGCCGTGTCGCCGCCGCCGATCACCAGCGCCTTGGCGCCCAAGTCCACAACCTCGCCGCGCCGCGCCCGTTCCAAAAGATCGAAAGCCGCGTAGACCCCCGCACCCTCGATCCCTTCGACATCCAGCCGGGAGCCCTTCTGAAAGCCGCAGGCAATGTACACGGCGTCGAAGCCCTCCTGCAACAACTCCTCCGGCGGCCTGGTGAGGGGATGGGAAAGCACGATCTCCACGCCCAACCCGGTGATCCGATCCACGTCCCGCTGGATGATGGCCTCGGGCAGCCGAAACGAGGGGATGAGCCGCATCATGCCGCCCGCCACCTCCTTGGCCTCGAAGATGGTCACCTGCACGCCGTTCAGCGCCAGGAAGTAGGCTGCCGCCAGCCCCGAAGGGCCAGCACCGATCACCGCCACTTGTGCCGAGGTGCGGAGGTGCCGAGGTGCGGAGGTGCCCCCCTGCTCCTCCGCTCCCCTGCTCCTCTGCTCCCCTGCTCCCTTGCTCCCCTGCTCCTCCGCTCCCCTGCTCCTCTGCTCCCCTGCTCCCCGCTCGGCGGCGAAGCGCTTGAGGGCCCGGATGGCCACCGGTTCCTCGTAGTCGTTGCGGGTGCAGCGGGTCTGGCAGAGATGCGTGCAGACGTAGCCCGTCACACCGGGCAGCGGATTGCGGGCCAGGATGACCTCCAGCGCCCGGTCGTATTCCCCCTGGGCAATCAGCCAGGCGTACTCCGGCACGTCCTGGCAGACGGCGCACTGCGCCACGCAGGGAGCGACGATGCAATCGAACAGGCCCAG
>JACKQG010005066.1_pt1 | contig 11946 bp, 1 predicted proteins | sample 8237621 | NCBI WGS metagenome assembly JACKQG01 (sample SAMN15677084, study PRJNA649215) | marine metagenome | biome: marine; feature: Black Sea; material: saline water; isolation source: suspended particulate matter (SPM) from the Black Sea western gyre | collected 2013-06-09/2013-06-10 | depth...
GCAGGTTGGACCATGGCCTCAGGCCGGTAGAGGGCAAGAAGGAGGAACATCATGAAACGCTCCCGTAATCTAAGGTATCTTCTGGTAGCCGTGAGCGTCGGGTTGCTCTTCACGGCCGTAGTCATCGCCCCGCTGACTTCGCTGCCCCACGAGGTGGCCGATGCCTGGAATTGGGCCTGGGGCCGGCTGTCGTCGGTGTCCGCTTCCTCCTCGCCGGAGCACGAGGTCCAGGCTGCCTGGCAGCGTGCCCAGGAGGCCGATGTCTACGGCTTCAGCACGGAAATTGTGCAGAAGACCTACCCGGCGCCGGCCCTGATCAACGTGGGCCGCAGCAGCCGCAAGGATACCATCTACCTGGAGGGACAGACCAACCTGACGGAGCGCCAGATGTCTCTCGCCCTGTGGACTGGCGGCGGTAACGCGCTCACCCGCAAAGACGGCGTGGAGATGCGTATAGACGGCGACCGCACCTACGGCCGCACCATCGGCGGCGAGTGGCAGGAGATGGACGACCTTTCCAACGCCTTCGCCCCCGGCAACGACCTGATGTCGTATCTGGCCGGAGCCAAGAACGTGCGCGAAGTAGGCACGGAGACCCTCTCTCTCTCTCCTGAAGATGGGGAGGTGGGGGGATGGGGGGATGGGGAGAAGTCTCCCCATCTCCCCACCCCCCTATCCCCCTATCTCGTTTTTACTCGCTACGCCTTCGACGTAGACGGCCCCGCCTTTGCGGAGCACCTGCGCGACCAACTGGAACGTCAACTGCGGGAAAAGGGCGAACTCCCCTTAGGTTTGACCTTAGACTCCTCTGCGGTTTACAGGGGCGCCACCGGCCAGGGCGAAGTATGGATTGACAGCCGCGGCCTGCCGCTGCGCCTGAGCGTCCACTTGGTCTACCCTCCGGAGCGCAACGGTGAGCGGATTGAAGCCGACATCCAGACCGATTTCTCCCACTTTGCCCGGCAGATGGCGGCGGCCCCCAGCTTCTTCGAAAACCCTGTGGCCTGGACGGCGAGCACCCTGGGCTTGCCGCACACCGCCCGTGAGTGGCAACGGGTCGGGCGGCAGGCCGCACTGGTGACGGGCATGCTTGGGCTGCTGCTGTTGCTCATCATCTATCGCAAGTCCAAGAAGGTCTACGTGGCTACGGTGGTAGCTGTCATCGTTTCCATGGTCGTCACGCCATTGATGCAAGGCCATCAGGCCCAGACCTTTTCCCAGCGGATGGCGGCCCAGCGTGCAGAACATGAACAGCGCCAGCAAGAGCAAGAGGCCGCTCACGAGGTGCAGGAGACACTGACCGGCTCAGATTGGGATCCGCATCAGGATCCATTGGGAGTACGCAATACGCAATACGCAATCTCCAACATCCAATCCTTCGGCTTCGCTCAGGACAGGTCTCCAATCTCCACCATCCAATCTCCAATCTCCAATATCCAATCTCAGTCTTCCACTTGCACCGACGACGAAAAGAACACCGACACGGACCAAGACGGCCTGACCGATTGCGACGAAAAAGCGGAATATGATACAGACCCCACCAAGAAAGATACCGACGGCGACGGCCTGCAGGACGGCTGGGAGGTGCTGCGCCTGGGCACCGACCCAACGGCGGCCACCGGCTTTGACAGCGACGGCGATGGCATCGGCGATTATCTGGAGGTGGCCGGCTTTGAATACAGGGGCAAGCGATGGTACTCCAACCCCAACGGCCCGGACACGGACAAGGACGGCCGACCCGATTTCACGGAGTGCCCGGAGCGCGCCACCACCGATGGGGCTACACCCGACCCAGCCACCGCCTGCCGCGACACCGATAACGACGGCGCCCCAGACCTCTTTGACCTGGACAGCGACGGCGACGGCGTCCCCGATAAGATTGACCTCTCCCCCGAGACCGTCCTGGGCAACACCACGCCCTTCAACCGCGCCAACCCTTTCAACCTGAATGTGCAAAACCTGAGCCACAAACCAGGGCAGCCCAACACCTATTATCCCGTCTTTGTGGACTTCCAGTTGCGCCCGACCAATCCTGAGCACCTGACCTACGCCCTCAACGTCCTGGACTGGCCCAGCGGCGACGAGGACGGCCAGATCATGCGCCGGCGCGGCAATGACTCCACCTTCGCCGATGGCCTGACGGCGGAGCAGATCAAGGCCGATCCCCGCGCGGCCAATGGCGATATGCGCCTGATCCCCATGCTGGAAGTCCAGATGTCCGGCAGCAACCTCCCCCTGGCCTTCACCAACCCGCGCACCAGCCTCCAACTGCAGGGCGAGGACTACATTGATCTCGATAGCGGTTACCAGCAGTGGATAAGCGCTACCATAGGGATGCAGCAGGACGGCGCAAATATCCGCCTGACCTTTGACTTTCAGGGCCAGACCCCTGTGGGCAAGGTGGGCATCTATACCGGCGCCTGCACCACCGGCGGCAGCGAGGCCTACCGCTGGGAAAACGTCTCCAGCGGAACGTATACCATCTCCAATCGCAAGCTGGTTACTTTAGCCGACGGCGAGCACTTCATCACCTTGCAGGCAGAGGGCCACTCCCCGGCCTGTGCGCCCCTGGGCGATATCGCCAACGCGGACACGGACAACATGATTGATCCGCAGCCGCTCCGACCCTACGGCGTCACCGTGCGGGATAAAGACAAGGTCGGCAACGTGCTGCTCTACGCGCCCCTCAACATCGTCCCCGATGAGTCCGGCGGCGGACGAGTGGCCTTCTCTGCCCGTGTGCCCTACCAGCCCAGCGGCGCCAGCCTGGGGAATGCCCAGCAGGTGCGGGTGGTCTGGCTGGTGCAGATGATCGCCGACCGCTGCAAGCCGCTGGCGGAGGACTTCCCCTATGCATCCGACTACTGGTGCATGTACGAGAGCAGTTGGGACCTGGACAACACCCAGATCGTCCACGCCTACAGCGACGACTGGTATCTCACCGGCCTCTCTGTGCGCGAGGATCACGGCCTGAACGTGTCCATCCTCTGGGAGGACCCGGCCCCCAGCACACCATCCCACGCGCCTTATGGCGATTGGCTCTGGCTGCTGACCAGGGGGCTGGAAAATGCGTTCGTCACCGGCCGCGATCAAGACGACGACAAGATCCGTGACCTGGGGATTTACACGCAGAGCGATGGCATCACCGTAGCCGAAGATACCATTGCCCGGCGTTTCAATTCCCCGCTAACCCCATCGGTGACGCTCACCGACCGCCTGGGCATCCCCCTGACGGCCACCCTGCACGTCAAAGACTTCTCCTATCCCACTCAGGACCACGTGGCCAACATCATGGTCTCGGAGACGGCGAAGGTCCTGAACGACAATTTCCAGAGCTACACGGACATCAAACCCACCCTGCTCTTCGCCCGAGAGGAGATGTACCGCGTGGTCAGCCTGGACATGCAGGACTTCCGGGCTATCACCGGCGCTACGGTCACGCTGGACGCCGGCACGGGCACGGCCAAACGACCGCTGGAGACCATCGCCAGCCTGTCCTGGGCGCCCTACCGCTTCCGCGATGGGGACTGGCAGTCCATCCCCATCGAAGAATATTGGGACCTCCTGGAGGCCAGCCTCAAACAGCGCTTCCAGGCCGATCAGACCCTGGACGTTTACGGCGACTACATCGTTGATGGGATGGTGGCCGTGGCCCAGGCCCAGTACCTGTCTCTATTTCAGGGGCGGGCGGGTCTGGTGGCCATGAACGGCCAGGCCATCTATCAATTCCAACCGCAAGAGACCGATGCAGAGCTCACTGCCTACGCTCAGGACGTGGTCTGGGCCAGCATGGACTTGGTGAGCAAACTGACGGAAAGCATTGCCGAGAGCGCTATGGAGGCCATCAAAGGGCTGCAGGATGAACTTGATGCCATCTTTGCAGCTCTTAGCCCTGAGGTGGCTAAGAGACTGGCCAGTCTGGCCACTGTGCCCGCAAAGATGCGGTTCCTTGCCGTTCTTGGCGCCATCAAGGGGACGCCCAAGGCGATGGGGTCTACTTTGAAAGACCTGTTCAGCAAGTTGTCTAATAAAGCCACACGATTGAAGGCGGCGGAAAGTGCTGTCCTGGGGGTGGCTGTGGTGGCTATTGTCACCCTGTATATCCTGGCCTCAGCCATCAAGAACGAGACAGCAGCCTTAGTCCTGGCCATCACCGGCAAGGCCATCGCCTTCCTGACGTACACTTACCAGGCGATGAAAACGGTCTACCAGGCCGCTAAAGGCACATTGGGAGCGCTGAGCAAAGCGGGTACGATTGCCGGCATCGTGGGCGTCATCGTCGTGGGCGTGGGCTTTACCGCGCTGTTTATAGCCAACATGGTCATTGGCAACGTCAAGTTTGGCAGCATCGCCATGAACGCCGCCTTTGCCCAGGTGATCGCCACCACCGTGGCCACGGCCATCCTGTTTGCCATCAACTTCATCCCCGTCGTTGGCCAGGTGATTGCGGCCATTCTGGGGGCCGTAGACGCCCTGATCTTCCTGATCTGCACCGCCGTACCCGCCGATAAACTGGCCGCTACCGAGTTCGGCGAATGGTTCTGCCAGGGCATCTCTGGCCTGCTGGCCACAGGCATCGGTTGGCTCATCTACGGCGCGACGATCATGGTGGACCTGGAACGCGAAGACCGCCTGGTCTTCGGCGCGTTTGATTACGACTTCGTTGATCCAGACCTGGGCGTCTCCGTGGGCAACGAGATCCAGTACACCGCCCCCCTCACCAACACCATCAACCTGGTAAAGATTCCCATAGACTGGAAGGCGGCCTCCTATGCCTGGCAGTACACCATAGACGGCGAAAAGAACTTGAAATCATCCACCTTCAAGTACGAGTGGCAGACCGAGCAGAAGGACCTGCACGTGGATGAGGACGGCAAGGACCTCATTGACCGCAACGAACAAGACGCCACCGGCCACCCCTGGCAACCTACCGGCAACGACAAAGAGTTCTACATAGCGCCAACTGCCCTCAGCAGCGGCATCCCCTTCAGCGAGGCCGGCATTAACCGCAAGCCTTCGCTGTACCTGTCGGAGGGCTATGCCGTCCCCGCCCAGGAGTGTTTCGTTGTTCCCAACATCATCAACCCTATGTGTGCTGTCACCCCTTATATCCCCTACCTGTGTCTCGTGCCGGTCTGCCACATCCGCGCCGAACGGGGCACCAGCCACATGGACATAGGGCAGACCCTCACCTTTGACGTCTTCCCTGCCACTCTGGACGACTTCTACCAGCCCATCGGCAAGGACGGCGGCTACAGTCTTGCCTGGGGACAGACCGGCGATTTGACATTTGGGCGACAAAAGGACTTCGACGGCGACGGCCTGCTCAACCGCATGGATCGTGGATCTGACCCAGACGATAGCAGGTGGGACAGCGACGGCGACGGCCTGTCCGACTTCTTTGAGTTCCAGAACGGCAGCGACCCCACCCTCTTTGATACCGACGCCGACGGTCTCTCCGACGCCGAGGAATTCCGGCTGGACACTGACCCCAACCGCAAGGACACCGACGGCGACGGTCTGACCGACAAAGAGGAGGCGGATGGCTGGGAGTTCGTCTACGCCTTTGCCCCGGACGGCACGCAACTACGCACCTGGGTCATCTCTGACCCTCTAGAGCCAGACACCGACAACGACGGCCTGAGCGACTTCAAGGAGAAGGTCTACGGTTTCAACCCCCGGGTCTGGCAGGACCCCACCGTGCTGGCCCTGCAGGCCGGGGCGTGGGAGGCCGGCGCGCCTCGCCTGCTCCTGCGCTTTGAGGAAGCCGCCCGTTCAGAGACCTTCGCCGACTACTCCGGCTACCGAAATAACGCTGCTTGTAGCGTGGGCGCATGTCCCGACGCGGGCAGGGACGGCAAGTACGGCGCTGCGGTGCAGTTCTATGGGAACGAGTTCCTGACCATCCCCCGCAGCCAGATCAACGCCCTGCGCAACAACTTCACCGTAGCCGCCTGGATCAATCCCACCCAGTTATCTGGGGGGCGGCGGATCGTGGCCACGGCCAGGACCAGCAGCAACAACGGCTTTGGCTTCGGTACCTCTGGCACGGATCTGCGTTTCACCACCTTCGGCGTGAAGGATTACACCTCCACAGGCATTGGCCTCCAGACCAACCAGTGGCAACACGTGGCCGCCGTGATGGATGGCAACAACGCCGTCACCTTCTACGTGGACGGTGTCAACAAGGGGACCATCACCCACAGCGCCCCAGCCCATGCCGACCCCGATGATGCCCTGCTCATCGGCGCCACAACATCTCAGGGTAGTGCTACCAGCAGCGAGCGCTTTAACGGCCTCATAGACGAGGTGGCCGTATTTGACCGGGCGCTCTCTCAAACCGAGATCCAGAACATGCTGCTGAAGGCCCGCTACAACCCCAACGACTCCTTCGTCCAGGTAGGCGATACCCTGAACTACACGGCCACGGTGGGCAACAAGCTCTACGACCGCTACGCCCAGGGTCTGTTCTCCCTGGCCGCCACCGACTCGTCGGCTCTGTCCCAGGTCAACGTACCGCCCCTCACCTTCGTCCTGCAGCCCCTGGAACAGACGGCCATATCCGGCACGGTACAGGCGGCCAACGTCACCGCCTCCCGCGCCGTCAGCCTGACCCAGGTGGCCTCCGCCCTCATCACCAACTGGCGCGAGCAGTCGGGCTTTGCCGAGATGTGGCTGCCCCTCGATGAGCCGGGCACGGCCACCACCTTCCAGGATCATTCCGGCGCCATGCCGCCGGCCAACGGCGCCTGCACGGCCTGTCCCACGAGCCAGGAATCCGGCTACTTTGACTACTCCGTGAGATTCGACGGCTCCCAGTACATCGCCCTGCCCGACACCGTCCGCCTGGGCCTGAAGAATAGCAGCTTCTCCGTCTCCGCCTGGATCAATGGCAGTGACTTCTCCGGCAGTGGCTCTGCCAGCGACAGGGCCATCCTGGGCACGGATACGATGGCTACCAACAAGGGGTTGCATCTGGTCATCCGAAACAGAAAGCCCTACATGGGCTTCTACGGCAACGATCTGGATAGCGGCTTCATCATTGCCGCCAACGCCTGGTACCACCTGGTCTTTCGCTACGACAAAGACACGCAGGAACAATCCATCTACGTCAACGGCGAGTTGAAGAAAGCTGAGACCGGTCATGTCGCTTTCCAGGGCGATGGCACGGTCTACCTGGGCCGAGCCTTAGGCGGCAGGGGCTTCAAAGGCCGCATTGACGACGTGCGTGTCTTCAAGCGGGCCTTGACCCCGGAGGAGATCCGCACCTTGTACGGCAGGCCGGTTCTCCGGCTGCAGTTCGAAGAGCAGCACCGCAATATATACCAGGACACCTATTTTGCCGATGCCTCTGGCCTTGGCAACGACGGCGAGTGTAGCTGGTATGCCTGCCCCGGCAGCACTGACGGCGTCTTTGGCCAGGGAGCCGCGTACTTCTACGGAAATGAGTACCTGCGCGTGGATGCCAGCCCCAGCCTGGACCTGAGCGATGGCCAGTTCACCATCGCCGCCTGGGTCTACCCCCTGGATCAGGGCGAACCTGTGGACCCGGACTGCCACTTCAACCAGAAGACCTGGCGCAACATCGGTTGGAGCGGCTCTCCGGTCAGCGACTGGTGCGTGAACTGGCCGCAGGATTCTATGGATGCGGTGGACTCGCCTCGCGGGACGTGGCTGGTCAACATAGAGCATGATCTGTACGGCGCCTGGAGCCCCTGTATCTCCCGTCGGTACACGGGGAACTTCCGCTTCCAAGCGGGGTACTATACCTTCTTCTACCGCTTCGGCGGCGGCGCTGGGGTGTATCTGGATGGCAGCCTCATCCTGCTCAAACCCTATTTGGGCGTGGACGAACTGTATGAGGGCAGCGTGCGCTTCCACGTCAGCACCAGCGGCGTGCACGAGATCAAGGTGGAGTACCAGGACTGCCAGGGAGACGATGTGTTTCAGTTCGGCTGGGCCCCGCCCCATGTGCAGGGCATCCTGGGCAAGAACAGCGGCCAGAGCAGCGCCTACCCCACCCTGCAGACGGTGGGCCGCAAGGTGCGCTTTGGCTTCGGCACCGGCAGCGAGTGGTACGCCGTGACCACCACTGACCCCGTCCTCATCGCCAACGCCTGGAACCACGTGGTACTCTCCTTTGGCCCCAAGTATAAGCAGGACGGCACCTTTGACCAGAACCAGGCCTCCCTGTACGTCAACAACCAGCGCGTGGGCGACTGGGGCGTGGGGAACAGAAAGCCTTCCTCTAGCGCCCAGGACTTGTACATTGGTCGCTCCAATTACGAGGGCCAGGTCTATATTGATCGCTTTTACGTGGTGGACGAGGCGGATGGCTCCGGCGCTGCGGAGGTATACCTGACTTGGGGCGGTCATGGCGGTGACAAGATCTGCACCACGAGCGGCACGCCCCAAGAAGACTGTGTGTGGAAGGGACTTGGTGACGAAAGCACTGTAGATGTGAACACATCTATGATAGTCAGCGGGCAAGACATCCTGGAGGCCTGGGAGGACGATCCTACCCATGATGACCTGCTCTGCGACACAAGCGTCTCGTCATCGTGCACTACCGGCTATCAATTCAGCAGCAGTACCCCCAGTATGCCGGTGCAAGTCTTTGATTGGGAGGGCGATGGCAGCGGTGGGGCTGAGGACCACACGCATATCAACCTCTACCTGGGCGATAGCAGCCATTGGGCCTACCGCAACCCCTCCATCCCCTTCCGTGGCAAGATGGACGAGCTGGTCATCTACAAGCGGCCCCTCACCGCCGACGAGGTGCAGGAACTCTACCTGTCCTCCGCCACTGCCATGCACCTGCGCCTGGATGACCCGCCGGGCAGCCAGAGCTTCGAGAACGCGGTTGACGTGAGCCGGCAGGGCAACCCCTTCTGTACGGGGGATGCCTGTCCGACCGCTGGCGTCAGCGGGCGCATCAACCAGGCCGCCCTGTTCGATGGCACGAGCGATGTCCTCACCACCACCCTGACCATCAGCCAGACCAGCAGCGCCGATGGCGCTACCATGATGGCCTGGGTGTACCCCAAGAGCACCAGCAGCGGGTATCACATGGTGGTCAGCACCGATAACAACGGCTGGGATTGGACATTGGCGCGAAACGGCGGCACCTGGGTCGCCTTTAACGGGACCAATGAGGGCAGCACCGGCGCCAGTGTGGACGTGAACAAGTGGCAGCACATCGCCGCCGTCTTTATCCCTGGCCAGGGCACCAGGTTCTACAAGAACGGCGTCCGTGTCAAGACGGATTCTACCATTGCCTATGATACAAGTACCGGCCCGGTGGCCATTGGCAACAAGTCCAGCGGCGGCAACTACTACTTTGACGGCGTCATAGACGACGTGCGCATCTTCAACCGGCCCCTGTCCAATGACGACATCGAGACCATCTACAAGTTAGCGCCGGTCTTGCAACTGCACCTGGACGAGCAGCAGGGCGCTACTACCTTTATTGACGCTGCTGGCAACAACAACGGCACGTGCAGTCTGGGCGCCCCATGTGCCGATGTGACCTTGCAGAACCTCACCTGCACGGCTCAGGATGATAACGATGGCGACGGAGGCGGTAGCGAGTTCTACATCATCCTGGCTCACGATGGGACTCAAGAGCGAGTGTGGCAGGGAGAGAACATCACGGTTCGTGCTGATCCTTACCCAATCAACGAAACCCGCTCATTCTGCGGGCCTGCCAGTATCTCTGTCTACGAGGAGGATGACGGCGGCGCCAACGACGATGGGCTTGGCTCTGCCAACATCAACGCCGCGAACCCTGGCCCAGGCAGCCAGAAGTTCTGGACATGGAGCCCCGGGTATAGTGAGGTCTTCCTCAACTGGGATGTCGGCCCTGCCTCCCACCCCTCCAGCACCTGCCCCAAGGCCGGCACCGCCGGCCAGGTGAGCCTGGCCGCAGAGTTCGACGGCGTAAACGACGTCATCTCCGTCCCCGACAGCGCCGCCCTGGATCTGCCCAGTTTCACCGTCGGCGCCTGGGTCATGCCCACCGCCATCATCACGGCGCATGCGCAAACGCTGGTCCATAAAGGGGCCAACTACGCCCTCAAGATCCCTGCCGACGGCATGCAGCCCATCTTGCAGGCTTCCCTTGCCCGCCCCACCTACGGGTGCTCATGGCCGGTTGACGGAGTGGTGGGGAGTGTGGCGCCTCTGATCCAGAACCAGTGGAACCACGTCATGGGCACCTACGATGGCCAGGCGCTGAAGATCTACGTTAATGGCTACGAGCAGGGCAGCGAATCCGTGAGTGGTGATGCCTGCCAGAACAACCATCCCCTGCAGATTGGCGGCCAGTTTGCCGGACGCCTGGACGAGGTCACCCTCTACGACCACGCCCTCTCACCTTCTGAGGTGCGGGACATCTTCCTGTACCAGGGCAAGCTGGTAGAGGAGCGCCGTAGCCAAACTATCACCATAGACAATGACCCGCCCATCTCTGCGTTGCGCTCCTACACCTCCACTTTCCCCTACCTGGCCAACCAGGACGTGGTCATGCACGTGGAGGCCCAGGATCAAACCTCCGGCGTGGCGCTGGTGGAACTGAGCGTCAACGGGACGTGGGGCAGCCCGCCCAATCGCATGGATGTCCCGCCCTGCCAGGACGCCACCGGCGGCACCGCCTGGTGTCCTACCTTTATCCCCACCGGCGAGGGCGCCTACACCCTCCAGACCCGCGCCACCGACCTGGTGGGCAACCGGGAAACACCAGCCCATACCTACACCATCTATGTGGACGACACCCCGCCGACAGTGAGCACCTCCTTGCAGGACGGAGCTCTGGTCGGCGCGATCCTGCATCCCACCCTGCAGAACACCTGGATGGCGCCACTGAGCGGCACGGTCAGCGATCCCGCCCTTGTGGGGGGCGCGCCGGGCAGCAGTGTAGCACCCGACGGCGTCTGGGTAACGCTGCTGGATCCCCAGGGCGGGGTCGCCGGCCGGGGGGCACAGATGGCCACAGTCGCGGACAACACCTGGAGCGTGGATTACGCGCTGCTAGGGGCCATGCCCACCGGTCGCTACACCGTCACCGTCCAGGCCAAGGACAAAGTGGGCAATGAGGGAACCACCAACCTGGGAAGCATCCAGGTGGATGCCACCGGCTCCGGCGCCGAACTAGACGCCCGTAGCGTCCCTACCACGACCATCTCCAGTCGGATCTCCATCAACGGCCTGGTCAGCGAACTGCCCCTGCTCTCCAAGACGCTGCTCCGCCTGCACCTGGAGGAAGAGGCCGGGGCCGCCACTTTCTATGATAGCAGCGGCTATGCTAACCACGGTACGTGCAGTGGGGGTACGTGTCCTGTCGCCGGACAGACTGGCAAGTACGGCCGCGCCTTGCAGTTTGATGGCGCGGACAAGGTCGTGCGCATCCCCCACAGCGAGATTAACGAGCTGGGCAAGAACTTCTCCGTGGCCGCCTGGATCAACCCCAGCCAGTTGTCCGGCGTTCAGAGGATCGTGGCCACCGCCAGGACTAACAGCAACAACGGCTTCGGTTTCGGCGCCAGCGGAACGAACCTACGCTTCACGACTTTCGGCGTCAAGGACTACACCCTGACGGGGATCGGGCTGCAAACCAACCGCTGGACCCACGTGGCCGCTGTCATGGACAGCAACAATGCCGTCACCTTCTACGTGGACGGCGTGGCCAGAGGCGCCATCGCCCATACCGCCTCCCTCAATGTTGACACCGACGATGTGCTGCTCATCGGAGCTACCACGGAGGCTGGCAGTGGCAGCACCACTGCGCGCTTCAACGGCCTGATTGACGAGGTGATGGTCTTCGACCGCGCACTTTCCGCGGATGAGGTGCGGGCCCTGGCCCAGGCCCAGGCCGCTGGCGTGGACAGCGTGCAGTTCGCCTTCACGCCCAACCTGCCCGGCTCGCCTTTCTACAACGAAACGCCGCCG
>JACKQG010006738.1_pt1 | contig 11945 bp, 10 predicted proteins | sample 8237621 | NCBI WGS metagenome assembly JACKQG01 (sample SAMN15677084, study PRJNA649215) | marine metagenome | biome: marine; feature: Black Sea; material: saline water; isolation source: suspended particulate matter (SPM) from the Black Sea western gyre | collected 2013-06-09/2013-06-10 | depth...
GAAGCGGCCAGCTGCGGTGACGGTTTTGTCCAGAATGACGTAGAAGCCTGCGACGCGGGTGTGGCCAACAGCGACGAGCAGGCTGACGCCTGCCGTAACAACTGCACGCTGGCGAGTTGCGGTGACGGCGTGATCGACGCCAACGAGAGCTGCGACGATGGCAATGCCGACAACGGCGATGCCTGCCTGGCTACATGTGAAGCGGCCAGCTGCGGTGACGGTTTTGTCCAGAATGACGTAGAAGCCTGCGACGCGGGCGTGGATAACAGCGACGAGTTGGCCGATCTCTGCCGCAGCGATTGCAGCCTGCCTTCATGCGGTGACGGCGTGTCCGATGCCGGTGAGGCCTGCGACGACGGCAACACGGATAACGGCGACGCTTGTCTCAACAATTGCGACGCGGCCTCTTGCGGTGACGGATTCGTCCAGGCCGGCGAAGCCTGCGACGCGGGTGCCAACAACAGCGATGAGCAGTCCGATGCCTGTCGCAATGATTGCACGCTGGCGAGTTGCGGCGACGGGGTAACAGACAGCAACGAGAGCTGCGACGACGGCAACGCCGACAACAGCGATGCCTGCCTGGCTACTTGTGAAGCCGCCAGCTGTGGCGACGGCTTCATCCAGGCCGAAGTGGAAATCTGCGATGAGGGTGTGGCCAACGACGATGCCGTTCCCAACTCGTGCAGGACCGATTGTACACTGGCGAGTTGCGGCGACGGCGTGGTCGATTCAAGCGAAGCCTGCGATGACGGCAACAGCTACGACGGCGACGCCTGCCTGCAGGACTGCAGCGTGGCGACCTGTGGCGATGGTTTCCGGTTGGAGGGCGTCGAGCAGTGCGACAGCGGTGACGGACAGTACGGGCCCTTCCGGGTGGCCAACTCGGACACCGCGCCTAACACTTGTCGCAGTGATTGTACGCTGCCGTTTTGCGGCGATGGCGTGACCGACAACGGCGAGAGCTGTGACGACGGCAACACCGACAACACCGACTCCTGCACCGACGCGTGCCGCGTTGCCTTCTGCGGCGATGGCCTGGTACAGGGCGGAATCGAGGCCTGCGACGCGGGTGCTGATAACAGCGATGACAAGTTCGACTCCTGCCGCAGTGACTGCACCCTGCCCAGTTGTGGCGACGGCGTGGTAGACGGTGGCGAGTTCTGCGACGACGGCAACGCTTCCAACAACGACTACTGCTTGTCTGATTGTACCTTGCCGAGCTGCGGCGATGGTTTTTTGCAGATCGACGTAGAGCAGTGCGACAACGGTGAGTTGAACTCGAACTCGAACCCGGGCGGCTGTCGCAGCGACTGCCTGCTGGCCAACTGCGGTGATGGAGTCGTTGACGAGGGCGAGACCTGCGACGACGGCAACGCCGTTGAAACCGATTCCTGCTTGTCTAATTGCCGCGAGGCCTCCTGCGGTGACGGCTACGTGCAGGTCGGCGCCGAGTTTTGCGACGATGGCAACTCTTCTGATTCCGACGGCTGCCTTTCCTCCTGCGAGCCGGCCAGCTGCGGAGACGGCGTGTTGCGCCTGGGCGTTGAAGACTGCGACGCGGGAGTCGCCAACAGCGATGAAAGACCCGACGCCTGCCGGAGCGACTGCACCCGGCCCTTGTGTGGCGACGGCGTCACCGACCTGGGCGAGGCCTGCGATGACGGCAATGTAGACAACGGCGACTCCTGCCTCGTCAGCTGCCGTGAAGCATCATGCGGCGATGGATTTCTCCAGCAGGATATAGAGGTTTGCGACGATGGTGCAGCCAACTCTGACACGCAGGGCGATTCCTGCCGGAGCGACTGCAGCCTCCCGACCTGTGGTGACGGAGTGATCGACGCGGGCGAAACCTGCGATGACGGTAACGTTGGCAATTCGGATTCCTGCCTCGACGACTGTCGCTCGGCCAGCTGCGGCGACGGCTTCGTGCAGGTGGGGGTTGAAGCCTGCGACGCGGGCGTTGACAACAGCGATGAGAACGCCGACTCCTGCAGGACCGACTGCAGCCTTTCATCCTGCGGTGACGGCGTGGTCGATTCCAACGAAGTATGCGACGACGGAAACGCCGACAACAGCGACGCCTGCCTGGACAGCTGCCGGGTAGCTTCGTGCGGCGATGGGTTTGTGCAGGTCAATGTAGAAACCTGCGACGCGGGTGTTGACAACAACGATGCAAGCGCCAACTCCTGCAGGACCGACTGCAGCCTTTCGTCCTGCGGGGATGGCGTGGTCGACTCGGGCGAGAGCTGTGACGACGGCAACGCCGATAACAGTGACGTCTGCCTCGACAGCTGCCAGCTGGCTTCGTGCGGCGACGGCTTCGTGCAGGTGGGGGTTGAAGCCTGCGACACGGGCGTTGACAACAGCGATGAGAATGCCGACTCCTGCAGGACCGACTGCAGCCTTTCATCTTGCGGCGACGGCGTGGTCGACACGGGTGAGAGCTGCGACGACGGCAACGCCGACAACAGCGACGCCTGTCTCTCGAGCTGCGAAGCAGCGGCTTGCGGCGATGGTTTTGTGCAGATCGATGTAGAGGCCTGCGACGCGGGCGTCGACAACAGCGATGAGAATGTCGACTCCTGCAGGACCGACTGCAGCTCGTTCTCCTGCGGAGACGGCGTGGTCGATTCCAACGAAGTCTGCGACGACGGAAACGCCGACAACAGCGATGCCTGTCTCTCGAGCTGCGAAGCAGCGGCTTGCGGCGACGGCTTCGTGCAGGTGGGGGTTGAAGCCTGCGACACGGGCGTTGACAACAGCGATGAGAATGCCGACTCCTGCAGGACCGACTGCAGCTCGTTCTCCTGCGGTGACGGCGTGGTCGACACTGGCGAGGCTTGCGACGATGGCAACGCCGACAACAGCGATGCCTGCCTTGGTAGCTGCGAGGCGGCGTCCTGCGGTGATGGTTTTACGTGGGTCGATTACGAGCAGTGCGACGATGGCAACATAGACGAGAGCGACGCTTGCCTGTCTGATTGCAGCAGCGCCAACTGCGGTGACGGCCACGTTTGGCTCGGCGTCGAAGAATGCGATGCGGGCGATGCCTCGAGCGATGTCAGGCCGGACACCTGCCGCGGCGACTGCCGCCTGGCCTGGTGTGGCGATGGTGTCATGGACGCCGGCGAGCAGTGCGACGATGGCAGCATGAACAGCTCGACCCGGCCGAACTTCTGCCGTCCTAACTGCGTGCTGCCTCACTGTGGTGATGGCGTTTCGGACGAGGGTGAGAACTGCGACCGCGACGCCCAGGAGGTGATGTCCGAAAAGGTGCTTCCAGGCAAGCCGGTATCCGGCCTGTCGCTGCCCGCCCGGCCGACGCCCGCAAAGGCAGAGGCTTCCGCTGACCCGAACGGAGAGCTATAGAAGTCATTCGGAGATTTATCCCGCATGGCCACCAACTTAAGAGACGCTGCCACCGTATTGCCCCTGCGCGATATGGACGGGTCGCTGGAAGTTTTCATGGTGAAGCGTAACTCCGCGCTTGGCTTCATGGGTGGGGTCCACGTTTTTCCCGGTGGCGTTGTCGACGAGGATGACTCCGTGATCGGCTGGAAAGACGCGCTGAGCGGCTACGACGGCGAGCGTTCTTCGCGGAGCATGCATAAACTCGACGCGGACCGCACGCTGGGCTACCACGTGGCCGCCGTCCGCGAATTATTTGAAGAGGCCGGCGTTCTGCTGGCCTGCGACTCGTCGGGGCGCGTGCTCGGCGGGGCGCGTGACGCCGAGATCGTGGAGCGGCTTGGTAGTCGCAGGGCCGAGCTCGCGGGTGGCGCGGTGGCGTTCATGGAGCTGCTCGTAGGCGAAGGTCTCAAGATAGCGGCCGACGCGCTGCACTACTTTGCTCACTGGATCACCCCCGAGCCCTCACCCAAGCGTTACGACACCAGGTTTTTTCTCGCGGCTATGCCGGCGGGGCAGGAAGCCGACCACGACAAGGTCGAGTCGGTCGAAGGGGACTGGTACGAGCCCAAACAGGCCCTGGACCTCTACTTGCACAGGAAAATTAAACTCGCGCCGCCCACGCTTTGCGCGCTCGACCGCGTGGCCCTTCACGATACCGTTGCCGAGGCGCTCGAGGCCGCCGTCGCGCTGGACGTGGTGGAGGTCGAACCCAAGATATCTATGGGTGAAGACGCCGTGGCGATACTCTATCCAGGCGACGATGACTACGACTCGGGCGTGGCGGTTCATCACTCGAGTGGTCGCATACTGAACCGGCGCGTGCTGAGAGACGGCCTGTGGGTGAAGCCATGAAGTACAGGTTACGCTGGCAGGCTTTTGACGAGTTGTGCTGGGAGTTGGCGGCGGCCAACGAGGGATCAGCTTTCTGGATCGAGAACCCGACGGGCGAAGTGATGGCCGGCTCGCGGCCCGAGCCCGACTCGGGGCGATGCTGTCGTGAGCTTGAAGATGACGGACCGGTGGGTCGCTTGCTCGCCTGCGCTACGGGTAGCGATGCCACCAGCGGGTCGGGCCTGCTGCAGGCGCTTGCCTCGCGCGAGATTAAACAGCAGTCCACGGTACGCGATATGGCCGACGCCACGGCGCGGCTGTGGAGACAGACCAACGCATTCTTGCGCATGGCCGAGACTACCCACCTCTCCTTTGACCCGGCGGTTGCCCTGGACAAGGTGCTCGACGTGATCGAGCACTCCACGTCGTTCAGGCGGGGCTGGGGTATGCTCAAGTTTCCAGGCAGCGAGGGCTGGCGCCTGCTCGGGGACCTCGACGGCAACCCCGAGGAGGGGAACCACGCGCCCGGTATCGAGGTGCAGCCTCCAGCCACAGAGGCCCTCGACGAGGACGTCAAGCTGCTTCAGCCAGGTTGCGAGGACGGCGAACTTTACGAGCAGATTTCTTCTACCTTGGGGCGCAGCGGCCCGCTGGCGGTAGCATCGCTGGGTACCGGCCAGGGCTGTTACGGCTACCTGTTGGTGCCCGCGGACGACCCGGACCTGCTGACCTCGGAGGACTTCAAGGTGCTAGCCGCGGCCGCGCAGATACTGGGCGTGGCTGTTGAGAACGCGCACATCCTCGGCCGCGAGCGCGAGGCCATGCGCCTGCAGGTCGAAAACGACATGTTGGCCCTGCAGGCACGCGACATGGAAGAGATGACACACGTGGTAGCGCATGACCTCAGGTCGCCCATGCACTCGATATACGGATTCATGCACGTGGCCCTCGACGAGCTTTCCGATCTCTCTACCCGCCTCAGCCAGGACGGTTACAACAACGCTACCGGAATGGAGACGATGGTCGCCGACCCGATACGGGACGCAATACGCAGCGTCGAAAAACTCAACCGCATGGTCAAGCGGCTGCTCGAGTTTTCGCGTTCGGCGAGAGCGCCGTACAACTGCGAAGACCTCGACATGAACGACCTGGTCGATGGCGTGGTCAGGTCATTCGGATACGCGCTTTCGCAGGACGAGGTGACGGTCACGGTAGAGGCGCTTCCCCCGTTGGTGGCCGACCGCGAGCAGATGGAAGCCGTGCTCGGCAACCTCGTTGACAACGCGGCCAAGTACATCGGCGACGGGCCCGAACGCTCTGTCGTGGTGGGCTGCGTCGAAGGCGATCATGGCCGCGAGTACTTCGTGCGCGACACCGGCGTGGGTATGACCCCCGCGCAGGCCGCCAAGGTGTTTCAACCTTTCCGACGTTTTCACGCCGACAGCGTCCCCGGCGAAGGCATAGGGCTGGCCCACGTTCGCAAGATCATAGAGCGGCACGGGGGGCAGATTCGCTGTGAGACCGCCGAGGGCGTGGGAACGACGTTTTATTTTTCGGTAGGCAGCGAGCTGGGTGCTGCAGCCGACGAGGCCCCGGTCGCCTTGCAGGCGGCCGAATAGTCGAGCTTCAGTCGGGCCAGGTTGTCCCTGGCCGCTGGGCCGGTGAGCATGGTCTCGCCGCTGGTTACCGGCCGGCAGGCCACGGCGGCCAGCTCGGCTTGCTGATGGGCTGACGCGAGCATCTCGGCGGCGGCGCAGGGGTCACCGCTGGTAGCCTTGGCAGTGCCACGCTCAAGCAACGCGCGGGCAACCCGCACCCTGTCTTTGCATGCCTGCCGCGCGTCTTCGATGCGCAGGCCGCGCAGGCCGCGAGCCTCGTCCATTGCCTCGCGAAAGCTGGAGACACCGAAGATCACCGCGAGTACGACCGAAACGGCCACGAGCCTGAAGAATGTTTTCCTGGTCATGCTGGGTCTCCGACAGGGTGAAGTGTTTCACTGCCGTGGGGGCAAATAAAACAGTGGCTGTGCCCGGGTCCCACCCACCGCCGCTCTGGACTCGCCGGCGCGAACCCTGTCAAATACCCGCGTGGACGTTCCGCAGACACTGGAGGGTTGGTACACGCTGCACGACGTGTGGAGCGTAGACTGGACGGCCTGGGCCCTGCTCGGCGATGACGAGCGGCGCAGCGTTCTCGATCAAGCCCGCGCGTGGCTCGAATCTGCCTCGTCGGTGCGTCGCGGCGACACGGCCATGTACAGCGTGTTGTCGCAGAAAGGCGACCTCATGTTCGTGCACTACCGCGAATCGCCCGAGGCGCTCAATGCCGTTGAGCTGGCCCTGCGGCAGACGGCGCTCTACGGTTTTCTGCAACCCACTTATTCTTACGTGTCGCTCATCGAGGTCAGCCTCAACGAGGTAATGGGCATCGCCGCCAAGCGCTTGTCCGACCGCGGACTCAACCGCGGGGACGAGGGTTTCGACGAAGCCTGGACCGAGGCGGTGGAAGAACAACGCGAGAAGATGAAAGAACGCCTCTACCGAGACGTGCCGCCGCAGAAGTACATCAGCTTTTACCCCATGGACAAGAAACGCGGTGAGACCGTGAACTGGTACACCCTGTCGGCCGCCGAACGCCGCGACATGATGCGCGGCCACGGCAGCGTGGGCCACAAGTACCACGAGGTGGTCACCCAGGTCATAGGCGGGTCGATCGGACTGGACGACTGGGAGTGGGGCGTGAGCCTGCACTCCGACGACATGCTGGTGTTCAAAAAGCTCGTCCACGAAATGCGCTTTGACCCCGCCAGCGCCCTCTACGCCGAGTTCGGGCCGTTTTATCTCGGCATACGTAGCAGTGCCGGCAGCCTCGGCTTGCTTCTGAGCGGCCATGCGCCCTCCTGAAAACGCCGCAATTTGAAACAATTCAAGCGAAATGTTGCGGCAAAATGCGACATTTAGGCTGAACGGCAGGCTATATGGCCTGGGATCATTGCCCGCACGGGGCCGCCCCTGTGCTTTCCTTAGGGAGCCACGCGGCTCTTTTTCGCCTGGCTCTCGCCCCTTGAAAAAAGGAGAGCGCGTAGCCCGGTTGATTAAAACCAGCACTTGCCTCGTCGACTGTTATTGGAAACCAGGTGCCGTATTTCCAATCTGCACACAGCACTGGTTGCATTTAAACAGGAGTCGGAAAAAAGAGGTCCCTAAGATGGGTGCATTGAGAATCCAAGCAAAGTTTCACGTCGGGCAACTTGTCGAGCATCGATTGTTCGGCTACCGCGGTGTCGTGGTCGATGTCGACGCCGAGTTCGAAGGCAGCGACGAATGGTACCGCGAGGTGGCCAAGTCGATGCCGCCGCGAGACCAGCCCTGGTACCAGGTGCTCGTGGATGGTTCAGAAGACAGCACCTACGTGGCCGAACGCAATCTCCAGCGCGACGGGCTGGGCATCGCCGTCGAGAATCCCGGACTGGAGCACTACTTTGACGGGATGGATGATGGGGTTTATCTCACACGTAACTTCAACTGATACTCGTTCACCCGGGTCGGCGATACTGCTCGCCGGTGTAATGTTGGCAGCGGGACTGCTGGCAACCGGTTGCGGCGGCAACGACGGCGGCAACGACGGCGCTCGGCCGGCTGCCGCTACGCCGGCCCCGGGCGAAAGCGCCGACAGCAGCGCACTGGCCGAGCCGGCAACGGGCACAGGAACCGTGAGCGGGACGGTCAAGTTGCTGGGCGACGCGCCCGCCAGAAAGCAGCTGCGAATGTCTGCCGACCCTTACTGCGTTACGGCCAACGAGGGCGGGGCCGTCAGCCAGTCCATCGTCACGGGCGGGCAGGGCGGCCTGGCCGGGGTTTTTGTCTACCTGTCGGCTGGAGTCGCGCCCGGCCCCCGTGCCGTGCCCAACGAGCCGGTGGTACTCGACCAGCGCGGCTGCATGTACGAGCCCCGCGTGGTGGGCGTGCGAGTCGGCCAGGAAGTAGAGTTTCGCAACAGCGACCCGACGCTGCACAACGTCCACGCGATGCCCGAAAGTTCGCGCAGCTTTAATCTTGGAATGCCGCGCGAGGGCATGACCGTGCGCCGCCGTTTTTCGAAGCCCGAGGTGCTGGTGCGGGTCAAGTGTGACGTGCACCCATGGATGGAAGCTTACGTGGGGGTGCTCGAACACCCTTACTTTGCCGTCACCGACGAGCAGGGCCGTTACAGTATCAGTGGCCTTGTGCCCGGCGATTACACGCTGGCAGCGGTGCATCCGCGCCTGGGCCGGCTTGAGCGTGCGGCCCAGCTGCAGGCGGGCGATTCTCCTGCAGGCGATGCGCCAACGGTTGATTTTGCCTACCCCGCCCGCGGCGGGGGCTGACCCTGCGCCCGGGCGCAGTCGCCCAGTAGCCACCCGTCCCTTCGCTCCGGGGCCGCGCTCAACTGGACTTGCGAGCCCGCAGCCGTTAGTCGTGCTGCCGTTGGTCGCATAGCTCAGTCCGGTTAGAGCGCCTGCCTCACATGCAGGAAGTCCCTGGTTCGAGTCCAGGTGTGACCACCATTTTTCAAGGCCGGCGAACAAGCGAGGGCAAGCGCACTGGAACTGATCGACGAAAATCGTTTCCGGCGTGTCCTCGACGCCGGGCACCTTGTCAGTCCTTCGCTGCCGGCTGCATGAAGGCCAGGGGCATGCCGCCCGGGGCGTCGACGACCGAGGCTATAAGCCCGCCCTGTAGTGCCTTGTTAGGGCCGCTCACCGTGTGGCCGGCTCCTTGCGCGCTGGCGACGCTCCGGGTGATGTCGACCGACTGCAGGGCCAGCCCCCAGGCGACTGCCGGTACCGCTGCCTCGCGGTTGACGGATATCTCAAGGATTGTTTCGCCCGCCTTGAGAAAAGCGTAACGACCCCGCGGCAGGTCACGGACACGAGGGCGCAATGCGAAGTTGTCGGCGTAGACTGATGCCGGTTGCTCAGCATCGGGAGCCATCAGTACCAGGTGGTCGATGGACGAGACCGCGTTGGGGTGGTCTACGGGAGCGTCCGTGCCGTCGCCCGCTTCGAGCAGCGTCAGCGCACCCGGCGTCAACTCGGCGGGCACTTGCAGGCAGGTGGTGCCGGGGTCGTGGGCCAGCTTGACGCCACTGCGCGACCCTATAGCCCGCGCTGCCTCCCCGATGTCGGCGCAGGTCCAGGTCCACCCGAGCAGGGTGCGGTTACAGGCAAGTGCAGCGGTCACGGCACGCGACAGTTCGTTTTTTGTTCCGTCGGCTACCAGCAGCCGGATATCGGCGTGCTCAAGAACAATGTCATGGCAAAGACACCCCTGCCATGTCCTGGGGGAACCAAGGGCAAAGCCCATGTCAGACCACGCTTGCAGGTGACCATCACTCGCCGCTACCAGGGCGGCCCCAACTCCGTCAACGATTCTCACCGGGCAAGCATAGAGGGGTGGCGGTATCATGGAAACGGGTGTCGCCGGGGCTGCATAGTGGGGTTTCGACGGCTCGGGTGCCGGGCTAAACAGGTCAGTCGTGGAACGGGACCTCGAGAAGAGCCAGGCGGCGTTGCAGGAGTTCATCCGCCGCCAGCAGGCCGGGCAGGCCGCGGGAGCCGACGCGCTGCGCGTGGGCGAGCTCACCCGCCTGTCGGGCGGGGCCAGCTGCGAGGTTTACGGTTTCGACCTGCACGCCGGAGACGGCACGACCCGCGCCATGGTGTTGCGCGCCGACCGGCCGGGCAAGGATTTCAGTGCCAGCCGCGCTGACGAGTACGCGGTGTTGCGCGAGGCCGAGCAGGCCGGCGTCACCGTTCCCCACGCCCATTGGCTCGGCAGTGCCGACGACGGGCTGGGTGTGCCCTTCATGGTGATGGATTTCGTGCCGGGTCTCGCCCTGGGCCAGCGGCTGCTGCGCGATGACGCTTACGCTTCAACCCGCGAGGCACTGCCCGCTCAACTCGCGGGCGAGCTGGCCCGCCTGCACGCGGCCGCTCCCGGCCATCGCCTGCCCGGTGCGACGCCGGCGGGGGACGACCCGCGACGTTTTGCACTCGCCGCCGTCAAGCAGTGGACCGCTGCCGCGGCGACCCTGCACACCGACTACCCGCGCCCGGCCCTGGATCTCGCGGCCCGCTGGCTCAAGCTCAACGCGCCCTCGGTCCAGGAGCCCGTGCTGGTGCACGGCGACTTCAGGATAGGCAACATAATGTTCGACGAGCGCGGCCTCACGGCGGTGCTCGACTGGGAGCTCTCGCACCTGGGCGACCCCGCCGAGGACCTGGGCTGGCTGTGCGTGCGCTCGTGGCGATTTGGTCGCGACCATCCCGCGGTGGGCGGCCTCTGCACGCGCGACCGCCTGCTCGAGTTGTACCGCGAGGCCGGTGGCCGGGCTGTGTCGGCCGACCAGCTTCGCTACTGGGAAATATTCGGCAACTGGAAGTGGGCGGTCATCTGCCTGCTGCAAGCGGCCAGTGCCCGCGCGGGCAGTCGCCCTGACGTGGAGCTCGCCGCCATAGGCCGGCGCGTGCCGGCCGTGGAATGGGAACTGGTCGATCTGCTCGACCGGGAGCAGTCGCAATGAAAGATTATCCACCTGCAGACGAGTTGCTCGAAGCCGTGGCGGCTTTTCTCGACGAGGAGGTCAAGCCGTTGCTCAAGGGTGGCAAGCGCTTCAAGAGTATCGTGGCGGCCAACGCCTGCAGGGTGGTCGCGCGCGAGGCGGCCGGAAAAACCGCGCTCGTCGAAGAGCAGCGCCGTGGCCTGGGCGAGTTGCTGGGCGAGTTGCTGGGCAAGGATGGCCAGCCCACGGCTGCCGTTCCGGGAGACGACAGTTCGGCAGATGAACTCGGCCGCGAGTTGTGCGCTGCTATAGCCGAGGGAGCTTATGACCAGGGGCGGTCACGCGAGCAGTTGCTGGCCTGGTTGCGCTCCGACGTTGAGGCGCGCCTGCGCATCAACGACCCGGCGTTCCTCGAGCGTAACGAGCGTCGCGACAAGTAACCGCTGCTGAAAACAGCGCGCTGCGAAAAACAACGGCCGTGTCAGTTGGTGCCCATGTCCCAGCTGGACAGGTACTTTTTCTGCTCTGCGGTCAGGTGGTCAATGGGTATGCCCATGGCTTTGAGCTTGAGCGTGGCGATGCGGTCCAGGGTCGACTGGCCGGTGCCGTAGCGGTTGTCGAACATGTTCTTGGTCTTCGCGTCGTTGACCGCGATCACGGGGATTTTCAGGTCGCCTTTTTTCTCGAGAGCGGCCAGGCGTATCACGCCCGTGGTGGTCTCTTCCATGGAGATCTTCACATTGTCTATGTAGCGCGCGTGCGAGGTGTGCAGGGCCGATACCAGGTCGGCGCCGTCGTCCATCGTGAGGTCGGGGCCGCGCTCTATGACTCCGAACAGGTGCTTGTGGTAGGTCGCGCTGTCCTCACCCCTGATAGCGTAGGTCGAAATCCGGTCGTGTTTCCAGAGGCTGGCGGTCACGTGCAGGCAGGCCGCCATTTTCAGGCCCTTGAACGGCTTGTCCTTGGCAAACCGCTTGTTGACCTGGGCCAGCACCGGCATGTCGCGGGCCGCCCAGTCGATTCGCTTACGGCCCTCGTTGGCCAGTTCCAGGTCTTTTACGTTGTACTACGCTGTAGCCCCCATGGCTTCAACGATCTCCCTGCCGTGTCCGTGGCCGGAAGCGGCCGGTCTAGAGTTTGTCGGCCAGGGCGTGCCGTTC
>JACKQG010006739.1_pt1 | contig 11945 bp, 10 predicted proteins | sample 8237621 | NCBI WGS metagenome assembly JACKQG01 (sample SAMN15677084, study PRJNA649215) | marine metagenome | biome: marine; feature: Black Sea; material: saline water; isolation source: suspended particulate matter (SPM) from the Black Sea western gyre | collected 2013-06-09/2013-06-10 | depth...
TGAAGAACTATGCGGAAGAATTACTCCATGAGGAACTTTCCGCTGCCCAAAAACAAATCGTTAAAGCTAGAAGTCGTATTGAATGGAATAATCGCATTATCGAATGGTTTTCCCTGCCGGCAATCACCGGGACGCCTATGATTCGACCTGATTCGCGAGGTTCATCAACATCTTCCAGCAAGCCTCGACCCAGTGAAGATGAAATTGTAGAGCAGCGGAAAATTGAGCATTTTGGTCAGGTACTTCCTATCGAAGATGTCGAAGAAGTGATAGATATGGTCGAATCTATCACGAGACTACCTTGTGGGTGTCGGTTCATTTCGATCGGTAAGGCAGATAAACGATATTGTTTTGGATTCGGTATAGACACACAAGGAATACTGGGTAGGTATCCTGATGCCTCTTTGTCCTTGGAGGTGCTTGGTAAAGAAGAGGCAAAAAAGATTTTTCGCGAATATGATGCAGAGGGTCTAGTACACAGTATTTGGACAGGTGTAACTCCTTATGTTATTGGTATGTGTAATTGTGACCGTGACTGCATGGCGTATAGGGGATATATTGAGGAGGGAGGAGCGCCTTCTTTCTTCCGAGCAGAATATGTCTGCCAAGTAGATTGGGAGTTCTGCACCGGTTGCAAATCTTGTATGAGCCAATGTCAATTCGGCGCACAATTCTACTCTTCCACCCTGGGCAAAGTCTATATAGATGCTAAAAGATGTTTCGGATGTGGTGTGTGCCGAGCAACGTGCCCGAAGGATGCTATTTCACTTCTTCCGCGACAGGAACATCCTGAAGCCGCAAATGTTTGGCTGAAGAGTATGCCGAGATGAACTGTTGATGACAACAGAAGTTGATATGGTAAGTAACTATCAATAATTTCCTGATATTTTGGGTGCTCCGCTTGAGCGAGGGAAAATGGCAAGTCCCGCCTGAAAGTCGGGCATCCAAACCTTACAAATAATTTTTGATGATTACTTTGAGGTGAACTAATGAGTAACAATGGTTTTATTGTTCAACGTCCACCGTTTTTTAGCATCGACCAAATGAAGCAGATAGAAGAGGCGATGCTTCGCATACTTGAGAAAGTCGGTATCGCAGTCTCAGATGAAGAAATACGAAAGCAACTTCTATCCAGTGGGTATCAAATCAGGGATGACAGGATATTGATTAATCGGAAGGTCGTTTTGAAATTCCTGGATATTGAACGAAAACGTAATGGCGATAATTTTTCAGCAAGTCCTCAAACAATCGAACCCACCAGCCATGAGATTAGAGTAAGCGTGAGTCCATATCCCCAATGGGTTCATGATATCGAAACTGACAAAATCGTGCCGTTTGATACTGAAAGGCTCATAGAGGCTACAAAGCTATTGGACGCGCTTTCGCTATCGGGCCCGCCCGGATGCCCCACGGATGTTCCTCCACCGCTTCAACCGGTTGTGCAGTATTGGGTCGCTGCAACTTACTCCAAACTTATGCGCGGCCCAGTTGACCCAAAATCGGAGATAACCTTGCCTTACATCATGGAGATGGCAGAAGTAGTGGAAAATCCGTTGCGGTCACTTCCTGTTTATATCTTCAGCCCACTCACTTTTTGCAGCGAATCTTTGAAATGCGTCCTGAAGTTCAAGGATAAATTATCTTCTGTGGGGGTGAGCAACATGCCATCCGTCGGATGCACGGCACCGATACACACAGGCGATGCTTTTGCTCTATCCGCCGCTGAAGTGATAGGCTCTGCTATATTGCTAAAGGAGATAATCGACCTACCCGTTAGCTGGAGCATCGGGCTTTTTCCCATAGATTTACACAGCCTGGCTATGGTATTTGGTTCGCCGGAGAATTTCCTATTCCAGCTTGCGCATTCCGAGGTAAATGCTTACTTTCACGGCACAAGATGGTATCCTGCGGCTGGGAACATCCACACGAACGCAAAGCTCCCAGGCGCTCAAGCCTGCGCTGAAAAAGCGAGTTTAATGACGGCAGGCGCTCTTCTAGGTGCAAGAAATTTCGGCTCCGTTGGCACATTGAGCTTGGATGAGGTGTTTTCCGCTGAACAGTTGCTTTACGACCTTGAGATAAAAGACCACGTTCAGCGGCTCATTGAGGGATTAGACGGAAATTGTGACCCTGAAAGATGCCTTAAAGATGTCATGGATGGGATTCAGCAGAAGACTTTTGTGGGGCTTGACACGACTTTGGACAACTATCGAAATTTTTACTGGCACCCTAAGTTGTTTGAGCGTCAATTTTTCTCGGCATGGGAAGGTGAAGGAGCGCAGACGATTCGCCAAAAAACTCATGCGATGATTCGTCAGCTTTTAAACCAACATGAACATGAGCTTGAAGGAGAATTGCGCCGTGAATTGGATAAAATCCTCTCAAAAGCAAAAGCGAAAATTTTAAGTTAATGTGCTTTGCGGAATAAACACTAAGGAGGTACAGATGGAAAAAACAATCAGATGGGGGATACTCGGCCCAGGTAATATTGCTCGTAAGTTTTCCATAGGGTTGAGTGCTCTTCCAGATGCGGAACTTACTGCCGTAGGCTCTCGTTCCATTGAGAAGGCTGCCGAATTTGCCCGCGACTTTGACATTCCGAACAAACACGGCAGTTACGTTGACTTAGTGAACGACTATGATGTTGATGTGGTCTATGTTGCTACGCCGCATCCTTTTCATAGAGAACACAGCATTCTTTGTCTGAAAGCGGGCAAGGCGGTATTGTGTGAAAAACCATTAGCCATCAATGCTCAAGAAGTTGATGAAATTATAAGATGCGCTCACGAGACAAAGAAATTCCTGATGGAAGCAATGTGGACGCGATTTCTTCCGGTGATGGAAAAGGTGCGTGAATGGTTGGCTGAAGGAGCAATTGGCGAGGTGCGTATGTTAACCGCTGACTTCGGTTTCCGCTCTGGCTGGGACCCTGAAGGGCGGCTTCTAAATCCGAAACTGGCAGGAGGGGCGCTTCTGGATGTAGGAGTTTACACGGTGGCAATGGCATCAATGGTGTTTGGGCAACAGCCTTCCCGAATTGCGAGCATGGCCCACATTGGGGAAACAGGAGTTGACGAACAGTCAGCTATGTTACTGGGTTATGACACCGGACAGTTGGCTATTCTATCGTGTGCAGTAAGGACTAACACACCACAAGAAGCACGAATAATAGGCACTGAAGGAGCTATCCATATTCCCGATTTTTGGCATGCTACTTCTGCAAATCTTAATGTATCAGGAAAGGATACAATGCAAATCGAAATACCATTCGACGGTAACGGCTACAACTATGAGGCGGCTGAAGTTATGCGCTGTCTGCGTGCCGGGAAACTTGAGAGTGATATCATGCCTTTGGACGAGTCTTTGTCCATCATGGAAACAATGGACAAGATAAGGGCGCAGTGTGGATTAAGATATCCAATGGAATAGACGCAAGTAGGAAAGCAACACTTTCTGAGACAACAAGTTATATAAGGAGTTCATACCATGTATTATAGAAATGTTAAAGGAGTTGAAAAACCAGTTTCCCGCCTTGTGCTGGGAACTATGATTATTAACACCAGGGAACTCGAAAAAAGTTTTAATCTCATGGACGCGGTGTTCGAATTAGGCTGCACAACCCTTGATACTGCCCATGGATATGCCGGCGGAGACAGTGAACGGGCTATCGGACGATGGATGGAAGAACGCGGTAACCGCGATAGGGTAGTTGTCCTTACCAAAGGAGCGCACCCCAATTCAGACCGCAAAAGAGTAACGCCTTTTGACATCACATCGGATTTGCATGATTCCCTTGCCCGTTTGAGAACCGATTATATCGACATATACCTTCTGCATCGCGATGACCTGAGCGTGCCGGTTGGCCCGATTGTCGAAATCTTGAATGAACACTTACAGGCGGAGCATATTAATTCCATGGGTGGTTCCAACTGGACGCATCAGCGTATCCAGGAAGCCAATGAATACGCCGATGCGCACGGTCTGGTACCCTTTGTGGCGAGCAGTCCGAATTTCGGATTGGCTGAACAGGTTGAAGACCCTTGGGGACCAGGATGCGTTAGCTTGAGCGGTCCCAATGAAGTGGTAGCGCGGGCTTGGTATGAAAAGAACCAAATACCGGTGTTCGCATATTCCAGCCTGGGACGCGGATTCTTTTCCGGTCGCATAACCCGGGAGAACTTCGAGGCACAGAAGGATTCCATTGATGGCGCATGCTTGCGTGCTTACTGTCATGAGCCGAATTTTAAGCGTTTAGACCGTGTGCAGATTCTCGCTGAAGAGAAGGGGATGACTGTCCCGCAAATCGCCATGGCATACATTATGAACCAGCCACTCAATGTTTTTGCTCTGGTCGGGGCTGTTAATCAAGAGGAGTTCAAAGCCAATGTTGAAGCCTGTGAACTGACACTTTCTCCGGAGGAAATTGATTGGCTAGACCTACGAAGCGATACACGATGACTATGATTTCGAGCCCAAAATAAGAAGCCTGTTTTCTCCGAGAAAACGGGTTTCTGGCGAAATTTCATGCTTTTTTTATCACCTTTTTCCAGTCGGATGGGTCTATATCAATAGAAAAACCGTTGATAGGATGGACTGAAATGACAGATTTGAAATCACTCATCATTTTGGCACAGGCTGGTGATTTGGATGCGTTGGTTAGGAGAAAGTGGCGCAGATTTCCTAATCTGCGTAGGTTAGGAAACCCTTGCCACCTTTCCGTTAGACAAGTGTTTTAGTTACACTGTGGAGGTGTGTATTTTCGTTTTCTCCCCTATGGGCTTGTTCGTCAATTATTCCGCCGTCTCAACGCTCGAGGGGAGATGGTAGTTTTCTACTTGCATCCATGGGAAATTGATGCGCAACAACCACGTATAAATCTACCAGCAGCGATGAAATGCAGACACTACTGGGGGCTTGGTGACAACTCCCCTCCTGATTCTCTGAATCAGAAGGGGCTTCTCGGTTCGTTTAGGGTGCCAATGCGACCCTATCCCCGAAGGCGGTGTCCCCGCCCAATTGTTTTATATTGGCTTTAATAAAACCGCGGAAAAGCTCAATAGTCAAAATAAATCGTGATAAAAATGCTGTTGAGTAGCCTAAGTCGCAAGACTTAGGGAAAACCCCAAATTTTGGCAAATTCGGCTACAATAAAGATTTATTTCACAGTGCACTAATCATGCTATGTGCGTATTTTACTAAAGGATATTAAAAAACATTCAATCTAAAATTCACAATTAATCGAAAACAATTATTTGTACCATCAACGAACCTGACTGATTATGATGATTTGGATTCTCATTCATGGCAAGGAATAACACGCCATCCGCGTGGGCTTTGTTATCGTAACGAGCGCCTACGGCGAACGGTTTGCTGTCACCTATTCTGGCAATTAGCGCGCCGATATTCGTTCCCGGCATAGGGTAACCCTCGCCAGCAATTGCATTTGGAACGCCATCGCCACCGCACCAACCTGTGCGGTTACGTAAATCGGGAGACCATGCTCCCTCTGCATCTATCACTATTCGTTGTCCTTTCTTCACCCGCACGTAGGATTCCTGCCATTCCGGACTGGGACGAGCTGTTCTGATTACTGTTAAAGACACTTAGACACCTCCTTATCTTCGTGAGAAATCGACGGATGCCTCAACTTGCTGAGGGAAATCCCCGAGCAAGTTCGGGCTTCCGACTTCTTCCGAAAACTCTCTATTTGCTGTAACACGAATTATCATAGCATATTTATTATTTTCACGTCAACCTTTTGCTTATTTGTAGCTTGACTTTGGTAGATTAAAACACCAATCACTGCTACAAACACCAATGTTCTCTTTACCAAAGTCAAAGTAGAAACTCTTGCAGAAATAACAACTTTTCGTTGAATATCTTTATTCAAACTGTTCATAGCAATTTCCTCAGCGCGCCGTCCAGCCCAGGTCTATTGCCAATGCTGCCCCGGTGATGACACTAGCTGCCTCAGAGCACAGGTAAGCGGCGAAGGCAGCCACCTCTTCAGGCTCAATTAGCCGCTTGATAGCCGCTGGTTCTAACATAACTTTCTCTATCACCTCTTCGGGCGGAAGATTGAGATTGTGTGACTGGTCAGCTATCTGGTTCTCGACTAAGGGCGTGCGCACGTAGGCCGGGCAAATGGCGTTAACGGTAATGCCATACGCGCCACCTTCCAGAGCAATCGTGCGCGTGAGTCCGATAAGACCATGCTTGGCTGTGACGTAAGCGCTCTTGAGTGGCGAGGCGACCTGACCGTGAATTGAGGCGATGTTGATGATACGCCCCCAGCCTTGAGTTTTCATTGCTGGCCAGACGTATTTAGTTAGCAAAAAGGGGGCTGTGAGCATCAGAGCCAACATTTCGTCCCAGGTGTCCGCGGGAAATTCTTCAATGGGGGCAACGTATTGGAATCCGGCGTTGTTTACCAGGATGTGGACTGTACCAAATCTTTCCAGCGCGCTATCAATCAGGGTTTGGCAATCAGCCCGGCGGCTTAGATTACTTTTTATGAAAAGACCGTCCAAACGCTGGGCTACAGCATTGCCCGCCTTGGCCTGAATATCGCCGATGACTACATGAGCGCCGTCGGTGGCGAAACGTTCAGCAATGGCTAAACCAATGCCACTGGCACCGCCAGTCACTACTGCTACTCTGTTCTGCAAAGGTTTGCTTGGCATGTAAGTAACTCCTTTCATTAATGGTAGTGCGCTGTGAAATTAATTCCGATGGATTTCCGCTGGATTTGCCAATCCAGCGGGAGCGGTGCCCCGGCCGCTCGTCGTGGATTGGCAAATCCACGACATAAAATAGTATCTTCATCAAAACAAATTTAACAGTGCAGTAGAATAAACAGAAGTTAATAGATCTTCAAAGTTTCTATGTACTTTCATCCCATAACCGTTGCATATAATCGAGACTGCGGCGCAATGCTTCAATGCGCTCTTCATCTGGGACATTCTCGCAGTTTATCAGGTGAACCCTCTCTGCCGGATGTCGCTTGAAGGCTTTCACGTATAATTTGAAGGGACTATGCCCACAGCCAAGCTCAACAGACCACATGGTGCTCGGTCTGTCTTTAGCGAGACTGTGGTCCTTCCAACCGACGACCGGAATCCTATCGGGATATTCATCCACCAAAAGCCATCCATACGACTGAACCGTTGTGAGATGTCCGATGTTGAGCAACAACCCGGCGTTTTTTTGTGGCATCGAATCGACTAATAGTCTGCAGTCGTCAAGCCCTTCCACAAAGGCAGATTGGTGGATATCTACGCCGATCTTCAACCCCTCATCAGAAAATGTTTCTGCAACCGTATTCATACATTTTGCAAGCCGCAATATCTCGGTGGATTTCTCATCAGTTGGCATGTGTAACTGCCCACACGACGGAACATGGTGGGTTAAATACTTGCAGCCCAGTGCAAGTGTACATGACGCATATTCCTTCAGAGCCTCAATGGTCGACTCCACGCCTTCATCGTTTGAAATGTCAATGGTTCCAGAGAAATGCACCGCGCCTATCTCAAGCCCGGCGTTACCCAAAGCCAAGCGCACATGATTTGGGTCAGATTCGAGCAGATTTGGGAAAGGGCTTTCGCAAGTTCCATCAGGATTGACAGGCTTGGCATTCCGGCTGGTTAGTAGCAAAATGGAATCAAATCCAATTTGCTTGATTGTTGATAGTGTTTTTTCAAAAGACATATGATGTCCCACTGCATGGGTCACAACTCCAAATTTCATTTTGTTCTCCTTAACGTCCATCCGCAAATGCTCGGCATGGATTGGCAAATCCATGCCACTTCGCCGTCGGACTTGACAAGCCGACGGGAGCGTTGTAATCAAAATACTTTTCTTTTATGACATATTCACAGGTAGAATTCGTTTTGGGTTTACCACTAACATTTGCTCGATAGCTTCCTCCTCCAATCCGAGTTTCCTAAATCGCGGCAACACATGGGTAAACATATACACATAAGGCGGCGGTGGCATGAACGAACATGGCACAAACACGCCTTGCTCATTCTCAAACGCCCAATCTAACCCGAGTACCAATCTATCGCCAAACCCATCCTCGAGCAATTGCCGAATAGCTTTCACAAACGCCTTGATAAATTCCCAATCAGCATCCATTCGAAGATTAGTCGGCAAAAACGTAGCGCCGCGCTTCATACACTCTCGCACCGTTGCATTTTCATTGACGATATGCGATGCCGTATGTCCTATCACAACCCGGTTCGCATCAACTCCTGCTGTTTCTAAAACGTCGAGTTGCGCCAGGTGGGCTCCCGGGCAGGTACAGTGTGTCGTAATGCACAAGCCCGTTGCCTGGTGTGCCATTGCGACAGCACGGAACGTCTTCAACTCCATCGGCGTTATCTCTTTTGAACTCGTGCCTAATTTCAAACATCCTGGCCTCACCTCGGTGCCGTGGATGCCGTCCTCGAACTCACGAATACACATCTCCGCCAGTTCCTCAACAGTTGCTTCACGCACCCAGGGCCAAATCGCATCCGCCTCGGTCTTAATCCAATACGACCCAATTTCCATTTCCCGGTAAAAGCCAGTTGCCAAAATTATGTGAATATCGGCTGCCTCCGATACTTTGATGTACACATCTGGCCAAGCACGCCAGGGCGGCATCGTACAATCACAATAACTGTGGCAACCATACTGGTGAAGCTTATTCAGGTTCGGAACAGCATACCCCATCAGTAGCTCCATACGTTCCGAAGTTATGGGCTTTTCTGTCCAAGTTCTCGTGTCAGAATATAGATGCTCGTGCATCAAAACCGTGCCCAGAACGTCTGGGTCTACCGGGCCTCTGACGGTCATAACTTTTCCTTCGAGTGACAATAATTAACATCTCCTTTCAGAGATATAAATATATCACATCCGGACCAAAAATGATAGATTTTTCTCCGAAGGTGAGTCTACATCAAACCTTAGTTAGCTAACTAAGGTCAAAAATTTTTGCAAAAGGCGAAATTTTCTTTGAAATGACACAAAAAATGTGCTACAATTTAATTAGTAGAAATTTGAAAATGGTAGCGGAAGTTGCTGTAAAGTTAAATTTTTTTTAATCCAAAAGAGAAAAAAGATATTTTTTTTATTGACATGAATATGAAAATATGATAATCTCAAATTGTTTTTGAATGGAGATAAATTCTCCGTAAATGTACTTTTGCTGTTACCGAGATTAATAAAGATTTCGGAAGCGGCGTTGAATGAAGTCGGAGAAAATAGACATGAAACAGAAACTCAAGATTAGTATCTTGCCTTTCAGTGTTGTGTCAGTGTTCATAATCGTGATAGCCAGTGTCAATACATCACGTGCTAATGAATTCGGAGATCCGTATAAGATTACGACAGCATTATTTGGCTGGGATTACCCGGCCACAAAAAACTGGGAGATATCCCTGGCAGCTATCCATGAGTATAAATTTGGAGGCGTCTGGAGTTGGCACTCCTTCGGCGTCGCACCGGAAGCGCGTTTTTCTTGGCTTCGTTATATTTGGCCTAAGGGACCCAATTCACGTTTAAAAGAACTGCTGGTTTATCCCTGGAATTTACGTGTAACAGCGCTGCTGGCTTATCCCTGGAGGTTGAAACATGAGGAACATCCTGAATATAACGACGCCAATTTTGAACTTGCCCTCGATATCTGCCCCTTTTCTTACACGCAACGTTGTTTATTTTGGAACCATTTGGACTTTACGATTTCCCCGGGATTTCGTTATTCAAGACTTTTGGGTGGAGTTGCCGGAAAGGAGTACGATTGGGATAAGAATTTAATCATCGGCGTTGATATTAAACTCTACAAATGATAACCATTCGCCGTAAATTAGTTTTTGTTTACTATGAACCCAAGATTCTATCTTGGGTTCATAGTGAAAGAATCAACCAGGAAGTTAAATACATTAAAATTTTATAGGAGGAAAGAAATGATCCGAATAAACAAACCCTTAACCAAGCAAATATCTTTGATATTTGCGCTTTTTGTAACTTTTTCACTATTCCTTGGATGTGGCGATGAAGGCAATATTCTTGAGCCCCCAGAAGCAGAATGGGAGACCAAGCGTATTGTCCTTCTAGCGCCTAATTTTGAGAAAGATACTGATGATTTGAAAGTTGAATTCAAGTACGCAGAAGGTTCTCCGGAAGAACCGGAATTCACCGTCATAAGAAACGATGACAATGAGTTAGAAGTCTCTGATGAAGGCAACGAGAATAATTATTGGGTTGGTATAACTGCCAACAGGGATTTAAAAGAGGTAAAAGTGATTTACATTGTAAAATGTGTTGAAGAATGTCAATGTGTCGAGCCTGATGTCGAGCCCGACGTACTACCCAATGAAAACTGTTTCGATGAATTACCAGATCTGTGTGAAGATAATCAGGTAGTAATCTCGAAATTTGAAGGTAATCCCGGAATTCCTGGATACGATGATGAGGGTAATCCCGAATATCCTGAATTACCTGCTAATGAAACGATTGAAATCACCTTTACGGTAACGTTAAATCAGGTACCTCCTTCTGGCACACAATGTATTAGAAATAAAGTTTGCGTTGAATATAAAGCACGTGGGATACCGTAATAACATTCCTATATTCACTCTTACTGAATATAGTTGCAAGTAAAGATTTGAGGACGAAGTTTTAATTGTTGCGTGGTGGCGAAAAGTAACCAAACTTTTCTTTTAGAAAGAAAAGTCTTGGGTTGAGTAGCTTGCGTATCGAAACCTTGATCAAAAGAAACACTAAGGAATAAAAAGTCAATATTTGGCTTTTATGCTGCCACGCAGCATACTATTCGGAGGAATGTAAAACATGAAAAATTTGAGATTGATTATATTTATGTTATTTTTTTTAGCAAATTGTTTTGTGATGATGGCATCGCCGAAATTAGCATCAGGCGATTTGACGGATTTTGAAAAGGAAGTGAATGCAGCCATTGAGCGAAGATTAAAATGGCTTGAAAATCAAGAATTGACTCCATCTGATAATTACTACTACGGCAAAATTGCTCTGCGCGCACTTGCTTTTCTTGAACATGGATATCTTGAGAGTGAAGATGAGGAGAAATTTAAGCTCCCAGATAATGTGGGAGAAGACATTTCATCATTAGAAAAATTTCTTGGTGAAGGATATCAACAGAATATTGACGCTTTGCAGAAGTGCTATTTGGACGAATACGACAGAAATGTGAAGAAATACTTTTCGGAGAAAAAGTTAAATCCAAATAAAAAGTTCCCAACATGCCACCATCGTTTAATCTACGAAATTGCTTGCGCTATTATGGCTTTAAAGAAGACAAATAATCCAGATTACGATGATGAGATAATAAGAGGGTTACAATTTTTGGTAGATGCTCAAAATGAGACAAACGGTGGTTTTGGATGGAGATATTATATGACATACACAGAAAGTCAGGTGGATGTTATAAATACCCACTTTGCTATTTTGGCGCTATTTCTTGGCAAAGAGATAGCTAAGAAAGATGAGAAGTTAGCTGAGAAGGTAGATTTAGCTCTGACTAGAGCAATCGAATTTGTCTCATCGCTTCAAAGCAAAGAATCTCAAAACCAAGTAAAATATGGAGGCTTTGCTTATTCCAGCCGCCAAAAAGGATATTCCCAAAGTAGGGCGGAAAAGGTAAATGAATCATTTTTGTCTGGTAGCTTAACTGCGGCCGGTATTTGGTGCCTGAATCTACATGATGTTAAAAAAGAAGATCAACGAATTTCAGGAGCCGTTAAATTTCTTAAAGATAACTATATTAACGATTATGTTTCTCAAAATGGCCATCGTTATGTCCCCAATCCTGTAATTTTACCCTCCTCTAAAAAATCTGTGTCACCCTGGCTATACTATTATTACTGGAGCCTTGCGAAAGCTCTTGATTTGACTTTTAATCCTCCTAATTTAGCCTTTCCTGAAGA
>JACKQG010006740.1_pt1 | contig 11943 bp, 12 predicted proteins | sample 8237621 | NCBI WGS metagenome assembly JACKQG01 (sample SAMN15677084, study PRJNA649215) | marine metagenome | biome: marine; feature: Black Sea; material: saline water; isolation source: suspended particulate matter (SPM) from the Black Sea western gyre | collected 2013-06-09/2013-06-10 | depth...
TGGCCACGTCCATGGCCACCTTCTCGTTGACCGACCACTCGGAGTAGATCTCCTCATAATACTTGGCGACGTTTTCCAGGATCTCCGAGCTGGGCGTTCCCGGATAACCTGTGGCAACCTTGACCCCATATTCGTAGGCGCCCCGGGCAATGGCTTCGTTGCCTGATAGCAGGACTTTCATGTGCTGGTTCTCCAAGTCCCTGCGTGATGCCAAAACTGGCTCCAACAGCGTCGCCTTCGGTCACATCTTCCTACACGAGGGAGGCCAGCGACCCTGATGTACCTCTACAATTCAAAGGCCCCATCCACCGGCGAGGATCGGGGCATGGTCAGGGGCTTCTCCGGATAACCACTCAGCCCGGCAGATTATGGGCCGGCCAGTCTCGTTTCTCCAACAGGTGAGTTAGCTCCCATGTGGTCATACCAAGCGCTTCTGCCAGATAGCCGAAGGAGCACTCCGCTCGGCGGTAACGGGCGTATAGATCCCGCAACCGAGCTTCAAATCCCAAGGCAATCAGCTCTTGCACTGCTTGCTCTGAGCTGATTTGCTCGTCTTCCACCCAATGCTCGACCAGCCGATCCACCGGCGGTACGAGTTCAATCGCTACTGTCTTCATAACTTTCCTCCTCCAACATCAGCAACGTATGCTCGACCATAGCCGTTGTATAGCGGGGCCGCACCGAGTCGGCAATCTCGCGAGCCAGTTCCCGATCTAGCTCTGCCTCTCGAGCCAATCTCACCAACACGTCAAGCAGAAAACGCTTCTGGACACCAAGACGATCACAGACCAAGTATCCCAGGTAGTCATCAATCGCCAGACAGATGCCCGTTTGGTGCGCCAACAGGATTGATTGGTACTCGCCACCCCCAAGCTCATACAGCCGAAGGATTCTCTTCAGCGACTCGGGGGCGGTGGTTGGTGCGGTCACAGTGATTGCCCCAGCTGCTATACGCTGCTCTGCTTGCAGCGCGTCGGCATGACGTCTCCCAGCAATGACTACCTCCTGCTGCGCAGCCCGAGGAACAACGATCCGGCAGTGCTTCAGCAAGTGGTCAATCACCAACTGCTCTCGCACAGCGAATTTACAGCCAGTGATCAATGGCCCTGCATCGAAGATGTACTCTTGTGTGCTCATTGTTCGTTGCTTTTCCTTTTCGCCACTTCCTGGATTCCGTTCACTTCTGTAGCCTCTGCTGCAACTCGTACAGCTTGTTGATGGCCTCCAGCGGCGTTAGTTGCGTTATGTCGAGTGATTTCAGCTCTTCCAGCACCGGATCTTCGGTCAGGAAGAGGGGGAGTTGCTCGGCGGCCGGATGGCGGGAGCGCAGGGGGCCGCCGGGGGCCTGCTTCTCCAGCTCGGCCAGGATCTCTTGGGCGCGGTGTATCACCATGCGCGGCAGTCCAGCCAGTTGGGCCACGTGGATGCCGTAGGAGCGGTCGGCGCTGCCGGGGACGATCTTGTGCAGGAAGACGACCTGATCGCCCTCCCCGGCCACGGCCACGTTGTAGTTGCTCACCCGCGGCAGGAGCTCAGAAAGCTCGGTCAGCTCGTGGTAATGGGTGGCGAAGAGGGTCTTGGCCTGCAGACGAGGGTGATTGTGGATGTGCTCCACCACGGCCCAGGCGATGGACATGCCGTCGTAGGTGGAGGTGCCGCGGCCGATCTCGTCCAGGATGAGCAGCGAACGGTTGGTGGCGTGGTGCAGGATGTTGGCCGTCTCCACCATCTCCACCATGAAGGTGGAGCGGCCGGCGGCGATCTCGTCGGCGGCGCCGATGCGGGTGAAGATGCGATCCACGACGCCGATGCGGGCGGCGTCGGCGGGCACGAAAGAGCCCATCTGGGCCATGAGCACGATCAGCGCTACCTGGCGAAGGTACGTGGATTTGCCGGCCATGTTGGGGCCGGTGAGGATGATGATGGCCTCCTCCGGCGAGAGGTGCACGTCGTTGGGCTGGAAGGGTTCCTCGCGCTGCAACAACTCCACCACCGGATGGCGGCCAGCGGTGATGTCCAAGCGGCCATCGTCGGCTAGCTGCGGACGGACGTAACGGTGGTTGACGGCCACCTCGGCCAGGGACGTGGTGACGTCCAGCTCGGCCAGGGCCTGAGCCGTGGCCTGCACGCGCGGCGCGGCGGCGGCCACCCGATCGAGCACCTGCCGGTAGAGCTGGCTCTCCAGGTCCAACAGCCGCTCCTGGGCGTTGAGGACCAGCGACTCGTACTCCTTCAGGTCCGGCGTGATGTAGCGCTCGGCATTGACCAGCGTCTGCTTGCGGATGTACTCCTCCGGCACCAAGTGCTGGTTGGCCTTGCTCACCTCGATGTAGTAGCCGAAGACTTTGTTGTAGCCCACCTTGAGGGATCTGATGGACGTGCGCTCCCGCTCCTGCCGCTCCAGCCCGGCGATCCAGGCCTTGGCGTCCCGCGCCGCGGCGGTGATGCTGTCCAGCTCGGCCGAGAAGCCGGGGCGGATGACTCCTCCCGTGGCCAGCGTGGCGGGGGGTTCGTCGGCGATGGCTTCCTGCAAAAACGTCAGCACGTCGGCACAGGGATCCAGGGGCGAAGAAAGCAGGTATTGGGTATTAGATATTGGGGTATCGGATTCCCCAATACCTGATTCACCAATATCCAATATCTCTATCAAAGAGCGTATCTGCGGCACTCGGGCCAGTATCTCCCGAATGCCCAGCAGGTCCCGCGGCAGGGCGATGCGCTGGACGACGCGGGTGATCCAGCGTTCCAGGTCGCCCACGCCGCGCAGGAGGTCGCGCAGTTCCAGTCGCCGGGGCGTGTCGCTGGCCCACGCTTGCACAGCGTCCAGCCGGCGGTTGATGCTCGCCACGTCCAGCAGCGGCTGGCCCAGCCAGCGGCGCAGGAGACGTCCGCCCATGGGCGTGCGGGTGACGTCGAGCACGCCCAGCAGCGAGCCTCTGGCGGAGCCGGAGCGGATGGTCTGCACCAGCTCCAGGTTGCGCCAGGTGGCCTCGTCGAGGGTCATGAACTCCGCCGTGGCGTAGGTACGCAGCCCCGTAAGCTGCGCCAGCGCGTCGGGCTGGGTGTCCCGCAGATACTGCACCAGCGCGCCAGCGGCGCGCACGGCCAGCGGCTGGCCCTCGCAGCCGTATCCGGCCAGCGAGGCCACCTGGAAGTGATCGAGCAGCGCCTGGCGGGCCGTTTCCAGATCAAAACGCCAGGGGGCGATAGGGGATAGGGGATAGGGGATAGGGGACTCGTCCGCCCCAGAACCCTTATCCCCTATCCTCTCTTCAGGGATGATAACCTCCGCCGGCTGCAGGCGGGCCAATTCCTCGGCTACCCGCTGCCGCACGCCGTCGCCATCGAACTGGGTGGCAGCGAACTCGCCGGTGGTGATGTCGGCGTAGGCCAGGCCGGCGCGGCGGTCATCCTGCAGCAGCGCCACCAGGTAGTTGTTGCTTTTTTCTTCCAGCAGTCTGGGCTCCACCAGCGTGCCGGGGGTGACCACCCGCCGCACCTCACGGGGCACCAGTCCTTTCACGGGCGTTGTGCCCATTTGGTCGGCGATGGCCACTTTGTAGCCGGCGCGGATGAGCTTGGCGATGTAACTTTCGGCGGCGTGGTGAGGCACGCCGGCCAGGGGCACGCGGCGGTTCTTGCCCACCGGGCGGGACGTGAGCACGATATCGCACACGTCGGCGACGGTCTTAGCGTCCTCGTCGAAGGTCTCGTAGAAGTCGCCCAGGCGGAAGAAGAGGATGACGTCGGGGTATTGCTTCTTGAGGGCAAGATACTGCCGCCGCATGGGGGTGGTCATGAGTGTTGCAGCGCTCGCTCGGAATAGACGAAGGAGGTCTTGCCACAAACCTCCATCAGATTGAACACCGTTGTAGCTGGCGACTGTCCCCGGATGACATTGAGGAAACGACGATTGGTGGCAAACCTGATGTCGCGCTGGTAAAGCAGGTCAATGGAAAAGACGTCGGAGTCAATCAGGATCATAGCTTCCCCGTCCCCGCGTGGATTCCATGAACTCCTTGATCGTCGGATAGGGAGGGTTGGCCCGCAGTTCAGCGATGATTTTCTCTATCTCCCGCTCGGCTCGCTCGATTTCCTCCGGCTCATACGGAGGCCCTGCCGCCATCCGCCGGGTAACTGCCCACACGTCGAACTCGGCAGCAGGCTGTGCCGGTTCAGCCGAGGGCAGGTCAACGGCGGCGACCTCGACCGTGGCGATTCCCATCAACCCGTGCCGGATCTGAGGCTCGATCTGATATGCCACTGCTGTTTCGCCCAGCCGCGGCTGCAGCAGCCGCTGCACATCGGCGGCGGCGATGCGGTAGTCCCGTCCCAGCTTCACGGCCGGCAGCCGGCCGCGCTTGATGTAGCTGCGCACCGTCTCCACCCGCACCTTGAGGATGCCGGCGACCTCCTGCGTGGTCAGGTAGCGGCGGTTTTCGATTCCCTCCCCACGTCTTTCCATGGGACAATTCCTCATTTTTCCTGAGCAAGTCTCGTCGCCGAGCGATGGGGTGATCACTTCCCCAACTCTCGTTCGATGCGCTCGATGGCTATGCGTTCGGCCTCGATTTGGTTCAGCAGACTCAAAGGCACTTCCAGCCCGTACATGGCCTTTCGCTCCTCCAGATAGCGCAGATTCCGACGGTAGATTTCCACCGCGTTCGCAGCGAAGCCTTCTCCACTTCGCTGGCCAGGCGAACGTAGTCGCTCACGGTCTTTTCGTAGATGCGGTTACGCACCACTGTGTTGCCTTCAGGCCCCTCCTTGACCACGCCGATGAGGTGAAGCTCCGCCAGTCGTCCGTTGACTGCTCCATTGGGCTCGAAGGGTATCATCTGGCCCGCGAAGATGCGCTGCAAGTAAGCTCTCGCCCCCGGCGCCAATTCCAGCCGGGCCTTGACGTGGGCAATGTTGCTGTCATTAGCCGCAGGGCGCAGGATCGCCTCCTCAACGGCCTGATCCAACAGTTCCGGCGTCGCCTGCCTGAGGCCTCGCAAGCCGCGCCAATCCTCCAACGTAGCGCAGACCCGCTGCGTGAGATATGGCTGCCCCGACGTCCACCAATAGATGCGTTCGTGGGTGGCCTCATCCGTTTCAATGGCAGCCAAGGACAGGTTGTCCGTCAGCCGACGGGTCTCCTCTGCTGTGAATTCCTCTAGCCGCACCTCCTCGCCCACATTGAATGGCGAGAGGTTGGGGTCCTTGATCAACCGGCGCGGGTCCGTGGCCCCCACCATGACGAACGCCAAATGCCTCAGGCAGGGCTCCTCGACGCGGCGATTGTAGAGGGTACGCAGGGCACTGAAGAAGCCATCGGAGAAATGCAGACCCCGTGTACTGTCTATCTCGTCCAAGATGATCACCACGTTGTGCGCGCCGGCGACGGCCTGCATGGCGCTCAGGAGGTAATCCTGCAAGTCCTTTTGATCGGACAGGTGAGGGATGGAAACAGGTGTCAGTCGGCGTCCGATTTCTTCACCCACCGCCTCGTACCAGCGCGGCATCTCTAACCCTGCCATCCCTGCCAGATCAACCCACACTGGCTGGTACTGATCCGGTGGCAACCTGGACGCCAGCCGGTAGAGCAAGCAGGTTTTGCCCATCTGTCGGGCGACGACGATGTGCACGTATTCCATCTGCTGGACTCGCAGCAGAGCCAACCCGTCCGCCTGGCGCTCGACGTACGTGGGCGAATCGGGGGGGATTGCCCCGCCTGCTTGAAATACCCTACCGCTCATTCTATCCTCCTGCCGGGCGCTCATCTCGCAGCAATAGGCTGTTTTCCTGAGTTTTCCCAATTTTACCACAATTTGCCGCCGCGGGGAAACGGCAGGCAGAGCATGCACGGCAACCGACGCAGAGGCACTCTTTGTGGGTGCTCAGGGCGGGAACAAGCCCCGCCCCTATAACAGATTGTCGCCCTCCGCAGTGTCAGTTTACACCGCAGCTATCCTGGCCCGGCCCATGGGATCGCCGTACAGCGTGTAGGCCAGCCAGGTGGGGTTGGTCTCGTCCTTCTCCTTGATGTGCAAACGGGCGCGGTGGAAGGCCTCGCCCAGCGAGGCGCCGCCCCACAGCTCGTCGTAGAACCTGGTGGCGAACTCGGCGGCCAGCTCGTCGTGCACCTCCCAAGCGGAGCCGACGAAGGCACTGGCGCCAGCGTTGACGAAGCGCTCGGCCCAGCCGCCCAGGCCGGTGAGGGCGAAGCCGAGCTGGCTGGTGTGACAGGCGTTGAGGAAGACCAGCGGCTTGGCCAGCTTGACGCCCGTGGCCTTGGGGCCGACGATGTCGGAAGGACGCAACTCGCCGTCGGCCAGCTCCACCGAGGACTCCTCGGGGCGCTCGCTGTTGAAGTTGCCGTGACAGGCAAAGTGCCAAAGGCTCACATCCCCCTGCTCCAACAGCTGGCCCACGTCGGCCACGCGCTGCAAGAAGGGAGAGCGCACGGCGATGCCGTGCTGCGACAAGCCCTGAAAGTAGGCCTCCTCCTGCGCCACGTAGGCCAGGCCGCTCTGCGGCACGACCAGCGTGGCCGAGGCCACCTGCAGCGTATCGGGCGGGCCGTGGCCGGCCAGCCAGCGAGAGACCTGGAAGCGCTCACAGAGGAACTCGTCGTCAATGATGTCCGCCAGGTCGCTGTCGTCGTAGGGCTTGACCATCTCCCAGGGAATCCAGGGCTCGTCGGAGGTGATGAGGATGCACCCCAGGCGGGGGTTAGCTCGCCACTGGCGGTAGGCGCGCTTCATCTCGGGGGAGAAGAGGTCGCGGTACAGGTTCTGGCCGATGGTCTCCAGTCGCTGGCGGATCTGCTCCTGCTCCAGCACGCTGTGCTCCGCCAGCCGCTGGCGGGCCAGGATGCTCAGCTCATCGAACAAGTGGCCCAGGTGCTCCCGCGGCGGGCGGGCCAGCCGCACCGACCCGGCGGGGGTGAAGTGATAGCCCACCTCGCCGTGCACGGAGTGCAGCATGAAGGACAGGGTGCGCTGGTCGTCGCTGAGCGTAACGCGCAGCTCCAGGTCCGGCGGTGCGGCGTCGGGCGGGCTGGTGCGCAGGGCCAGCGGCTCCACGCTCACCGGGCGGGCGGCCACCGCCGCCTGCGGCTCCACCACCTGGGTGACGAAGCTGACGCTGCCCACGTTGCGGTTGCGGTGGTAGAAGTCGAGGACGACGCGCTTGTCGCCCGTGGCCAGGGGACGCAGGAAGAAGACCACGGGCGTGGAATCGCGGTCGGGATAGACGGTCAGGCTACGCACCGTCTCGCCAGTCACCTCCTCGAAGTCCTGGGCACGCAGGATGACCAGCACCTCCTCCGGCTGACCCGTGGGCAAGGCCACGGCCACAAGCCCGGTGACCAGCGACCACTGCACCGGCTTCTGGGTCAGGTTAACGGTGAGGGGCACGGGGGGCTGGCCCAGCCGCACCTGCTGGGGGAAGTTGACGTCGGTGTGGCGCTCGACGACGAGGGGTTCCTCGGGTTCTGCCTCCTCCTCTAGCGCCATCTCTTCCGGCTCGGGGACCATCTTGGGCACCAGGGGCCGGGGCGACGGGGCCGGCGGTGGCGGTGGCGGCTCCACGTCCTTCCAGATCATGGACTTGCGGACGGAGCGGGCGCCGGCCAGCATCTCCAGGACCGTGTCCAGCGTCTGGGCGTCCACGGTGACGCGCTCGCCGCGCAGGCGGCGGCCTTTGGCCGCTTCCAGGATGTCGCGCAGCAGGGGGGCCACGGCGGGCATACGCTCCAACTGCTGCAGGAAGTCAATGGCGACAACGGCCCGTTCGCTGTCCGAAGCGGCGGCCCACAGCCGCCGTTCCACCTCAGCGAAGAGGTACAGCAACTCCTCGCGCACGTCGCTGTCCAGCTCAGGCCAGTGCTCCTGGAGGCGTTCCCCCACCTTCCGCATAGCCAGGAGCGCCTTGCGGCGCAGGAAAACCAACTCACTCATTGCTCGCCTCCTTTCACGCATCGCCTATCGCGCATCGCCTATCGCGTCGCGTATCGCTTGCCACTTGCGATCAGCGATGAGCGATTGGCTACGCCACGCGGTTGACCAGTTTGATCAGCTCGCCCCAGCCGGTGGCGGCGAAGTCCAGGCCGTCGTAGAACTGCGAGATGCCGCGGGAGGGGAAGTAGATGGACAGGCCGTGGGCGCGCTGGGCGTAGCGCTTGCCCTGGGTCACGTTGGCCAGGATGGGCCTGTCCGGCCCCGGCGTCAGGTCGTCCAGGAGGGCCTGAGCCGCCTCCAGCACGGCGGCATCCTGCCCTTTGTACTGCTGCTGGAAGGCCTCCACCAGGTCGCGCAAGTCCAGGTAGTCGGGGTCGTCGAAGCGGAAACCGTCCTGCTTGGCCCGGTTCAGCGCCACCTCGGCGAAGACGTCGGCGGCGAAAGCGGCCTGCAGCGCGGCCACGAAGGCCGCTAGCTTCTCGCCCAGAGGTTCCATCTGGGCCAGGTTGATGGCCGACTGGGTGATCTCCGGCACACGGCGGGTGGAGGGCCGGTAGGAGCGGGCGTACTCCTGCACGATCAGCTCGCTCAGCTCCTGCGGCGTCATCTGTGGGCGGGCGGTGAGCGCCGAGAGGATGGGCGTGTAGGGCCAGCCGGCCATAGGCTCTACCTCCTGCGAGCCGACCATGACCTCGGCGTGATCGCGGATCTGATAGGCCACCTCCAACATGCTCATCAGGCAGGCGTCCATGCCGATGAGACTCAGCCGCTGGCCCGTGGCATCCGCCGCCTCGGCCAGGGCCTGCTGCAGCTCGGCGTTGTCCAGGAAATCCTTGGATGAATCGTCGGCGCAGATCCAGCGGGTCTCCACGTCCTCGATGCCCAACACCTGGCCGGCCGTCTTGCGGAAGACCGAGCGGCGCACCCTGGCCTGGCTCATGGCCCGCGAACGATCCGGCGAGCGCGGCAGGCTGCGATAGGAGGCCCAGATGTCGTCTTCCTTCCAGCCGCCACCGTGGTTCCAGAGCACCAGCAGATACTTCTCGGCCGGGCAGCGTTCCATGCCCCAGACGATGAAATCGCGCAGCGTGGCCGGGTCGCCGCAGTTGGTCTCGTCAATGCGCAGCACCTCCGGCTCCTCGTCCGGCCCCTTGATCTGGAAGCGGTAGCTGAGGTCGTTCTCGCTGATGGTGTCGAACTGGGCCAGCACGGCCACCTCGTCGCTGGCGCCGGCGGCGCGCAGCTCGCCCAGGTCGGTGTAGCCGACCGAGGTCATCTCGGCCATGATCTGCTCCGGCCCCCAGGCGGTGGGGAACTCCTTGCCGTTGTCCCCGGCCATGTAGAGCATGAGCGTCCATTGTCGTTTGTCAGGTGTGGGGTTCACGGGTTCCTCCTTGTCGTTTTCGTCGTCGTTTTCATCCGTGGGCGAACCTCCGAAGAGGCCTGCCAGCCATTGGGACAATTGCTCCCAGCACATGGGCGTATCTCTCCCTCCTTCCCCGTGGGGAACGGCGCTTCACAAACAGGCGATGAAGCCTCTCTCTGCTGCCGCTCGCTGCAGCATCTGGATTATAACACACCTCCACCGCTTTGGTCAAAGGTCTGAACCGACGTCGTCCGTGCGCGTAACTCCAGACCCGCGATTTGACAAGGAACGGAGAGTATGCTATATTTGCTTATGCATAAGTTAATAAGGTGTCAGAAGGGAGGAAAACATGCCCCTACGGGATCAAATGCGCAAGGGAAGCTCCGAGATCATCGTGTTCAGCCTGCTGGCCGAAGAGTCCATGTACGGCTACCAGATGACGCGGGAGCTGAAGCGGCGCAGCGGCGGGTACTTTCACATGAAGGAGGGGCTGCTGTACCCCACGCTGCACCGCATGGAGCAGGAGGGGTTGATCGCCAGTGAGTGGCGCGCAGGCACTGGCAACCGCCACCGTAAGTACTACCACATCACCGACAAGGGGCGACAGGCACTGAGGGCGCAGACGGCAGCATGGCGCACTTTCACAGAACGGCTGTTACACCTATTGGACACACCAGTGGGAGCGGCAGGAACCCCGTAGAACCGCGCCGGTGACCATTCAATGGTGTTGATTCCAGGCCGCAACCTCCCCCTCGCAGGGGGAGAGGTTTCTCGACTATTTTAAGGAGGAAATTCGATGAACCGCACAAGAAAACTGCTGTTGAGTGTCGCTATCGTCGTCCTGGTGGCCGGTATCGTTCTGACCGCCACGCGGGCCTATTCCGCTGGGCAACTGCGCGCGCTGAAAAGCCAGACAGTTTACACAAGCCCCGAGGAGGGCATGCACGAGCTGATCGCCAGCTATTATTCTGGCGTGGACAAAGTGAAGATTGTACACGCGGACAAAGAGATCTTCGATGAGCTCTGGTTCGTGGAGGCACACGTCTGGGCCACCAGCCGAAGCGATGGAAAGGGATTCTCCGGTCGAGACTACGACAATCCAGGTTGGTACTTCCTGCGTGTGCAAAACGGTTGGGTATTTGTCCCAGAGGGCAAACACCCTGAGATCATCGCTTTCGGCAAGCAGCACTTCGGCCTTTCAGGTTAGAACTGCCGGAGCGGTTGGCTGGGAAGGAGAGGGAGGACGTGGCCGCTGCAGACATAGAGTACGTATTGGCCCGCATCCGGGCGCAGATGGACCTGGACGGCGAGACGGAACACGACCTACTGGAGGAAATCCGCTCCCACCTGGAGGAGGCGGTGGCCGCAGCCCGCGAGCGGGGATTGGACGAGACTGAAGCCTTAGCCGAAGCGGCAGCCCGTTTCGGCCTGGAGGAAGTAGGCGCTGAACTCCAGCAGGTGCACGCCGGCTGGGGCACCGCCGACGCCGTCATCGCCGCCGGACTGCCGGTGGTCTGCGCCCTGGTGCTGCGCTGGCTGGTCTTTGCCCCCGACGGCACGGCTATCGGCTGGCAGCAGGTGCTCATCCGCCCCGCCTTCTGGACCATCGCCGCCGTGGCCTTGTTGGTACCTGTGCTCAAGTTGGGCCGCTGGCGCTATGGCCTGGCTTCCTGGGCCTTTTTCTGGGTCATTACCATCATCTTCACCGTCTTGCCGGCACTACGCTGGTAGATGATCGGACTCCGCAGCTTGCTGCGGGCTTTTGAAGGTGCAACGCACCTAGCAGGTGCGTTGCACCTTCACTGGAGAGGAGAAACCAACGCATGAAAGACTTAGCCGTCATCGAAACGATCCTGCGCAACCGCTATCACTTCTTCCACGAGATAGGGGAGGGCGTCGGCCTGCCGCAGAAGATGCGGGCCATGCTGATCTCCAGCGTCGCCTTCCTGGCGCTCTACGGCGCGGTGATGGGCTCCACGCACAGCCTGTGGCAGGCGCTCAGCTCGGCCGTCAAGCTGCCCTTGCTCTTCCTGGCCACGCTGATCGTCTGCTCGCCCACGCTCTACTTCTTCAACGTGCTCTTCGGCTCCAACCAGAGCCTGACGCAGAACACGGCCCTGATACTGACGGCGATCACCGTCACCGCCGTGCTGCTGCTCAGCTTCTCGCCCATCGTGCTCTTCTTCCTGCTGACCACCAGCCACTACCAGTTCTTCAAGCTGCTCACCGTGGGCGTTTTCGCCGCCGCCGGCACCATGGGGGTGATCTTTCTCAGCCAGGGGATGCGGGTGGTGTCGGCAGCGGGGCGGGGTGGCAAAGGCGACGAGGGAGCCCGCTCCCGTGGCTGGGTGCTGCGTCTGTGGGTGCTGATCTACGGGTTCGTGGGCAGCCAGATGGCCTGGACGCTGCGGCCCTTCATCGGGGCGCCCAGCATGAAGTTCGAGCTTTTCCGTCAGTTGGGCGGTAACTTCTACGCCAACGTTCTGGTCAGCATCGCCGAGATTCTGGGCTTCCTGGTGGTGAAATAACATGAACACATCAGCAAATCACAAATCGGCAAATCAGCACATCAGCAAATCGCAGGTGTTGGATTTGTTGTTGGAGGCGTTGGAGGAGCGGCAGGCGGCGCGC
>JACKQG010006741.1_pt1 | contig 11942 bp, 8 predicted proteins | sample 8237621 | NCBI WGS metagenome assembly JACKQG01 (sample SAMN15677084, study PRJNA649215) | marine metagenome | biome: marine; feature: Black Sea; material: saline water; isolation source: suspended particulate matter (SPM) from the Black Sea western gyre | collected 2013-06-09/2013-06-10 | depth...
TCTGCATCATCGATATTATCAACGATGGTAAAATCTTTTTTATTCAGGATGGAAGCTACTAATTCGCTGTCTGCTACGTTCATCTGGCAGCCGTAGGTTTCTATAAATACTTTCATAATCTTATGGAACGCGGATAACACGGATATTGCGGATGATCACGGATTTTATCTTTTATGTTTTTAATTTAAATTACAAGTTTTATCTGCGACTATCCGTTCGATCAGCGGCATCTGCGTTCTATTCCTCATCTGTGTTCTATTTCCTTCTTCTTTCACCCAGCAGCACAATATCTTTGAGAGCTTCTTCGTTTTTAGCAGCAAGCCATTTTTTCTCAAAGTTCGGATCCTGTACTATCTGGGCAATTGCAGCCAGGGCTTGCAGGTGGAAATTCCGTTCGTCTTTGGTGCCATAAATAACGAATACGATCTGGATATTCGGTGCATCATCAGAGAAATAAATACCTTCTTTGCATCTTGCCAGCAGGATATTGAATTTCTTAGCACCCTCGATAATGATATGAGGAATTGCCAGATTTTCCGTTAGAACAGTGGAGCTTTCCAATTCCCTTTCCATCATTTTATTGAAGAAATATTTACCTTTCTTATTGATAGATGTGCTCACTTTTTCCGAAATGATATTGAAAAGATCTTCTTTTGTAACGTGTTTCTTTATATCCAGCACAATAGAGTTTTCTATTAAACTATCAAAGCGGTCTTTCTGAATACTGTCCCGTTCGCGAATGATCTCTTTCAGTTCTGTTTCCAGAGAAGTTGTTGGCAGTTCCTTTGCTTTTATCCTTTGCACAATATGCAGTAGCGCAGATTCTTTATTGGATCGGATGCGACCGTAAAACCAGTACCAGAGCATTCCAAACAAAATAAAAACTCCGGTAATGATCAACGGTTCCTTTCCCATTTCAATTATCAGGAAGATATAAGCTACAATTGCAAATATCTGTCCCCAGGGATATAAAGGTGTTTTGAATTTTGGCCTGTAATTTTGAATGCCACTTTCCCGCATGATGATGACAGAGATATTAACGAACATAAAAAGCAGTATCTTCAAGGTAGAGGCTGTTTTTACCAGGGTTTCAAGAGGTAGGAAAATCACCGCTATCATAAAAATACTTGTGAAAAAGATCGAATTGTGAGGAGTATTATGTTTTTTTCCTACTTTACCAAAAAAGGATGGAAGAAGCTGATCTTTGCTCATTGCCATAGGATTGCGTGAAGCCGCCAGAATTCCTGCATTGGCAGTAGAAAAGAAAGCCAGGAGTGCTGCCAGAGAAAGAATAATAATTCCCGTGCTGCCCATTATTACACCTGCTCCGTCACTTATCGGGGTAAGCGTATATTGCTTGGAGCCAGGCAATAATAAACCATCACCCAAAACACCTACAGTAACAAAAATTACCAGTACATAGAATAAGGTAACGGTGCAGAAAGCTGCTATCATACCCAGCGGCAAATTACGTGAGGGATTTTTTACTTCTTCACCTACACTGGCTACTTTTGTTAAACCACCATAAGATACAAATATCAATCCCGCCGTCATGAAAAGAGTTTTCATGTTTCCTTTCATAAAGACATCAAAATTATGATTATCTACTTTAGGAATTCCTTTTAATACATACCAAGTCAAAATAGCCAGTAAGGCTAATACCATTACTATTTGCAAACGGCTGGTATGTTTAGTTCCAATAAGGTTTATTATCATAAACATAATACAGAAACCTGTAGCTATAAGCTTGATCTGGAAGATGGAGATATCCGGAAAAATAAGAGAAGCAAAAGCTCCGATTCCTACTAAAGCAAAGGCACTTTTAAAAGCTAATGAAAACCAGGCGGAAATTCCGGCTAGAGTTCCAAAACCTGCTCCCATACTGCGATTTATGAAAAAATAATCTCCACCCGATTTGGGCATTGCTGTAACCAGTTCAGCTTTGCTGAGCATACTGGGTAAAACAAGAATTCCTGCCAGCAGATAAGCAACCACAATCGACGGACCTGATTTGAAATATGCCAATCCAGGTAGAATGAACAGACCCGAACTTATCATTGCACCGGATGCAATGCAGAATACGTCTAAAAAGCCTAATTCACGTTTTAGTTTTGACATAAAATTCCTTTCTTATGGAACGCTGATGACACGGATATTACGGATGATCACAGTTTGTAACCAAGTAAGCTCTATATGTATTAATCTGTTCGATCTGCGTTGTTCGTGTTCCATGTTCCATATTTTTCCCCGTGTTTATTTCTTACGTTCATTGCTGAAAATAGCTCTTTTAAATTCCGGTTTCTTTCCAAAATTCAATAATAGACCGACTTCCATATTGGTTGCTTTCAAATAATTTATTAACTGAAATTTATGTTCATCACAGAGTTTATCAACAGCTTTAATCTTGATAATTACTTTGCTATTAATGATTAAATCTGCGAAATAATCACCAACAATATGTTCTTCGAAATATACTTTTATATTTTTTTGTTTCTTTACTGAGAATCCAAGCTGTTTCAATTTGATGACTAACGAATTTTCATATACTTTTTCTAAAAAACCATAACCTAAAGTATTATAAACATTAAAAAAAGCAGCTAATATTTTTTCAGTAATATCTTCATGAAGCATATCATCTCCTAATTTATAGAATGCTGATAAAATAAATTATGCAGATTAACATAGATATTTCTACCACCTGCCTTCTCTCCCCTCGTCTCGAATATTTCGGGGCTATGTAGAAAGGACGTAAAAACTCCAGCAAAGCAGGTTAGATTACACTGACTTTTACTTAAGAGTATTTTTTTGTCTGCGATTATCCATTTCATCAGCGCTATCCGCGTTCCATTCTTATGATATTTCACTTCCTTCTTTAACGTTTTTATGCGGTACAAGAACCGAAAAATTTCCATCATCTTCTGCTGCCAGTATCATAGCTTGCGATTCCACTCCCATTACTTTACGCGCTTTCAGGTTGATGAGCATTGCCACTTTTTTCCCGATCAATTCTTCCGGTTCATAAGATTCGGAAATTCCAGCTATCACGCTGCGCTCTTCCCCACCTATGTCTACTTTGAGTTTAAGTAGTTTCTTAGATTTGGGAATATTCTCTGCTTCAAGTATTTTTACGATCCTCATTTCCAGTTTTTCAAAATCTTCAAAAGTGATTTCAGGTTTATGTTCCATTTTTTTCTTCTCCTCATTTTGCGTTGCTTTCAGCAGTTCAAGCTGTTTTTCTATTTCAGCGTCTTCGATCTTACTGAAAAGCGGTTCTACTTTACCGATAGTGAATCTTCGTTGCAGATCCCAGATGTTCTTCCAGTTAAATATTTTTGATAGATTCAGCATTTTTCTCAACTTGAGCATTTTATCTGGAAGTATTGGATAAAGAGCAATTGAAATAGCGCTTAATAATTCAGCACAAATATATAAAGTTTCGTTGGCTTTTCGTTTATTCATTTTGATCTCTTTCCAGGGTTGAGTTTCATCAAAATATCTATTACCCCACCTTGCTACATCGATTATAGATTTAACTGCTTTTCTTACCTGGTAAGTATTAAAACTGTTTTCAACATCACTCAGGGTATTTTTGCAAACTTTTAATGCAACTTGTGATGGTTCTGAAAGTTCAAGTTCTTCTTCGATCTTTCCATCAAAATATTTCCTGGCAAAGATGAAAGCCCTATTCGCCAGATTTCCCAGAACATTGTTCAGATCATTGTTTATTTTATTCTGAAAATCCTTCCAGTAGAAATCGCTGTCTTTGGTTTCCGGTGCATTGGCAGCCAGGTAATAACGCAGATATTCACTATCAAAATATTTCAGATAATCTTTCACCCATACCGTCCAGTTCTTGCTTGTAGACATCTTCTGTCCTTCCAGGTTCAAGAATTCATTGGCAGGAACATCATATGGAAGTATAAATGGCTCTTTCTGTTTGGAAAGCATTGCCGGCCAGATTATGGTATGAAAAGGGATGTTGTCTTTTCCCAGAAAATGAATGAGTTTTGTTTCCGGGTTTAACCAGTATTCTTTCCAGAGATCAGGTTTTCCCTGCTTTTCAGCCCATTCCATTGTTGAAGAAATATAGCCTATTGGTGCATCGAACCACACATAGAGAACTTTTCCTTCTGTATTCTCTAATGGTATTGGTACCCCCCAGTCAAGATCACGGGTAATTGCCCGTTCGATAAGTCCTTCATTCAACCAGCTCATAATGAAATTGAGTACATTATCTTTCCAGTATTTTTTGGTTTGAAACCATTCTCTGAGCTGATTTTCAAATTTTGGAAGATTAATATACCAGTGTGTTGTTTCTTTGATAACAGGTTTTTCACCGGATAATTTACTTTTAGGGTCAATCAAGTTAATGGAATCAATAAGTTTACCGCAGTTATCACATTGATCGCCACGCGCACCTTCCGATTTACAATGAGGGCATATTCCTTCTACATAACGGTCTGCCAGGAAACGTTTATGTTTTTCATCATAAAATTGGTTCAATGTTTTTTTGGTTAAATATCCTGCTTCCAATAAATTTGTAAAAAAATCTTGAGATATCTTTATATGTTCCGGTCTGGATGTTCCGGAGAAATTATCTAATTGTATATTTAATCCATCCAGATCTTTTTTCATGCTCTTATTATAACGTTCGGCAATAATTCTTGGTTCAATACCTTCTTCTTCAGCTTTTATAGAGATTGGAGTTCCGTAATCATCTGTACCACCGATATAGATCACGTCTTTTCCTTTTAATTTGCAATAGCGAACAAAAATGTCTGCATTTAAATATGAACCCGCTACATGACCAATATGAAGAGGACCATTGGCATAAGTTAAGGCGCTTGTTACTAATATTTTTTCCAAATTTTGCTCCTTAAATGCAATTTTCGAAAATTACTATTTACTTTTTAGAAATTGTCTTATTTTAGTGTCAAGAAGATTTGATAAATCAAAGGATTTGTTCTGTATTTATCTTCTCCAGGTTCTTCCTTGCATACATAAAGTTCGGATTGATCTTCAAGCATCTTTCCAGAAGCTCTCTGGCTTTGTCTTTATCACCTTCTTCAATGTAAATAGAAGCGAGATTGTTCATGCTTTTCAGTTCTTTTGGATTTTTTTTGATGATTTCCAGGTAGATCGTTTTTGCTCTTTCAGATTGATTATTCTGCAATAGGATAGTAGCATATAAACCCTTTGCTTCTGTAAAATCTGGATCGATCTCGACAGCGTTAAATAAGTGTTTTTCAGCTTTCTTATTATTTTTGCTGAATGAGTAATATAATCCCCAATAATAATGGAAATCGGCAGAATCTACATATATTTCAGAATACTTTTTTAAAAGTTCATATGCATTACTGAGTTGGTTTTTGGAAAGCAGCACTGCCACTTGCTGAATGGCTTCTTTCTCGTTGTTGAATATCTCCGGTTTGCTAAATATTTTTGAAACAACTTTCCAGTTAGTATCGATTTTTATTAAATTCAAAGTCAGATCATATTTTCTATTGACCTCAAAGTGAACTAAAACCTGATCATTCTGCTTCGTCGATGCTGAAGAGATAAGATCGAATTCTGTCATTTTAGCCAGGATCATGTTACTGCTGAGTCGTTGAATGTAATTTGTTAGATATTCTTTATTTGCATATAATGTAGAATTTTGTAGGAAATTTGCAGAGTTCTCCCATTCATGGAGTACTATCGTAGTAAGAAATTCCATAGAGATATCTTCATACGACTTTACGTGAGAATCTACTTCAAGATCATCGAGCGAAAGTCTTTCTTTTAAATAAGAAAGAGGTACGAGAGGATGTGCCTTAAATTGGTTTAAAAATGAGATGATCTTCTTTTTTCCGTTTTCAGTTTCTATTATCTGAAGTGGAATCTGATCATTAAAAACCTTCTGAGAGGAAGAAATCCATTTATCAATCTGTTTTTTTAAAAGATCGGTGTACTCCATTTGGGAATCTGCTTTGGTTTTGAGTTGGAAGTTATCTTGTTGCTGCAGTGAATAACTGCATTCCTCTGGGCATTTAAGGTCTATACGAAGTTTATTGCAGTCATACCAGCAGATGTTATTGGCCAATCGCAGACAAAAACGGTGGCCACGTCTTTCTTTACATATTTTACATCTATCTTTTTTAAAGAAGCTCATTAATTTTCCTCCGGTAAAGTCATTCCCGAGACATCGGGAATCCATGAATAATATTTACAATTTGTAGATTCCCACCTACGTGAGAATGACACGCTTTTCATTAAATTTCAATAACAATTTTATTATCTGCGGTTATCTGTTTCATCTGTGTTATCTGCGTTCTATTCACGAATCATCGGTGGCATATTTCTTTTAAATTCAGACACTTGGATCATTCTTTTCACTTTATCAAATTTTTCTTTTGAAAATGCTGCGATCAAATCTTCATATTCAATTTTTTGATCTAACATTTGATATAGGATTTCATCTAATTCTTTATAAGTTATCCCCATTTCATCTTCGTCAGTTTGAGCAGCCCACAAGTCTGCTGTAGGTTTTTTATTGATAACAACATCAAGTAAATTAAGGATTCTGGCAAGTTTCAAAACTTCAGTTTTATAAAGATGTCCTATCGGTTCAAAAGCACAGGCGTTATCACCGTATTGAGTGCAGTATCCCACCATTAATTCAGATTTATTACCAGTACCTGCAACCAGTGCTTTGTATTTGGCAGAAAGATCATAAAGAACGCACATCCTTTCTCTTGCTATACGGTTTCCTTTTCTCAGAATATCTGCATCCGCAACATATTTATCGAAGTAAGCATCCACCATCGACGAAATATCTACAATTTCATATTTGATCCCAAGCTGCTTAGCCACTTGTTTTGCATGTGCAAGGCTGTTAGGATGGCTCTTCCTGTATGGCAGCATAACTCCAAAAACATTTTCTTTCCCAACAGCTTTTACGCACAATGCTGCGGTTACAGAAGAATCGATTCCACCGGAAAGACCTACAATAAGCTTTGTAAATCCGGCTTTAATCAATTGTAGTTTAATAAATTCCGTGATCTTTTTGATCTCATCCTGAAAATTCAATTCCCGCATTTTTTCTCCTGAATCAACGAATATCAAACATCAGCAAATAAGTTTTAATTGCTTTCAAGGTCAAGCAAATATTTCTGAACTGAATACATAGAGTAATTGTATCATGATCTTCCCAAAAACTGCTTGACATCAAAAAATCTAATTAACTTTTCGATATTAAAAAAATTTATATATAAATAAAAATAGATATGGATGGTTATAATTCCGTTCATATACAAGAGGTAGGTTAATGATTAATATTGTGGAAATGAAAAAAGCTCACAAAGTCCTTGCCCGGATGGATTATGTTCCATCACCCACCCAGAAAGGGTACACCAACAAAACTTTGTATGTGAATCTTTCGGATAACTCGGTCAAAAGTAAACCGGTTACACAGCAAATGAAAGATTTATTCATAGGTGGGAAAGGCTTTGGACTCTGGCTTTTGTGGAATGCAGTGAATGAAAACACAAAATGGGATAGCCCGGAAAATGAGATTGTGATCTCCAGCGGTCCACTGGGTGGAACCACTTCTTTTCCAGGTGCCGGTAAATCGCTGGTGGTATCCATCTCCCCTACTACGGGAAGCATCATCGACAGTAACGTTGGTGGTCATTTTGGACCACTACTTAAATTTGCAGGATGGGATGCTATCGAACTTCAAGGCAAAGCCAATAAAGATATTATCGTTTTCATCAATGCCATAAATAAAAGAGTTACAATCGAAGAAGCTCCGTTGGAAGCTGTAAATGCTCACGTTGTTTCCGAACAGTTCACTGAAATGTATGCCGATTCCGAAGAGGAAAAACAAAACATCTCGGTTGTATCTGCCGGTGTTGGTTCAGACCATGTTCTCATCGGCTGCCTGAATTTTTCCTGGTGGGATTGGAGAAGACAGGGAACCCGTATCAAACAAGCCGGTCGCGGTGGCATCGGTTCTGTTTTCCGTAATAAAAAGATTAAAGCACTCATCGTGAAAACTTCCAATATGCGTCCCAAATGGACGATCCAGGAAAGACAACCGGTAAAAGGAGTTTAACATGCAAAATATCGATAAAATTATAGATAAATGGAATGCAGATCCCGATTATGTGATCGAGATGATGCAGGATATCCAGGACGAATTAAGACATACCCCCAGAGAAGCTCTGGAGCAGATAACAAAGCGAACCAAAGTTCCACTGGCAAGATTGTATCATATTGCAACTTTTTACAAATCATTCAGTTTAACACCGCAGGGGATACATAAAATTCAGGTTTGCACCGGAACAGCCTGCCATGTGAAAGGTGCTCCGAATATCCTGGATGCATTCGCTCGGGAACTGGAAATTAAAATTGGTGAAACTACTGAAGATGGAAAATATACATTGGATGAAGTTCGTTGTCTTGGCTGTTGTAGTTTAGCCCCTGTTGTTATGATAAATGATGATGTTTATGGCAATTTAACAACCAAGAAAATCAAATCTCTTTTGGAAAAATATAAGTGAGGACAATAAAATGAATAAAATAAAAGTTGGACTTGCTTCCTGTGGTATTGCTGCTGGAGCTAAGCAGATACAGGAATATATACAGAATGAAATCAAGGACAAAAAACTGAACATCGCACTAGAAAAAACAGGTTGTATCGGAATGTGCTATAATGAACCTCTTGTAGAAGTTTTCAGTGATTCAGGTCAGTGGCTTTACGGAAATGTGACAGAAGAAAAAGCAGAAAAAATAATCGAGCATCATGCTCAAAATGATACGCCGATCAAAGAATGGTTGGTCAAAGCAAAAGACGTAGAAACTGATGATGACTCATATTTTGCAAAACAACTGAAGATCGCATCGAGAAATTGTGGCATAATCGATCCGACAAAAATAGACGATTACATTTCAACTGGTGGATATGAATCTCTTAAGAAAGCATTTAAAACTCCACCCCAGGATATAATCAACGAAATCATGAAAAGTGGTATCCGAGGTCGTGGTGGGGGTGGTTTTCCTACCGGCGTGAAATGGGAAAGTGCTGTTATTGCTGCTAAAAAGAAAGGTGAAAAACCGATCATTGTTTGTAACGCAGATGAAGGTGATCCGGGTGCATTTATGGATAGAAACCTGATGGAAAGTGATCCTCATACTGTTTTGGAAGGGTTGATCATCGGAGCTTATGCTATTGGTGCTGAAGAAGGATATATCTACATCAGAAGAGAATATCCCCTTGCTCTTAAACGAATCGAATCTGCTGTGAAACAAGCACAAGAGAAAGGTTTTCTTGGACAGAACATATTGGGAAGTGATTTTAAGCTGGAAATCAAAATACATCGTGGTGCAGGAGCTTTTGTTTGTGGAGAATCTACTGCATTAATGGCTTCCATGAGCGGTCGTGCAGGCGAACCTAAAGCAAAATATGTTCATAATGTGGAAGTTGGTTATCGTGAAAAACCTACTGTACTAAACAACGTGGAAACTTTTGCAAATATTCCTGTTATCTTAGAAAAAAGTGCAAAATGGTTTGCAGAAATAGGCAGCGGTGATGTTTCTGAAAATCCCTGGGGTGGAAGTTCCGGGACAAAAGTTTTCTCTCTGGTTGGAAATCTGGAAAGAACCGGACTCATCGAAGTTCCCATGGGGATCACACTGCGAGAGATCGTTTACGATATAGGCGGTGGAATTCCAAAAGGTAGAAAATTCAAAGCGATTCAAACAGGTGGTCCTTCCGGAGGATGTTTGCCGGAAAGTCATCTCGATCTTGAAGTGGATTTCGATTCATTGACCAAAGCCGGTTCCATGATGGGTTCAGGCGGTATGATAGTGATGGATGATAAAACCTGCATGGTGGATGTTGCTAAATATTTCATTACCTTCCTGAAAGGAGAATCCTGCGGAAAATGTACTCCCTGCCGGGAAGGTCTGATCGTTTTAGATGAAATTCTTACCCGTATAACCAAAGGAAAAGGTAAAGAAGGTGATATAGAACTGATGGATAATATCTGTGAAACCATGAAGATTGCCTCTTTATGCGAACTTGGTAAATCAGCTTCCAACCCTGTTCTGAGTACAATCAAATATTTCATAGATGAATACGTAGCTCATATAAAAGATAGAAAATGTCCGGCTGGTGTTTGCAAGGAACTCATCAAGTACAAAGTAAATGATAATTGCACGGGCTGTACGATCTGTGCAAAGAATTGTCCTGTTGATGCTATTTCAGGAAAACCGAAAGAAATGCATTTCATAGATCAGGAAAAATGCACCAAATGTGATATTTGTAATGAAGTATGTAACTTCGATGCCATCACGGTGGAATAGGAGGAAATGATGATAGATATAGTTTTAGACGGAAAGAAGATCTCTGTAAAAGAAGAAACAACTATCCTGGATGCAGCAAAAGAATTGAATATCATTATTCCTGCCCTATGTTATCGTCCCACCGTGGAAGCATACGGTGCTTGCCGTCTTTGCGTTGTTGATGTAAAAGATGGGAACAAAACAAAAATGGTTACTTCCTGTAATTATCCAATCAGGAAATCCATCGAAGTTAATACACAGTCAGAAAGAGTTTGCAAAACACGTGGAATGCTACTGGAAATGATGCTTTCCCGCTGGCCGAATGTGGATATGATAAAGCAATTTGCAAAAGAATATGGAGTTACTAAACCTCGTTTTACACACCCTCTGGTAGATTATTCATCAAATGCCTGTATTCTTTGCGGTCTGTGTGTAAATGCCTGTAGCGAGATCATGTGGGAAGATATCATCGGCTTTGCCGGCAGAGGAGAAAGTAGAAGAGTAGCGATGCCGTTTGAAAAACACTACGATGCTTGCGTGGGATGCAGCACCTGTGCCAACATCTGCCCCACCGGAGCGATCAAAATGATAGATGACCCGAATCAACCGGTAGATTCCAAACGCATTATGAAATACGGTTCTAAAATAGCTGACGAAATGGCTCTTATGGACGAAGAACAATGCGATATGAGAGGTGTAGGAACAGCTCATCTGGCTCAAATTATGAACGATTATGATCCTTTTCCGACCTGCAATTACAAATTCGGTTCTCATAAAGATGCAGGTATCCTTCATTCCGACGTATTCAAACATAAATATATCACTCAGGGTCTTCCCGATGGATGCTGGCTCGGGTGTTCGATGGCATGTTCAAAAACTGTTGAAGGCTTTGAACTCAAGACCGGTCCCTACAAAGGTGATAAAGTACTAATTGACGGACCGGAATATGAAACCGTTGCCGGATGTGGAGCGAATATGGGAATATTCAATCCTGAGTTTGTTTTGGAAACTAACTTCTATTGCGATACTTATGGCATCGATACGATCTCATTTGGAACCGGTATGGCTTTTGCCATGGAGTGTTATGAGAACGGCATCCTGAACAAAGAGCGAACAGGCGGCATGAAATTTAACTTCGGTAATGAAAAAGTTGGTTTGGAAGCACTACACCAGATGGGACGAGGCGAAGGTTTTGGTGTTATTGTGGGACAAGGAATCCGCAGAATGAAGCAGATCTTTGCTGAAAAATATAATCTTACCGAAGAGCAAATTCAATTCATGCAGGATATTGGCATGGAAGCAAAAGGATTGGAATATTCCGAATATGTTACAAAAGAATCTCTGGCCATGCAGGGTGGATATGGACTTGCTCTCAAAGGTGCTCAACACGATGAAGCCTGGCTCATCTTTATGGATATGGTGAATAACCAGATCCCAACATTCGAAGACAAAGCAGAAGCATTGCACTACTTCCCCATGTTCCGTACCTGGTTTGGTTTGATGGGTCTTTGCAAACTTCCCTGGAACGATGTGGAACCGGCAGATAATGCCGAAACAGACGAACCTGCAAAAGTTCCTGGACACGTGGAAGGCTATGTGAACTTCTTCTCTGCAAT
>JACKQG010006742.1_pt1 | contig 11942 bp, 17 predicted proteins | sample 8237621 | NCBI WGS metagenome assembly JACKQG01 (sample SAMN15677084, study PRJNA649215) | marine metagenome | biome: marine; feature: Black Sea; material: saline water; isolation source: suspended particulate matter (SPM) from the Black Sea western gyre | collected 2013-06-09/2013-06-10 | depth...
GTGGAACTCCAAGTTGAGCTGGCTACCCCCACGCAGATCTAGCCCAAGCTCACATGGATAGCGAGGGTTCACGAGTACAGCACCTGCTGCGATAGCTAAAGCGAGGATGAGGGCGAACCACCCCTGTTGACGGGCCATGAATCAGAGCCCCGTGCGCACGATGGCCTGAGCCGTTTCCGCAATTTGGTGGGGCTGAATAATCGTCAGATTTTCAAGATTGCCGTTGTAAGGCGTGGGTATGTCCTGGCTGGACAAGCGAATGGGCCGGGCATCGAGATCGTCGAAGCAATGCTCGGTGATCAAGGCAATCAGTTCTGCACCAATCCCGCCGGTCTTCATGCACTCCTCAACCACAATCACCCGATGGGTTTTACGGATCGAGCGGGCGATCGTTTCCATATCGAAGGGCTTGAGGCTGATCAAGTCGATCAACTCAACACTGATGCCATCCGCTTCAAGCTGCTCGACAGCTTTCAAGCAATGGTGACGCATGCGTGAGTAGGTCAGGATCGTGACGTCACTGCCCTCTTTCACCAGATCGGCTTGATCAAGAGCGCAGGTGTAATCCCCTTCTGGAAGCTCTTCTGTGAGGTTGTACAGCAACACGTGCTCAAAAAAGAGCACTGGGTTGTTGTCGCGAATCGCAGCCTTCATCAGCCCCTTGGCGTTGGTGGGCGTGCTGCAAGCAACGATCTTGATGCCAGGAACGGCATGAAAATAGGCCTCAAGGCGCTGACTATGTTCAGCCCCTAGCTGACGACCCACGCCACCTGGACCACGCACCACGGTGGGAATGGTGAAATTGCCGCCACTGGTGTAGCGCAGCATCCCCATGTTGTTGGAGATCTGATTGAACGCCAAAAGCAAGAAGCCCATGTTCATGCCTTCCACGATTGGCCTTAAGCCCGTCATCGCTGCACCAACAGCCATCCCCGTAAAACTGTTTTCAGCAATCGGCGTGTCGAGGACGCGTAATTCTCCGTATTTCTCGTAAAGATCCTTGGTGACTTTGTAAGAGCCGCCGTATTGGCCGACGTCTTCACCCATCACGCAAACGTGGGGATCTCGGGCCATCTCCTCGTCGATGGCCTCACGAAGTGCGTTGAAGAGAAGAGTCCCTGCCACGGCGTTGCTGCAATCCCGGCCAAGCCGGCGTGAGTGGCCAAGCTATCTCAGCAACGAAATAATCAGCCCCCTGCAGCAAACGTCGTGAGCAGGAGCACGGAGAGAAGTAACCCCGGAGAGAGCAGCAGGATCAGCTGACCAAGATCGTGGGGAGTCATCACCAATAACTGCCTATGGCAGTTCAGGACAGTGATCTGAGGCTAGACAGCATCAGCTTCTTTGCCTGTGAAAAGACTGCGAAGAAACACAAGGAACAGCCCAATCCCAATAAAGGCACAACTGAATGTGCCTAGAAAACACATGCCGATCAACAACGTCTTCAAGGCAGAGGCAATGCTTTGAGCGGTGGGAGAACTAAACGTGGATGGACGGTTTGCGAAATAGGTCACCATCCCTGTGCTCAATTTGAGACTGAGCCAGCTCATCAACAAACTTGTGAGAGAGCCCGAAAGGAAACTGATCGGCCCCTTCTTGCGCTTTGAAGGCGCCTCTGGCGTCTGGATCTCACTACCACTCATGCCATTCGTGCTCATGCCATCAGCTTGGCGCCATGACCCACGAATGAACAACTCCACGCGTCAAAACCTGCCTGCGCGAAGGAATCACGGGCTGCATCCAAAGCCTTATCGGCATCAAGTCGATTGGGGAACAGGGCGAAGCAGCTAGGACCAGAACCACTCATCGCTGTTCTCAGTTGCCCGGGAAGATCCTGGAGCAAACGCAGGGCCGTTCGCACAGAGGCCGTTTGAGGTGCCACCACATTCTGCAAATCATTGCGAAGCGGAGGTGGCTCAGCCGCTCGCAGAGGGTGCAACCACGACGCTGCACGCAGATCCTGCCGCCGTTGCGCAAAAGCCTCTTCACCACTCAAATAGTGCTCGCCTTTGAGACGACGGCACTCGCCATAGGCCCAGGGCGTCGAAACGCTGACGCTGGGATCTTTCACCAACACCACACCTAAAGATTGCGCTGCCTCATGGACGGTTTCAAGACATTCGCCTCGACCGAAGCAGAGCTGAATCCCACCGGCAAGACAAAACGGCATGTCGGAGCCAAGTTCAGCAGCCATGGCTCGTAAGTGGTCCTGGGTATGTCCGAGCCCCCAGAGCGTATTCAGCGCCAGCAGAGCTGCAGCACCATCACTGGAGCCTCCGGCAAGACCAGCTCCAATGGGAATGCGTTTGCGCAGATGCAGATGAGCGCCTAGCTCATTGAAACCAGACCGCTGTCGGAGCAGTTCGGCGGCACGCATCACCAAATTGTCGCTGCCGCAACTGAGTCCGGGCTGATCACAGCTCAGTTGAATTAATCCATCAGCGCTGTTGGAGCAGTCCAACTGATCAGCGAGGTCGATGCTTTGCATCACCATCGCCAATTCATGAAACCCATCGGATCGCTGACCGAGCACCTCAAGATGGAGGTTGATTTTGGCGGGAGCGGTGACGCGAACGGTGGCGGTCATCCGATCAAGCAGCAGAGTCGAATTGATTCAAACCCTTCGCTAGGGCAACCCAAGCTTCTGGTGCCACGTCCTGGGGTCGTTGTTGAAGGCTGATGCCGGCCTCTTCTGCCAAGGATTGCAAGTGATCTGGAGAGCACACCGGGGCCAGGGTGTTGCGGAGCATTTTGCGGCGACTCAAGAAAGCCATTTTCAGTAGACGCTCCACCCCACGGGCTAATGCAGCAGTAGGACGCAGCTCCGCAGGGAAAGGGTCGATGCAGATCACCTCCGACTGCACTTTGGGGGGTGGTTGAAAGCAGCGCGGGGGCACAGGGCATACGTGGCTGCACCGTCCTAACAACTGCATGCGCACACTCAAGGCACTGAAATTGCTGTGCCCAGAGCGAGCACGAATGCGTTGAGCAACCTCATGCTGAACCAGCAAAACCAGTCGTTGATAGGGAGGATCAACAGGACGGTCGAGACGACCGATCAAACGATCCAGCAAGGGGCCTGTGATGTTGTACGGAATATTGGCCACAACTTTGTTGGCTGGTACCCCACCAGACAGTTCCAAGGGAACGGACAACACGTCTCCCTCCTGCAGGGAAAACTTTGGATGGCTTCCAAAGGTCTGCTGAAGCCCATTGACGAGGTCACGGTCAAGCTCCACCGCATGGATGGCCGCTGCCGGGGAGGCCAAGAGACGTTCGGTCAGAGCCCCGCGACCAGGACCCACCTCCAGGACGCGATCCCCGTCCTGGAGTTCGGCGGCCTCAACGATTCGATCCAGCACTCGCTCATTGATCAGCCAGTGCTGGCCGAAACGCTTGCGGGCCTTGTGCCCTGAAAAGGTCATGACATTCAAAGCGTTGCTTCACTGTGCCCTATGCAGGATTGAACGACTCGAGCAACAGCGTGATGGCAAAGGTTCCTGTGGTTTGCATCACTGGCCCTTCCGCAGTTGGGAAAACCAGGTTCACCCTTGCGCTAGCAGAAGCACTGGGCGCGATCGAGATTGAAGTGCTCGTGATCTGCTGCGACAACTACTACAAGCAGCATGGACAACCTCACCCACGCTTCGGATTTGACACGCTGGAGGCCATCGACATCCACGCGTTGCGAGCTGAACTGGATCAGGTCACGCATCACACAGCAAGCAGCTTGCGCACCTACGACATGAGCACGCGTGATGTTGCTCGCAAACCCCTGAACCAGAGCTACCAACTTGTCTTGCTCGAAGGCGCCTATGGACCGCAAGACCTACTGGACGATGGCTTGATCACGGCGCTGTTCTATCTCGAAGCACCCTTACTGCTGCGCATGATTCGACGGCTAAGACGGGATCGACAAGAGCGAGGTCGCAATCCAATTCAGATCATCCAACACATGCTGATCCACATGATTCCTGGTGAATGGAGTTTTATCCGCCCACTGCGATTGGTCTCGGGGCTCGTCATCAACAACCCACGGCAGGGACAAAGGGCTGCGATTGCGTTCATCCAGGCCCTGATCACTGAATCCTCACCAAGGTGATCACCGGCTCACGCGATCGAGCTCGTCGATGCGAAACCAGCGCACACAATGCCTTTGCACTGGAAGTGCCACGAGCGCCAGCACGACTTCGAAATAACTGTCCTCACTCCAGGGGTTAGCGGCCTGCCAGCAGCGCACAGTGCGGGCCAAACGCCTCCGTTTGGCTGGATGAAACGCAGCAAGGCCCCAGCCATCCAACCCTGAACGGCGACGCGCCTTCACCTCAACAACCAAAAGTCGACGATTCGGGAAAGACTGCTTCGTCAAGAGCAGGTCAATTTCTCCATACCGACAGCTCCAGTTGTGTTCCAGCAAGCGCCATCCATGACGCAGCAAAATCTCTTTGACGTAGCGCTCTGCTTGAGCTCCTTGCCCTTGAGAGTGTGGCAACAAGACACGACATGACGATGTGCTCTCAACCATTCCCCCGATCAACATGGTTCAGGGGCGAGACTTAAAGCTATAAACTTTAAAATCTAAATCGTTGTATGTGCATCGCTATTAGTGGCACACATTCACAAGGGAAAAGCACATTCGTAAACGACTGGACTAATCGCCATCATCGCTACATTCGCGAAGAAGAGCCGTTTCGAGCGTTGCATGATGAGGGCTATGACATTCGCTTTCGCCAAGAAAGCACGAGACTACATAATGGGATCCAGATGTACTACAACATCAGCAGACTAATGAGCTATCAGCAAGATAGTGACTGCATTATTTTCGATCGATGCCCAGTTGATTACATTGCTTATTCGCAATACACTGCAAATCATAGAACGACCGACATCAAAGATAAATTTGTTGAATCATTAGCAGCAAGAGTTCGCGACTCACTTCAGAATCTTGATCTACTGATCTTTTTACCGATCACAAGTGAGTGGCCAGTCGCTATGGAAAATGATGGGATTCGTCCGATCGATCTCCCCTATCGCGATGAAGTTGATTCCATCTTCAAACAAATTTATAGGGAGCAACGATTCTCTGTGATGCCAATCAATAATCCACCAGTCTTGATTGAGCTTTGGGGCGCCAGAGAAGATCGCCTGAACTTCTTGGAACAGGCAATTGAATGCGAAAAGAACAAGCGGATCTAAAAGTCCTAGGCTGAACAGCAGTTGTCTCACTCCCGATGCGTTTGCGCTTATTGGCTCCGCTGATGGTTCTTTGGGTCATGCTGGCCTTGCCGATACAACCTGCATTTGCGGCCATGGATTATGCCAAGCAGGTGTTGATTGGAGCCGATTTTTCAAACCGGGAAATGCAAGGTGTGACGTTTAACCTCACCAACCTTCGAGAAGCCGATCTCTCTGGGAGTGATCTGCAGGGTGCAAGCCTCTACGGGGCCAAGCTCCAAGACGCCAATCTGAGCAACAGCAATCTTCGTGATGCCACGCTTGATTCAGCTGTCTTTGATGGAACCAACCTCACCAATGCGGTGCTTGAGGATGCGTTTGCTTTCAATACACGCTTCATCAACGTCACCGTTGAAGGCGCTGATTTCACCAATGTGCCTCTGCGAGCTGATGCGCTCAAGGTGCTGTGTGCCAACGCCGAAGGGGTTAACCCTGTGACCGGTCGAGACACTCGCGAAACCCTGGGCTGCTCATGAGTTTTGATCCCCGTAGCTTGGAGCGCCTCAAGGAGTTGGGCCGCTCCTTACCTGAGCCGATCGCGCCTCCCCAACAGAACACCGATCACCCTTTGAAGGCGACCGAAAAGCGCCATCGGATTGAAACCGAAGACAATCCTGAACGCCTTTTTCAGGAACTGATGAAAGCGAGCAGTGATGGCACTGTTCCTGAACATTTGATGGCACGGCTCAAGGATGCTGAGCGCCACGTTGCAACTCAGAACAAAGCGAAAGCAACGGCTCAGACGCCTCCTTCATCCCAGACCCTGTCCAGACAACCGCTTCGCGGCGGCCAGGGAAAAACAACCCGTCCCTCTCGTCCGAAGGTGGCCGATGGAAGCGAAGAAGAATCGCTGTATGTGGCGTTTGGCCAACTTCTTTTGGAAGATGACGAAGACTCAATCTGAGTCCTGCCTGCGTTGGGATCCCCTGGGATGAATCCATCTCGCTGCCGCATTATCACCATCGGAAAAGTTCGAAAGGCCTGGGTGCAGGAAGGAATCGAGCTCTATCTCAAACGCCTGCCTGGACTCAAGATCGTTGAGTTGCGTGATGGCAATCCCGAAAAAGAAGCTGAATCGATTCGTCAAACGCTCCGAAGCGATGAATGGCCTGTGATGTTGATGGAACAGGGTGAAACCCTGACGTCAATCAGCTTCGCTGAGCGGCTCAGCAACCTTGGATCGCAGCGACTTGCATTCGTGATTGGTGGTGCTGATGGCTTAACAGCTGAGCTGAAAGCCCTGGCCCATTGGAAGCTCAGCCTCTCACCGATGACATTCCCCCATGAGCTTGCAAGACTTCTCTTAATCGAGCAATTGTTCAGAGCCCAAGCCATCCAGCAAGGAAGTCCTTATCACCGCGCCTAGACAAGAGACTTCATTGTTGGCCTACTACTGAACCAAAACATCATGGAGCCAAAAAGTATTTTGTGTTTTGGAGACTCCAATACCTGGGGAATGGCGCCTGATGGGAGTGGGCGCTTGCCATTTGAAACACGCTGGCCCAATCTCCTCCAACAGATTCTTAATCAGCCCCCCATGATTGTTTTAGTCACTCCCGGAGTGATTCAAACCACACCACAATCTCTTGCTTGGGGATTCAAAGGTGCCACGGAAAAGTCCCTGTTGCTTCCCTCCCTTTATCGCAACCTTGCGGAACAAGAGTCGGTGTTCTTTTTCGATATACAAACAGTTGCTGAAACCTCTCCCCTCGACGGTGTTCACTTCGGTGGCGATCAGCAGCACTCCATTGCAGCTGGATTGGCAGATCTCATCACAGCGATTCCATCCTGAGACCGTTTTGGCTGCCCGTTCAGGCTTCCATCTGCGACGCCTCAAGTGCAGTGAACGCAATTGGCTCGAATTTCGCGACGCTCACACTCCAACACCGTGAGCTAATCGCCAACAGTCCTCGCCGAAAGGCTGCCTTATCCCCTGTGGTGAGCCAGTCCGCTTTGAGACGCGGCAAATCCTCAGGCAAATGCTCCATGCCTAATTCAGCGATCAGCAAACTTCCTGACCCCGCTTGGCGTTGCAAAGGCCCCTGATCACTGCGTTGCCAGACGCGAAGCAGGAGTTCCAAAGCCAGCTCACGGGCTATCTGCGCAGGAACACCCGCCTCATCTTGCGTTGCATCCTTCGGCAGGGAGCGTCCTCCGAGGGGCATAGCTCGTGTCCCATTCTGTGTAAACAGCGCAATTGCCAGGAGATAGGGAGAGTCGGCCATCAACAGCAGCTACAGAGGGAGCCATTTTGATCGATGCGGGATCCAAGCTTCAACGATGTTTCCGCAAAGACCATTAGGCAGCACCTTGAAGAGAGCGCAATAGCTGACAGTCGCGTTGATTGCAAGCGCGTCGATTCAGAGACACGCGCTTAGAGCAGATCCTTTTTGATGCCACCCCACCACCAAAAAGCCGAAACAGCTGAAAGCTTAAACAATTTCAGATTAACTTTTATTCTCCTTTATGCGCATCCCGCTATTTGCATTCAAACTTTTAAAAAGCACAAGTGTTTCACTTGAAAAAGCCTGATATTCCCATAAACGAATCGGAAAGGCTAAAAGCACTTAGCGAATATAGAATTCTTGGCACAAAGCCTGAAGAGAATTATGACGATATAACGAAAATAGCTTCTCTAACATGTGGCACTCCAATTGCTCTCTTAAGCCTGGTTGATTCAGATCGGCAATGGTTTAAAGCCAAGGTTGGTATTGAGGCTCAAGAAACTGTGCGCGATTGGTCATTCTGCGCCCATGCAATTCACTCCTCTGAACCTTTAATCGTTGAAGACGCATTACAAGATGAACGATTCTTTGACAATCCCTTGGTTAAAGGAGAACCGAAGATCAGACTCTATGCGGGCTTTCCTTTGCAGAATGATGAAAATCACAGAATTGGGACACTCTGCGTTATTGATCGAGAGCCACATGGACTTAGCGATTCACAACTTAGCATCATGGAATCCCTGTCCAGGCAAGCAGTTGCCTTCCTAGAACTAAGAAAAAGATCAATCAAATTAATTGAATCTTATTGTGCACTTGTAGACGATGGAAATATTATCTCAACCTGTTCTTACTGCAGAAAAGCAAAAGACACCGATGGGCATTGGATGCATCTAGATCGATATTTATCTAAGCGCACTAATCTTAATTTCAGCCATGGAATTTGTGATTTATGCATTGAAGAACACTTTCCTGATGTTCTTGAAGTCTGGCAGTCAGAAGAAAAACTCAAGCTTGAATGCAAATCAACTAATCGAAAGATTGTGCTCTAGAAGCTGCCACTGAAGCAGCGAGTATCGCCTCCTTGCAGTTGGGCAAAGAACAAGAGCCCCTGCTTTTGAGATTGGCGCCCGTAGGCCCGGCATCCGCTGCAAAGCATTGCTACTCAGGGATCAGTCAAAGATTGCTGTGCCCATCGAGTAAGGGCGAGGCGATGCCCGCTCAATCTTCAGCAAGTGAGAGTTACCTGCAACTTGGGCTCCTTTCGGATTGGATTGCGAACGGTTTTCATTGAACTGCAATGATTCGCCTGCTCGAAGCCAGGGACGACCTGCTCGCAGTCCTGACAACGCACACCGCGCACACCGAGAAGCAGCAGAAAAAAGTAGAACGCTTGTACTATTAAGCGAGTGTGAACGTGCGCTTCCGTGAAAGTGGATCGGATCTCGCTTCAGCTACCCCAGCCTCTGCGACTCCAGCGTCAAGGGCTCAGCCTTCCTCTGGCGAGCGACCAGGTTGCAGCAGGGTTTCCCTCCCCTGCTGACGACTACATCGAGGTGGGGATCGACCTCAATGAACAACTGATTCGCCATCCAAGCAGCACCTTTTTTCTGCGGGTGAGCGGCGACTCCATGACTGGCGCGGGCATTCACCATGGCGATCTCTTGGTGGTTGATCGCAGCCTCGACCCTCGTCCTGGCCGAGTGGTGGTGGCCGTCCTGGATGGATCCTTCACTCTCAAACGCCTCGCTCGCTATCGCGGCCATCTACGCCTGGAAGCGGCCAACCCTGACTATCCCCATTTAGATCTCCATCGTTGCGGAGATGTGCAGATCTGGGGCGTCGCCATTCACGTCATCCATCCTCTCTAGCGCTCACATCATCGCGATGACCCAGGTCACGGCTCTCATTGATGCCAACAATTTTTATGCCTCATGCGAGCAGAGCCTGGATCCGGCCCTGATCGGCCGACCAGTGGTGGTGCTCTCCAATAATGATGGCTGCATCGTGGCCCGTAGCGCTGAAGCACGAGCTCTTGGCATCGCCATGGGCACCCCCTATTTCAAAGCGAAGCGGCATCTCGAACAGAACAATGTTGTGATTCGCAGCTCGAATTACGCCCTCTACGCCGACATGAGTCAACGGCTGATGAGTTTGTTGGAAAGCCAGGTTGAGGATCTGGAGATCTACTCCATTGATGAGGCTTTTGCCCGGCTCAGCCGCCCGTCGGACGGAAATCTGCGTCCATGGGCCCAGCAGTTGCGAACCTTGGCTCGACGCAACCTCGGTTTACCCATTGCCATTGGTCTTGGAGCCAGCAAAGGACAAGCCAAGCTCGCCAACCGCCTCGCGAAAGTGGTGCCGGCCCACGCTGGACTCTTTGATCTTGACTTGTGTCGTGATCCCGATCGCTGGCTCGAAACGATTTCGATTGAAGACGTCTGGGGCATCGGCCGCAAACTCGCTGTCTGGTGCCGAATGCGAGGAGTGGTGAACGCACGGGAGCTGCGTGATATGCCCAGCGGATGCCTGCGCGCTAAGGCCGGTGTGGTGGGAGTTCGACTCCAAAGAGAACTGCAAGGCCATGCCTGCCTACCGCTTGATCTCCAACCCTCTGCGAAGCAGGAGACCTGCGTAAGCCGCAGCTTCAGTCATCCAATTACCAGCCTGGAAGAGCTCCGCGAAGCAATCGCGACCTATGTGGTGCGAGCGGCTGAAAAGCTGCGAAAACAGCAGCAACGCACAGCGGCTCTCACGATTTATACGCGCACAAGCCCTTTCATTCCAGGCTTTTACAGCCGAGCTGCCAGCACCAGCCTTGATCTACCCAGCAACGACACGCGTGTGTTGTTAGAAGCTGCATTACCCCTAGTGGAACGAATTTTCCAACCGCACCGACCGCTGGCGAAGGCAGGTGTTCTGATGCAACACCTGCAGGGGATCGATCAACTTCAACAGCATCTATGGGTGCCCTGCACGGAGGAAGAGCAGCAGAAACGGGAGAGCTTGATGGCAACGGTCGATCGTCTCAATCACCGCTATGGGCGAGGCACCGTGCAATGGGCTGCCTGCGGTCTGGATCCGAGCTGGGCCATGCGACGCGAACGACTGGGTCGGGCCGCCACAACTCGCCTGAGCGACGTGCCGGTCGTGCGGGCCTAAACAAACACCGAGACTCATGCTTGCGCCAAATCATCAATATGAATTCACAACGAATCTTGCAATAACTGCACTTCTAATTCACGTCGACTGAGTAATAAAACCATGCGATATCCGTGGCTGTTAAGACCTGTCTGTTCTCGCACAAGATCTGTATGAGCGAGAGCCAAGCCACAGGTTTCAACAAACAGAACGGGAAGACTGCCGGCATTCCCACTCATACCTTGAAGATCAAGAGCCTGACGCACTGCTTGCTGTGCTTTCTCAGATCCCAATCGTTCCACAAAAGCGGGCCAGAGGTGATTCACTGGCGTGTAGGTCGAGAAGTCAAGCGTGGAGTCAGCCATCAAACGGGCAACTGCTCAATCGCAACAACAATCATCTGAGGAGTCACCGTAATCACTTCAAGAGCATCCTGATTATCAAGATAGGAATCGAAGGAGGCGAAACGCTCGATATGAGGATTAGCCCCCTCAACAGCACATGCCTCGATCCAATCGTTATTTTCAGGCTTCACAACCACGAAGGCCTGAAGGGCTTCATCGAGATCGCCACCATCGCCGATTCCTTCTCCATGCCAGATCGCTTCAAAAAATTCAGACATCGCTGAGAAGAGCTGTTCACTCATTATCAGTGATACAGATCTCCAGGACGATTGCAAGCCCTTCTCGAAGACGATTGAGCTGTGATGGCGTCGATGACTGCTTTCTACACAAAACACTGTTGGCCCGTCTCAGTAATCGCTATCAACACTTGGTCCTTCGGGGTCAATCACCGCAGCCAAAGGATCATGAGAGTGCTCCACACTTGAAGAACCCGAAAGAGTGTTCCATCACCATCGGAAACCATCCGTATGGCGCAGTGCCAACGCTCAATGTTAGCCATCATAATAACTTTGTGGTGATCTTGCCAAATCCTCGAACCAACGAAGCATAAGACCAAACAATCATGCATGAATTGATTAACTTAAGAGACGAGTATACCCTTATAAAAGATTTAATCTGATCCCGAAAACTGGCAGCATCGTTGGCTTTGCGTGGTGGACGGGCAGAAACAAAATGTCAAACAAAACCCTGCTAAAAGCAGGGGAAAAACTTCGATTCGATTTTGAACAGGAGAGAGTAGAGTTATCCCCTGGGGAATGAAACAGCTTTCTAAGCTTCGCCCTATCGCTGAGTTTTCTGGTAAGCCTCCACAGCTCTAGCGATGCAGTTTTCATCGGATGCAGTTGCTTGACTATTTCCAGCAACTGCTTCGTTGCAATTCTCAGTGATTGCACTCATAACAGAGTCAGGCACTCCTGGAGCAGCTGAGACAGCCATAGGT
>JACKQG010006743.1_pt1 | contig 11941 bp, 12 predicted proteins | sample 8237621 | NCBI WGS metagenome assembly JACKQG01 (sample SAMN15677084, study PRJNA649215) | marine metagenome | biome: marine; feature: Black Sea; material: saline water; isolation source: suspended particulate matter (SPM) from the Black Sea western gyre | collected 2013-06-09/2013-06-10 | depth...
TCACAGACAAAAACACCAATCCGAAGTTCGTTACTATCAGAAATTTGTTCTGCCATTTTTTTCCTCTGATTAAATTTATTTGTTAAATATTTATGGATGTATTTGGTTTCGCTATTTATTTTAACAATACAAATATTTGAGTGTTCGGTTATATATTGGCTGATGGCTATTTGATTTTATTCCTTACAGAATCATTCAAATCTTCTATCTCCAAGATACCCTTATCAATTGCTCCTAAGAAGTAGCTTTTTCAATTGCCCTTTAGTAAATCTTTTAAGTTTTTCATTTCTAATTCTTTCAACAATATGGTCTTTAATTTGACTTAATTTTGAAAATGTTAAACCAGATAAATCTCTATGTATTTCTTTAAGAGATTCTATAGGGGTATTACCAGTAGAAGTGATGATATTTATATCATATTGTTTCAAAGTATCTGTACTTAAAATAACTACATCAATAGTTTCAATATGTTGAAGACTTGCAGCAATTGCTAGAACAGCTTGTTCGATGTCTGCTTCATTTTCAATATTCCAAACGGATAAAGTGTTTTCAGTTGTTTTTAGACAATTAGTTATGGCATCAGCAGTAACATCATCGTCATTCATAATATCAATTTGAAACCACTTGGCTTTGTTAATCTTACGAATGAGATACATATAATTCTTCTTTTATGTCTTCAACTACTTGTTTTTTATATTCACAAAGCCAATCAATATCTAATTCAATATTTTCAAGAACTTTAATGCTGTTAAATGTTCCCCAATTTTCAAAAGCTCTTATGCCAAGCTCCTTAATTTCAGGATTTTTATGGTTCAATGCGGCTAAAGCCATAGTTTGTCCTTGTGGAAATATTAAATTTTCTTCAAACCGTCCTATAATTCGAAGAATTCCAATGATTATTTTTTCATCGTCAAAAAAATCAATAAAAATATCATTAAGCCAGTTCCTTGTAGCTAAAGCATTTATATTGAGTTGTTTCTCAATTATTGATTCACTTTTAGACTTTAATCCAAACTCAAAAGATTCATCAAAAATAGTTTCAATTAATTGGTTTGTAACTTTCTTGCGAAGGAATGATTCTCTTTCGTTATTTATTCTATTCTCATCTGATATAGTTTTGTGTAGGACAGAAAAATCAAAATAGATGTTAAGGTAATCATCTAATTTTTTTGATACAATCGTTGTATCTTTTCTTAACGATTCTTCAGTAGCAGAAACGCTTAATTCTTTTTTTATAGTATTATTATCGAAAAAATCGAATTCAAATGCTTCCATATTTATTCCATTATTTTAAGAAATTCATTTAATAAAATATCTTCCCATTCATAAACTTTTTTGTAAATATCTTCTATATCATTAATACTAAAACGGAATTCTTGATTTCCTTGAAATGTATTTATATCAAACTTCAACTCCACTCTATCAAACTCTTCTATCTTGGAGTTTATTTTAAGGTTACCCTGTACTCTATTAATTTCGCCAATAAAGTTTACTATTTCATTTTTTTCACTAATCTTCTTTTCCATTCTTGAAACATATCGATGGTTCCAATTTATAGGTGGATTGTCTTGATATGTTTTTGATAAAATAGAAACCTTTGAAGCAATACTATTCAGTCCTTTACTATCTGTTGGCTTAATAAAGTATTGTGTAACGAATGAAATCCTATTGGCTTTATGTGGAAATTTGTTAAAAATAACATTTACAATTTTTACAACTTCTTCAAGAAATTCCTTTTTCGTTCCAAAATTGCTTACGTGAATATCTCTGTTAACCTTTTTAATATTAAGTCTGTTGATTCCGAATTCAATTTCCCATTCATCATTTAATGATTTAAAAATAAATCGATTGCTTATCTTGCCATTTGCTGTGATTTCTTGAAACATTGAAGGAATTAAACCCTTGTCTTTAAATTCTTCAATAAAGTATTTTAATATATCAGGTGATGGTGAGATTTCTTCAAGTGATGCAAAAATAACTGCTTGGTATTTCAAGGCAAAATCTATCATTGGTTTTCCTTAATAATTAAATATTTAAAAATAGATGCATTATACATAGTTTTTAACAACTTTTCAGTATTTAAGTTTCATTAGCGCGCAGCGAAAGTTTGCGTATATTCATTTTATCTATTCCCCGATTTAGCGGTATAAACACAAGTTTTGATTTTTTTGTTTTAATTTGAACATTGAGCTGTTATCCAAAATATTTTTACTGAAGTGAATAACATTTAGAATTAAACGGCTACATTCACTTTTTTAGGCTTCGATATCATCTCCATGATCTTATCAATTTTAATACGATGCATGTGAAGACCAACTTCTTCCGGTTTTAATCCCTGGGCTAATCCTAACATCTGGCAATAGTAAATCACCGGCATTTTAAATTCGCGTTCTTTTTTTCTGGCGATAATAATCTGTCCCATATCAAATGAATTGAAGCAGGTGGGACAAATCAAGCCCATACAATCAACGTTAGCTTCTTCCATTGAAGCAAATATTTCATACGTCATATCAATTGGCATTTCATCGTCTATGCAGCCTTTTCCGCAGCAGAGCAATTTTTCTGTATGGGTCAGTGGATTAGCACCAATCGCCTGAATTAGATTTTCCAGAATACTGGGATAGTCTGCATCATCAATTCCCATGATCTGGCTGGGTTTTAATAAATGGCAACCATAATGAATACCAACATTAATTCCTGTTAGAGGTCGTTTAACTGATGCTTTAACGCGCTCAATTCCAAGATCATCGCGCATCATTACCACAATATGTTTTACTTTTACTTTGCCTTTGTATTCTTTGCCAACTTTTTTCAATTTTTCGTTCACTTTATCTTTTAATTCTTGATCTTCAGCCAACAAAAACCTAACTTCCAATAATGTAGAAGTACAGCCGCTGCACATGGTTATGATGTCGAGACCAGCCTCTTCTGCGATGCACAAGTTTCTCGCAGCAATAGTCAGCCACTCAATTTTATCCCGGGCTTTGAAGTAAATGGGATCGGGACAGCAGGTAAATCCTTCCAGGTCAACTAATTCAACACCGATTGGCTCCATTGTTTTTCGGACGGATAATTCCATTTGCGGATACTTAACAGGGATCATACAACCCCAGAAAGGCGTTACACGTATTTTTTCAGCCATAATTTTACCTTATTCTATTCAAGCATTTTTTTAATATCATCAACCGGAACATTTTGAAGTTCAGGCAAACCCAAAGAACTGCGTCTTCTATTGACCGTTGGATTTACAACAACACTTCTGCCGGTTTGGGAAATGGTTTCTGAAAATTTATCTACTGTTTCGGGCAGAACTCCATCTTCTCTGCAAATATTTTTTAATGCGATAATAACTTCAATTGGGCGAACGTCCTGGGGGCATCGCTCATAGCAACTGTAACAATTGGTGCATTTCCAAATGATAGAATTTTCTCCAATCAATTCTTCTTTTTTACCAAGCAATGTTTTTAATAAGATATCACGCGGGTTGAAATCTTCATTAAATCTGGCAGCCGGACAAATAGCAACGCATGATCCGCATTGATAGCAATAGTTATGATGACTGCCTCCGCTGATCTTATTCAACCGTTCCCTGAAATCGAAGTCTAATTTTTTATCTGACATTTTGCATTCCTTCGGAATTGGTGATTTGTGAGTGGTGAGTTGTGAGTAGTAGAGTGGTGATTGGTGAGTTGTGGATAGATAATAGTTACTCTAAATATATAAAATAACCACTAACCAATAACCAATCACTACTCACCACAAACCACTAACCAATCACCACTAACCACTCACTAAACAATTAATTCAGAAACAAGAGTTATTAAATCTTTTACTTCAATATCAACTTCAACCTTTAAATTTTCATCCAGTTGTGCGCATTTATAATGAATCTCGCATTTTGGACAGGCAGTAATTAGCGTTTTTGCACCGGCTTGATTCGCTTCTTTTAAACGATTTGATTGAATCGTTTTAGCCGTTGCACCGCAGGTCAGCCAATTTCCTACGCCGCAGCAAATTGATTTATGCCTGCTTTTTACCATTTCTTTTAATTCAAGATTGGGAATTGCCTCGAGTATTGTCCTGGGCTGATCGTAGATTCCCATGTGTCTGCCAAGCCGGCACGGATCCTGAAACGTAACTGATTTTTTTGCTTCTTTAAATTTGAGTTCATTTCTTTCAATTTTTTGCGCGATTAATTCAGTAATATGAACCACTTCAAAATTGAGTTCACCAAAGTATTCCGGATAATTTTGAGAAAATGTCTGGTAACCTTCGGGACAGGCAAACACAACTGTTTTAGCGCCTGATTCCTCAATTAATTTCAGATTATGTTTTGCTAATTTTTCAAAATTATCGAAATCACCAGTCCAGATCATGTCATGCCCGCAGCAGCGTTCATTTTTTAATACCACGGGAGTTATGCCCATTTTATTGAGCAGCTTAATTGCTCCTTTGGCAGTTCCGATTGATTCAACCTTGAGATCGGCAAAAAATACATCAAAATAAGGAGCGCAGCCAACAAAATAGAGCACGTCACCTTTGTCAGCTACTTTAAGATCATCAGTGAGCCATTCCAGCCTGTTCTGTTTTAAATTGCTGGCAGTCATAATTCGATCCAACGATTGAAAAGCGCCGCCATGACTGCATTCAGCTTTTACTCCGTCAGTTAGTGCGATTTGCCGGATGTCGCGCATAAATTCAATATATTTGATAGCTGATGGACAACGCAGGCTGCACAGACCACAGGTCAGGCAATCCCATAACATTTTATCCTTCAGTACTGAATCGTGATCCTTTTGCACACAACGCATGAGTAATGACCTGGGAGAAAAAGTGTGGTTAATTTTTGCAACAGGACACACTGAAGTACATTTACCGCAATCAAGACACCGGTGGGCATAGGTTTTATTTATTATTTCTGTCACTTTTTCCATATTTTAAGTTTCCTCAACTAACGCTGGTTCGAGCTGGACATCATTTGCAATTTGTGATTTTTTATTCAATGGGCTGGGCCCCAGTTTTTTTATCTGATTGATCATTTCAGTAACAACGGTTGCAAATTTCAAAGATTCCGCGGCTGAAATTCTTTCGATTCGATAGCGTTCTTTTTCCACTCCGGCGATGTGCAATGTTTTTGATGTTTTTTCATAATTCTCCGCCGCCCGGCGGGCGCCAAACATGTAATGGCAATCTTCAAAGTGTCACGTCGCCACAAGCACGCCATCTGCTCCCAACTCAAATGCCCGAATGATAAATGATGGATTCACTCGTCCACCGCACATCACCCGGATAATCCGAACATTAGGCGGGTATTGAAACCGATTTACACCAGCGCCATCCGCCGCTGGGTAGCTGCACCAATTACAGCAAAAGGCGACTAGTTTTGGTTCAAAGTTGTTTTTAGGTTTTGTTTTTTGGGTTTGAGGCATTGAACACTCCGTAATTGGAAATTTATGGGATGGTAGAATTTTCTTGAATATGATTTTTTCTAATTTAATGTAATTTTAATAATCTACTACTATGAATAATAATAATAATCTCTAAAAATCCTTCTTTGATTTGATAAATTATCCTATAATTTTTATAAATTATTTCCCTGACATTTGGATCATTTACTTCTGGCACCTTTCTACCTAATTTTGGAAATTTTTCCAGGTATTCCACTAATTCAAATATTTTATCGCGAAAAATTTTTGCAAAATAAGGGGAATCTTCAGCAATAAATTTACAAATTTCTTTTAGGCTTTCAATAGAGTCTTTTGACCATTTTATTTTAACCATTCTTCGAGAATACCCTTGGCTTCTTCATGTGTATAATATTGTTCATTAGACAATTGTTGCTGCCCCTTTTTTATTTTTTGTCTGACATAAATCTGTTCCATAATATCATCATAGGATGAGTTATCAGGCATCTTTTTTAAGAGAGAAATAACTTCTTCTTTTATATGTTCCATAATTTTATCTCCCAGAATAACTTATTTGAAACTAATTAATTGTATTAACTCTTATACTACACAAATACCGCCTCCACCTGTGCATCTATCTGTGCATCGGTAAAATGCCGAACATCCATCGCCCCGGTTGGACATATAGCAGCACAACTTCCGCATCCTTTGCACAATGCCTCATTGGCAACTGCGGCAATCCTTCCTGGTTCTATTTCCTGTAATTCCAGTGCATGAAATTCACACACCTTTACGCATTCACCACAGGCACGGCACAAATTCGGATCAGATGTGGAAACGATTGGTTCCAGCGATATTTTATCATCCGAAAGCAGGGCAGAAACTTTTGACGCAACTGCTGATGCTTGAGAAATGGAATCAGCAATATCTTTGGGACCCTGGGAACAGCCGCAAAGGAAGATACCCTCCATAGCTGTTTCAACAGGTCCTAATTTGGAATGCCGCTCCATAAAAAATCGGTCAGCGCCGCGGGGTATTTTTAATAGTTCAACTAAATAATCATTCTCTTTTTCATTTGGAACCATCCCGAGTGAAAGAACCACAGCATCAACCGGATACTCCACCAATTTACCAGAATGCTTATTTTCGACAATAACAGTAGAGACTTTATTTTTACCTTTTAATTGCATCGGTTTTTCAACATCATACGGAATGAACAACACGCCTTTTCCGCGAGCATTACGATACATTTCTTCTGCACCCCTACTGTACACCCGAATATCCCGGTTAAAAATAATGGCTTGAATTCCCATTTTACGCAGCGCGTTCGCCTGTTTGATAGCTGCCTGGCAGCAATAGCGGGAACAATCCGGATTGCCTTTTTCTCCCCTTGAACCGACACATTGGAAAAAGGCTACAGTCTCTGGTTTCTTTCCATCTATTAATAAATCTTTTCCTTGAGCTGTCAATTCTTCAAATTGCTGATTGCTAAAAACATTAGCATATTTTTCGTAACCGAAATCTCCTTTTGGAACCTGGTATAATTCAGCGCCAACAGCGACAACAATAGCGCCGGCTTTCACTTCAGAATTTACGTTTTTACCGTTTGATTTTGTCTTCAAATGAATGTCAAAATTACCCACAAATCCATCTAATTTTTCGATGGAAGTAGCGGTAAAAATATTGACACCCAATTCCTTGAGTTCATCCACTTTAGATTTAATGAAATGACTTCCCGGCTTAAAGCTTGGATAAAGAGTTGACAGTTGAGCAACCCGTCCACCCAATTTTTTTTCTTTTTCAATTAGGTTAACTGTAAAACCCTTGCCTGCCAAATCGAGCGCCGATTGGATACCTGCAACACCGCCTCCGATGATTAATACATCGTGACCGATTTCCAATTCTCTAATGTCAAGCGGATTGAGCAAGCGCGCTTTAGCAACTCCCATTCGAACCAGGTCTTTTGCTTTTTGCGTTGCTTTTTCCGGTTCCTTTTGATGAACCCATGAACACTGATCGCGGATATTTACCATTTCAAAAAGATATGGATTCAGCCCAATTTTAGCCATTGTTTCCTGAAAAATCGGCTCATGCGTTTTGGGCGTATAAGCAGCTACCAATACTCTATTTAGTTTATGTACTAATATCGTTTGCTGGATTTCAGTTTGTGTGCTCGCTGCACAGGTAAAAAGCGTATCATCCGAATAAACGACATTGGGTAACGTTTTCGCATACTCGACTACTTGTTCAGTGTTCACCACCGCACTAATATTGATTCCGCATTGACACACAAAAACGCCGATTCGCGGTTCACCTGTTGTGTCAATTTGCTGGATTTCTTCTATCTTTCGTTCCTTCTTAAAATCAAGCACATGACTGGTTGCCCGGACTGCGGCGCCCGAAGCTTCAGCAATTGAATCGGTGATGTCTTTCGGACTGATCGCACCACCGCATAAATAAATTCCCTCCCGGGTGGAATCAAGCGGATAAGCACAGGCATCTTTTTGTTTGTAAAATCGGTCACTGTCTGTTTCAATACCGAGAATGTTTGCTAATTGACTGCTTTCTTTGGAAGGAAGCAAAGCAGATGAAAGAACAACCATTTCATAAGTGTTACGTTCAATGCGACCGGTGTTCTGATTTTCAAACATCACATGTAGATTCTGTGTTTCCGGGTCTCCAACAACCTTTGAAGGTCTTGCCTGAATATAAGAAATATTACTATCTTCCAGCGAATGACGATAGAGTTCTTCGTATCCCTTTCCAAAAGCGCGAATGTCGATATAAAAAATATCAATCTGCGTATCAGGATAATGCTCACGAATGAGCAGGGAGTCTTTAATGGCATTCATACAACAAATCCTGCTGCAATATTGAATGTCGCATTTCATATTTCGCGAACCAATGCACTGGATAAAAGCAATTCTTTTTGGAACGTTGTTATCCGTAAGTCGAACGAGATGCCCCTGCGTTGGACCCACCGAAGATAACAATCGCTCCATTTCCATGCTGGTGACAATATTTTTAAAACGGGCATAGCCGAATTCGCTTGCTTCCCTTGGATCGTGATAGTCGTTACCAGTAGCGACCACAATTGAGCCGATGTCCAACCTTATTTCTTTGTTCTTATCGTTATAATCTATACATTTTGGTTCACACACAAATGAACAAAGCTGGCAATCACAACAATCCGCACAGGCAATGCATCGTTCTGCCTCTTTGATCGCTTTTTTCTTCGTGTAACCGGTATGCACTTCGTCCCAGCTTTTGCGTTGGGATAATTTGATTGACGGCATTTTTACCTGTGGCAGGTAAGGCTGCCCATCAATATCAATTTCATAGGCTACCTGGAAAGGTCCTTCTAATTCCCTGCCTCTTTTCATGTTATGTTTATTAAAAAAACGATCAATCGAAATAGCAGCTTTTTTCCCGGCATACATCGCATTAACAACCACATCCGGTCCGGTAACGCAATCACCGCCTGCAAAAACGCCAGGCATATTTGTTTCCATGGTCACGGAATCCACTTCAAACGTATTCCATTTGTTAACATTCAAACCTAAATTTTTACCAAGGGCTGCCACATCCGGTGATTGTCCGATAGTAACGATAACATTGTCGCAATCCAATACAAATTCAGAACCTTCAATGGGAATAGGTCTCCGTCTGCCGCTTTCATCAGGCTCACCAAGTTTCATTTTAATGCATTCGAGCGCTTCAACTTTTGGACTTTTGCTGCGAGTTCCCAAAACTTTTTCAGGTGCAGCTAAATAGGTAATTTTAACACCCTCTTTTTCAGCTTCTTCAATTTCAGCGGGATCAGCAGGCATTTCCAAACGACTTCTTCGATAAACTATGGTTACAGTTTCAGCGCCACAACGCAATGCTGTGCGGGCTGCATCAATGGCAGAATTGCCGCCGCCAATGACCAATACTTTTTTGCCGATTTTAACTTTCTGTCCGAGATTTACTTTGCTTAAAAATTCAATGCCGGGAAGAATACCTTCCAACTCTTCACCTTCACAGCCAAGTTTAAGTTCAATGTGAGCGCCAATAGCGATAAAAACTGCATTGAATTTCTTTCTTAATTGCTGCAAAGTAATGTCTTGCCCAACTTTTGTATTCAGTCGGATTTCTATGCCAGTATTTTTTATTCGTGTTATTTCATCGGCTAAATCCTGTTCCGGCATTCTAAATTTTGGAATTCCAATTGCCACCATTCCACCGGGTACTGATTGAGCTTCGAAAATTGTTGGCTTGTAGCCATTTTGTCGTAACTTGTATGCAGCCATCAGTCCGGCAGGTCCGGAACCAATAATTGCAACAGTCTCTTTTCGTTCAGCAACCGGTTTAGGAAGTTCATATTCCGGGTTTTTGTCTAACACAAAACGTTTCAATCCTTGAACGTTCACCGGTGAATCAATACCACAACGCGTACATGCTGCCATGCAAGGATGCGTACAAACTCTGCCACAAATTGAAGGCAAAGGATTATCTCTTAAAATTACATCCAGCGCTTCTTTAAATTTTCCTTCGGCAATGAGTTGAATATATCCCTGGGCGTTTTGATGAATACTGCACGCTGCCTGGCACGGTGGAAAACCTTTTCTTGATATTGAAAAAGAATTTGGCACCGCTTGTGGAAAAGGTCGATAAATGGCTTTCCGAGTTCCCAAACCTTCGTTAAATTCCGAAGGCAAATCAACAGGACAAACCTTCAGGCATTCACCGCAGGCAGTACAATCCAAATCACTGACCATGCGGGCTTTCTTTAAAACCTTAACTTTGAAATTGCCCGCTTCCCCTTTAAGACCAACGACTTCACTGTTGGTAAATAATCCGATGTTCGGATGCCGACCGACATCCATCATTTTAGGACCGAGAATTCATATCGCACAGTCCATCGAGGGGAAAGTTTTATCCAATTGGGCCATCTTTCCCCCAATACTGGGATTTCGCTCAATAAGATAAACTTGATATTGGGAATTTGCAAGGTCAAGCGCTGCTTGCATTCCTGCAATTCCGCCGCCGATTACTAGTACTCCTTTTTCCATCGCCTACCTCCATAGTGGTGAAGGTTTTTTAGATTTTTTTCTTGTCCGAAATAAAATTCCAAATAACAAAATCCAAATTCCAAATAAAATTCAAATACCAAATTCCAAAAAAGAATAAATTTGTTTGAGATTTGGAAATTGGAATTTGTTTGGAATTTGTTATTTGGAGCTTGGAATTTTTATAAGCTACCAAAATAAAATTAAACTACTAACCATTTCCTATTCATCAAAAACTGCTTCCAATTGTGCCCGAATCTGCTTATCCGTAAAATGCCTCACATCGAGCGCCCCAGTGGGACAAACACTGACACAACTACCGCAGCCTTTACAAAGCGCTTCATTAATATATACTGCAAAATTACCCTGGCTGGATTGTCTTAATTGTAACGCCTGAAATTCACAAACATCGATACATCTACCGCAAGCACGACAATACTCCGAGTTTGACGTTGAGACAATTGGCTCCAGGGTGATCGTATCATCAGAGAGCAAAGCCGACACTTTGGCAGCCACTGCTGACGCTTGCGAAATAGAATCAGCAATATCTTTTGGTCCCTGGGCGCAACCGCAAAGGAAAATACCTTCTACAGCCGTTTCCACAGGACCTAATTTGGGATGACGTTCCATAAAAAAATGATCAGCGCTGCGTTGTATTTTCAAAAGATCGACTAATGTATCATTTGCTTTTTCATCAGGTACCATTCCCAGTGACAAAATCACAGCATCGACAGGGAATTCCATTGTTTCATTCAATTGAAGATTTTTAAGGAAAAGAGAAGTAACCTTCTTTTTGCCGTTTAATTTGGGAGGCTTATCCTTTTCGTAGGGAATGAACAACACACCCATACCGCGGGCTTCACGATACATCTCTTCTGCACCACGGCTGTAAACCCTGATGTCGCGATGAAAAATAATGACATGAATGTCCATTTTCCGCAATGTAATTGCCTGTTTAATAGCAGCCTGGCAACAATAACGCGAACAGCCGGGATTCCCTTTTTTACCGCGTGAGCCAACACATTGAATGAAAGCAACTTCTTTGGGTTTTTTACCATCAACTTTAAAATCTTTACCGTGTGCGATCATGCCTTCAAATTGTTCGTTGGTAAATACATTGGAATAAACACCGAATCCAAATTCACCTTTTTCCGGGCGATAAAGATTTGATCCAACTGCTACGACAATAGCGCCGACTTCCAGTGTTTTATCACCATCATCATTATTTGAACCGTTGGATTTCAAATTGACTTTAAAATTACCAACAAACCCGGTTACATTATCTATCGTTGTCGATGTATAAGTATTTACACCGAGCGATCTCAACAGTTTTGCTTTTGCGTCAATTAAATTACTTCCCGGTTTGAAGCTCGGATAAATATTTGACAGGTCTGAAACACGCCCTCCGAAGCCCTTTTCTCTTTCAACCAAATGAACTTTAACGCCTTTACCAGCCAGATCAATCGCTGCCTGAATTCCTGCCAC
>JACKQG010006744.1_pt1 | contig 11939 bp, 11 predicted proteins | sample 8237621 | NCBI WGS metagenome assembly JACKQG01 (sample SAMN15677084, study PRJNA649215) | marine metagenome | biome: marine; feature: Black Sea; material: saline water; isolation source: suspended particulate matter (SPM) from the Black Sea western gyre | collected 2013-06-09/2013-06-10 | depth...
TGCGTTCTTTTTCAAACCAAGACTTTCCGTTTACATCCACCATGCAACCAACGGGTACATGGAACTCACTCACAAACATATCTGCTTCGTGTTCAAGTTTGCGTGCGCGGTCGTTTACTTCGGCGGGTACTCTTGGTCCAAACGCCCACCCTGCACGAACCTCTGCCCACGTATCTGTTGACCAATTCTCTCCTTCCTGCAACATCGTTGCAAGATCAGGTCGATCAAAGTTGAGCAGCGCAACAAATGCAATTTTTTGTTTATAGAACTGATCTGATAAATCAGGACAAGGATCAAACATCGCCATGATATTGTCAACCTGTGGCATTTCATCTCCGCGTAAGTCAGTCCACTTTCGCAAGTGCCGATTTATCTCATATAAGTGACCGCCAATACTTCCAAGTGCACTTTCATAGCGACCGAGTAATCGGGTTCGATCATTGTCAGATGCAACGAAGTTATCGATGCAAAATGTTTTGAATTCGCTTCCATCTCCGTCGCAATCTTGCCAGCGATTCGCAACACGCTTCACTCCCGCGCTTGCACGAGGGTCGTTCAATGCTTCGATCGTTTCTTTAATTGGTAATGTTGTCATGGAGTGCATGATAAAGGGAGTCGTGTAAGTTGTGGTTTGATGCAACGCCCCCGTGAGAAATTGGGGAATATTTTCCACCTGCCTCCTGAATTATTGGTAACCAAGGAATAATGTCCCACGGAAAAAGCAATGGTTCGACAACAGCATCGATTCGACCTGTACATAGAAGTAGATAAGCAAAACAATCACTCCACCCACGAATGGAACCTGCGTGTTTCAGTAAATTCGCGTGAATTTGTTCGCTATTCGTTTGCGTGTAATAATCAAATGAAGTTGTGCAAATGAGCGCATCTTTCAATTCTGAAATATCTGATACTTTTATATTATTACCTTGATACTCCACACCATTGCCAACAACTGCAGAAATTGATTCACCAATTGCAGGTAAGTTTGCACTGCCAGCAATTGCTTCACCATCAAACTCGAGACCAATCAAAGTCCCAAACAGTGGCACACCTCTGGCAAAAGAAGCGGTGCCATCAATGGGGTCAACAACCCACCGGTAACCACTTGTACCCGTAATTTCACCGTGCTCTTCACCCAAGAACCCATCATCTGGAAATTGCTCTAACAAAAGCTCGCGTGCAAGCAGTTCGGCCTCCCGATCAACCTTGGTAACGATACTTCCGTCATTTTTTGTATCAAAAGCTAGATTTTTCTTTTCAAAATGAGAAAAAATGAACGATCCCACCCGCTCAATCGTAGTGTTTAATGCGTCAATTCTGGCGTTTTGGAGATTCATTGGTGACATCGTATATGCAAATAAGTCCTATAACGGGTTGTGTTACGCAGAACAGACGGCGATTTTGTCCATATATCCGATATGAGCAATACAGATTTCCTATCTTGTCATCTCGAAGTTGGAAATCACTGTCAATACACGAGTTGAGGCTTTCAACAAAACGAAGGTCGTGGTAAGGTATGGGGTGTTCCCGAGTGGACAAAAGAAGTTGAAGGCATGAAATCCAAGCAACACATCTTAAAGATATTGATCGTACCCCTTGTAGTGATAGGGTGTTGCGTCGTTTCTGTTGGCGCCGAAACAATCCATGTGCCGAAAGATGTGCCAACGATTCAAGAAGGCATCGACAGATCACAGGGTGACGATACTGTGCTCGTTTCTCCTGGTCGATACAACGAATCGATTAATTTCAATGGGAAAGCGATTACTTTGAAGAGTGAAAAGGGTGCAGCGGAAACGATTATCGATGGGCTGCAAATTGGCGATAGTGTTGTGAAGTGCATTAATGGTGAGGGGCCAAGTACGAAAATTGATGGATTTACTATTACTGGTGGTACTGGAAATAAAGATCTTTACGGTGAACGCGAAACGGTCGGCGGTGGATTGCTTTGCCTTCACTCAAGCCCAACAGTGCTGAATTGTATTTTTGTTGATAACGAATCGAATTACCAAGGTGGTGCGATTTACAATGGTGATCGAAGTAATACGATCATTCGAAATTGCAAAATCCGTTCGAACAAAGCCGATCGTGGCGCGGGGATTTATAACACCAAAGGCGCGCCAGAAATTCGTGACACTGAATTTTCTAATAATTATGCCAGTTATGGCGGCGGCGGAATGTATAACTACGGTTCTAGCCCTAGAGTTATCTCATGCACGTTCCGTAAAAATAAATCGCAATATAACGGTGGGGCGATCTACGATTATGACAGTTCTGGTCGTGTAACAGATACGACTTTTATTAACAACGTTGCGATGTTTAGCGGAAATGCCGTGTACCGAGGGTATCGATCCGTAACATATGTCGAAGGAATTGGCGACCGAGAATTCTTCAAAACAGCCCACGATACTGTTGAGGGAAGCGGTGGTTACATGGTGGCGCGCGGTCGTGCAGTTGGCGCGTGCTGTGTTGGAACTGGTTGCTTAATTGTTGATGAACAGTCTTGTGTGCAAGCAGGTGGTTCGTGGCTTGGTCCAAATTCAAGCTGTGATCAACAACTTGTTGCATGCCCGAAACCAAATACAGGTGACATCAACACAGACGGTGTCGTTGACATGATGGATCTTGTGCTTCTGATGACGAGCATGGAAAAAGGTTCTACGAACTAAGCAAGTTCTAGCCAAGAAAGTAATAAATTTTTAAAAGATGTTGCGGGAATGAGGTCATTATTTGCCATTGCAGTGGGTGGAATGATGATTGGCGGTGTTGCTCCCATTTCCGGCGTTCTTCCATGCGAACCTTGAACAACAGATGAATCGATCTCGATGAAATCAAACAAAGTTCTAAGTCCAATTTTTTTTGTAAGCAATTTCAGCGCAATACGAGGCTTGCTTCCACGCCATCCTTTGGCTAAGAATAATTCGCGTGGGTCATATCCCGGCTTGCGATGTATGTCTACTGTTTGTTGATAATCTGGTGCGGATGTTTCGTCCTCCCACCAATCGTGGACGAACCAATTGTTTTGTTTTGCGATGACTACTAATTCTCCACACCGTTCGTGCGAAAGATCTCCACGCTCATCTCCTTGATGGACCTGTTCTACACCTTCAACAGATGAAAGAAGCGCTATGGTATCTGCTATTTTTGTTTTATTTTTAACATACACGTGCGCAATTTGATGATCAGGCACAGCGAAAGCATCACTTTGCCCAGCATCTAAATATTCTCGCCCGAATTCTTCCCGAACTGTAAGCAAGCCGGCACTGCGTAATATTTTGTTCAAAGCGACGGCACTGTTTACTACATCAATCCCGTATTCACTCATTACACACACTTGCATGTTTTGTGAATGAAAATGCTTAATCAATTTGCCAACTACAAGATCGATGCGTTGCAGTTCGGTAGCAATGGTAGGGTGGTTTGGACCTACTTTTTGTAGGGGGTAGTCAAGGTGCGGGAGGTAAACAAACATGAGACTTGGTGAATATTTTTTTTCAACAAGAATTGAAGCATCTGCAATCCATGTAGAAGATGTGATGTTTGCCATTGGTCCCCAGAAATTGAAGAGCGGGAATTGACCAAGCGTATGTTGTAACTCGGTTCTGAGACATGAAGGATTTGTCCAAATGTCTGGAAATTTTCTACCATCTGCGCAGTACAAAGGCCGAGGCGTAACGGCGATGTCCACAGAAGAGTACATATTGAACCACCAGAACATGTTTGCACATGTAAAGTTTGGATCAAGTTTCTTTGCTGCATCCCATACCATTTCTCCCTTTACAAGCGCATTTGATTGTCTCCAAAAATGAGTTGCATTCGTTTCTCTTTCATACCAACCATTGGCGACAATGCCATGATCTACTGGTTCGAGTCCTGTCAAAAGCGATGTTTGCACAGTAGATGTAACTGCCGGAAGCGGGGGATCTAAAAGGTGTACAGAACTTTTGTTTGCAAGTGAAGTAATGTTTGGTGTGTGTCGGCCAAGATGATCTTTCGAGAATCCAACAACATTGATGACGGCGAGCCTTTGCATGCTATGTACCAAGTATCTTTCTTTGTGCCCCAACAGTGAGGAGCAAACAGAGACCCGATACAACCGCAATGTGCACTTCGGCCACAACGCATAAATAGACAACATCAAGCAAGCAGAAACCTGCGAGCATCATGTGAATACAATGGACACTTTTTTTAGTCATCTGAAAAACAGTAAACGTTAGAGCAATCCAGATCGTAAAAAGCAAAAGTGAGAAAACAATCCAAATCAACTGGAATTGTGTGTATAAGAATATTGCGGGGACATACGCTGATGGCAGTAACAACAATACAAACCACTGTTTTGCATTGTTATCTTTTTCTTCATCTCGAGCGATGAATGTCAATACTGCGGTATACCACGCAATGCCTACACCAAAAAGAATAATAACTTGTGGTTGCAACTCAACTTTGAAAGCAGAACATGCAACGAGATATACCAATCCTCTACAAATTCCCATAAAAAACAATGCAGGAAAAAACCACCGATGTAGATATGAGTAAGCGAGGACTGAAACAACTAATACACACATCAAGAGCGTTGTACGTTCCTGTGTAAGTGATGAGAGAAGAATTGCAGTTAGGAGGAGAATTGAACCTACAAGTCCGGCTTGTTTTTTTGTAATAAATCCCAGCGGAATAGGTTTATCTGGGCGATGCTGTTTATCGTGTTCAACATCAATAGCATCGTTGAGAACGAGTCCACCAAAATAAGCGCAAAGTAGTGCTATTGTGATAATGAATAAGGGAACAAGCGGTGAAAACTTTGGAACAACTGTAGCATCTGACCATTCCAACCGATACGCAGAAATTGCTAGACCTAAACCAACCATCACATTACTAATGAGTGTAGGCGTGTTACTGAGTCGCAACAGGTTGAGCCAAGCTTGCGTTTTACTCATCTTTGCCCACTTGATTTAACTGTTCATTTGCCCAACAAATTTCTAGGGCAATAGAGTTGATGAGTTCATTTTCTTGAAATACAGAAGGCATGACATCCCAAGTATAGGTTTCAACTTCCAACTGTGTCGCATCATCTACCGGAAGATGATGCAATGATTGAATCAAATCAGTTTGTGTCGTTCCAAGCGGACCGAAGGTTTTATTATGAATCGGCACATGAAAGTGTACTCGCCAATGTCCAACAGGATCATCCAAGGGAGCATTTGAAAGATTGTTATAGAATTCCATCACGCCATTTCGAACAACTGTTGTTTGGTGTAAGTACCTCGGTTCTGCGAGAGATCGGAGTGCTTCTGTTGCAACAACGCGCTCTTCTTGTGAAAGTAAATCAAAATCAACATCGATTGCAGATGAGAGTTGTACTTTTCCTATAGAAAGACCAACTTGCGAGTATGTATTGAGAGAATCTTGTGGATTCTCTCGCATGACTGCCCCATGGCAAGTGTCATAACAAACACGAATGTAACGGCGAACTCGTTCTTCGTCACCAAATTGTTTTTGGATAAACTCAGCAAGATCGCAAGCGGTTTGCAAACGACATCCGGGCTCTGGTTCGATGTCGAGATGTATCAGTTGTTGAGAAGTTTGTTCAATGTCTTCTAAGAAATCAATACATCGGACGAGCATTTTCGCGGCTTGTTGATCACCATCCCAACCTTCCCCCCAACCAAGTGGAAGTGTAGAAATGCTACCGCTTTTGTTTTCTGGAAGGAGACGAGATAAAAGTGTTGCGAGTTGTTGTGTGTATGTGAGCCGCTCTTCTTCACACCAGTTCGGTTCGTAAACAGCACGCCCAACGATGGTGTCATGAAAGTTACCAAAGGGGAAACCATTGAACGAACGAACTCTCAGATTGAGCGTCTCCAAACATTCTTTCAGTTTCACAGAAGTTTGTTCGCATAAGGATGTAGCTGGCAACCAAAGTCCCACCTCAATTGGCGACCCAACCTGATGTTGTACAGCGCTTGCGTAGTTGTGAAGGTTTGCAATTACTTCATCAATGGTTTCGCCCGCGTGCACATTGGTGCAATATCCAAGCATTATTCGACAGAAAATCTACCACTCTTTGAGAGAAATTCGAGTGGATTTTTGTATGAGATGGTGTCTATTGTTTCTGCATGATGTCCACGGCTCGCTAACTCGCGCCTACATTTTGGTACAGCGAGAGGATCGCTCGGTCCCCAGTCACCAGCGGAGTTGATCCACAAACGATCAGTGCCGTACATCTCAATAATGTCAGCAGCGCGTTGCGGCGTGCATTTACTATCAGGGTACAGCGTCATTCCCGCCCAAAATCCTCTTTCGAGCACTGCCCCAACGGTGTGTTCTTCGACATGGTCAATCAAAACGCGATCAGAACTAATCGAAGTATTATCAACAGCGTCCATAATGAGCATCGTGCCCTTGCGTTTGTCTTCTAAGTGCGGGGTATGGACAAGAACGAGTCGATCATGTTTTTCAGCGAGTGCAAGTTGTTCTTCGAGAATGAGTAATTCATTTTTGCTGTTTTTATTTAATCCAATTTCACCAATCCCAAGGACTGTTGGGTGATCGAGAAACTCTGGAATAATGGAAATAACTTCACGAGCAAAGCCAACGTCTTCAGCTTCTTTTGGATTGATACACAACCAACAATGGTGATTGATGCCATATTGCGCGGCGCGTTTTGGTTCAGTGTCTGTGAGTTGTCTGAAGTAGTCGAAGAATCCTTGCGGGCTCGAGCGATCGAATCCAGCCCAGAACGCAGGTTCGGTAATTGCAACACAACCTGCGAGCGCCATGCGTTCGTAATCATCAGTGGTTCGTGAGACCATGTGGATGTGCGGATCGATGTATGTCATGGATTTGTTGGTTTCGGTGCACCAGATGCACCTTGTTCATGTGCAATATCGATCGGATCGGTGGAAGAATCACTGAGGATATTAAGGATTGTTTCTGTTCGCCCTCTATTTTCTTCAAGTAACACTTGAATGCATTTGAGAAGGGAATCGATGCGGTAATCTTTTTCTACCGATTCACTTCGATCAAGTCGGTCTAGAAAAGATGCGATGTCCAAGAGTTTTGCTCGGTGTTCTAAAAAATACCGATCAACCGTTTCTTTGTGCGTCATTGGGCATGTTGGTTTTTGTGGCATGTAAGGTAGATTTTAGCCACTGAGTATGGGAGGTGCGTTGAGATTTTGATTTTTTAAAGTGACAACCGATCAATTGCATGTTTCACGACCGATTCTGAGAGTTCGTGGACCTCGATTGGCTCACCAATATCTTCAAGTAATAAAATAGTGAGCCTGCCTCCGAGGTGTTCTCGGAACTCCTCAATACCATGAATGAGTTCAGGATCATGCATCATTGGGTGCTTTGTTGGGAGGTTAAAGGCATGTAAAAGCGCAATTGCTTCATCGGCGATTTTTTGGTCGAGATGACCAAGTTCTACACTACATTGGAGGTCAATTGCAAGACCTATAGAAACAGCCTCGCCGTGCGTGAGTTCGTGGTTGGTCATCTGCTCTAATTTGTGCGCAGCCCAGTGTCCAAAATCGAGTGGTCTAGCATCAAGTCTCTCAAATGGATCTCCTCCCTCGGTAATGTGTTTGAGGTGAATGGTTGCAGATGTAGTCATCAATTCTGCCATTGTTTCAATATCTCGGTTTTGCACCAATGCAACAGCAGCTTTTGTTTGTTTAAAAAGTTCGGGACTTTTAACAAGCGCAACTTTGATTACTTCACTCATTCCAGAAAACCAATGACGGTCGTCAAGTGAAAGAAGCAAGTCATAATCGTTGATTACCGCGTAGGGTGGATCAAACACGCCAACAAAATTTTTCTTGTTGTATTTGTTAATTCCATTTTTGACTCCTACACCAGAATCGCAAGCAGAAAGTGAAGTTGATGGCATGCGGATCAGATGTAGACCACGGTGTGCAGTTGATGTCGCAAATCCAACAGCGTCAAGCATCGCGCCTCCACCGATTGCAAGTATTACAGAATTTCTGCACATACCCAATTCATTGATTGCACCAAGAATTGATTCGACGACGGAATCATTTGTTTTTGCCTCTTCGCCACCTTGCACTACATGTAAAGGAAAGCATGTGGTTGCAGTTGTTTTAATCCACGATGTAACTTTTCTTACATATTCTTTATTTGCATCTACGATTCCGCGATCAATAACGACCATTATCTTAGAAGGTCTTAGATCACTGAGAACGCAATTCACTTCCCCATCTTTTCGAAAAGCATTTTGTGTGCAGAAGAGTTGGTGTTTCCAAGCAATTGAAAACTCGCTGTTTATTTTCTGTGCGTCAATCACTTGTTATCCAAATCGCGAGAAAGAGGGAGTTCGGGTGCCCATTCTAGCCAATCTTCATCCATTTCTTTTTCAAGGGTAAATCCATATCCCGCTGGGGCAATTTCTCCTGCTTGATCTGGAGTTGCCAATTGAATGCCACCCTTGAGCAATGATGTGACAGGTCCAATATTCATAGAAACTCCTGTAAATCCAAAATCTAGGTCAAGTCCACTGACCGACCAAAATTTTGTGTTTGTACGTATCAAATTTGCAAACTCATTTTTTACAACAACATCAATGAGCACTGCAATTGCATTTGGTGCAAACTGAATGTTGCTCACTGCTCCGACAATGATCCCCCTGTAATACACAGGTGTAGATTGCGTGATGCCGCTAATTGAATCAGTAATAATTGTAAATTTTGTTCCACTCATTTGCTCCTGTGCCATGACAGACGTCGCAACTCCGGCAAAAGAAAGGGATGGTTTGCCTGTGCCAACCGAAAGCGTGAGATACCGTGGGCTAATGAGTGTATCTAATCCCGTGATACCCTCGAATGAAACCTCGGGATGCACGATCCACCACCTTGTGCCTTCTCTTGCTAATTCTTGTGATGTTGCATGCAGTCTTGCGGAAACAATAACTCGAGATGTGTCAGCACTTAACTGAACATTTTCAACTCTGCCGACAATTGCGCCGCGGTACATGATCGGAGCATCGATTGTGAGACCCTGTGTGTCTTCAAACGTGATGGTGACGAGTGGGCCACGTGCGTGCATCCATTGTAGTAATAGAACTACACCAACGATCGCCGCAAGGATAGGAACAATCCACGCTGCAGAAATATTAGCGTTTTGTTTTGCAGAAACTCTAGCAGTTGGTATTTGATCGCTCATGTTGTTTGTTCCGAAAGTTTCCAGAAGAGTTTGGGGTCAAAACTTGTTGATGCAAAAACAGTGAGTACCACAACTGCGGCAAATGCGACGATGCCCGGTTCTGGTGAAACTGTTGCGAGATCACCGAGTTTTACAGTTGCAACAAGTACTGCAACAAGAAAAACATCGAGCATTGACCACCGTCCAATACCTTCAATGACACGGAGTAATGTTGCTTGTTGCTGGGGACGTTTGGTTTTCCATTGGAAACAAAGTAGCATAAGACCAGATATTTTTGCAAGGGGTATAACGATCGAGCAAAGAAACACAATAGAAGAAACTCCCGGTGCTCCATCTTGCCACAATGCGACAACGCCTTCCCAAATTGTGCTTTCACTTCGATGCCCAAGCCGTTCAATCGCGAGGATTGGAAGCGTCATAGCGGGGAAAAATAATATGAGCGCAGCTAAAGAAAATGCAAATGTTCGTTGTACGCCACGAGGCGTATGACGGTGCAGCCGAGTATTACATCGGTGGCAATTTGCAAAACTGTGTGGGGGAAGAAAAGGGAGTTTTTGGTGTAAACCACAGGCTCTGCAGATAACAAAATGGTTTGTATCTTCGGTCATTCTTTTTAATTACTCTGCAACTATTTTACATCCATGCAATGTGAAGGGATGGCTTGCAAAGAGTCCTGATGATTGGCATTGACCACGAACAGTAACAGAAGCACCGGAAGAAATAGATCTGCCGCCACCAAGTTGATTTGATATAGACTCGTCAAACGTGCATACCGCATCATGGTCGTTTTCACGAAGGGTGACTGTATAGACACCTTCTTCTGTCAAACCATACGCAATGACGTTTCCAGTGATCTCAATGACTGTGTGGTTGATGTGGGATTCAGAGCCACTGCCGAGAAATGAATTGTTGAGATCACCAATTGAAACTTGCTTCACAGATTCGTCACTCGCTTGATGCACAACTCGAGCTGCTTTTGTAGTTGTGACTAAGTTGCTAGATGAGCCGCAACTAGATAAAAGAATTGCAGTAAGAGGGATAAAGAATAATTTCATAATGAGAACTCCGTGGGTTATAGAGGATAGTATCAGGCAACCCAAGTGCCGGAATAGGTGGTTTGATCGTTGTAGACCGCACGACCCAAACAGGGGGGTTGGTTCTTAAGGATTGTGAATCATACTGTGGCTCGTGCAGGTCGATACGAGGATTGGCTTCGCCTAGGAGCCGTGGAAATCGAAGACACAGATACTCCTAATAATGGCAAATTTTTCCAAAATTTTGGAAAATAAGCCACCCCCAAAATGATTAGATAGGTAAATCAAGCGGAAATAACCCCGTTTTTTGCCCAATAACAGCGATTTTGCTTTTTTTGGGAAACACGGTTCACAAATAGGTCCCAAGGGGTCTATGAGGTGCACCTGTCGAGATGGTCTCGACCATGAAATTCACCCCTCACCTTGGAGTTCGAAATGACAACCTTCCCCCTGACACTGGCCATGATCGCCTTGTCCCAAAACCCAGCTACTGCAGCTTCAGCAGACTTCAACAACGATGGTGTTGTTGACACAACAGACCTCATCGCGCTCACAAGCAATATCGGTACCGCTTGTGAAGGTGATTGCCCAACAGACCTTAATAACGACGGCGTGACCGACCAACAAGATATCTTGGTTCTTATGCAATTGTGGGGAGCTGTTGAAGGTTGGGTTAATCCCAATACTCCTGCTATTAACGAAACAAGCAACGATACAACCGAACCTTCACATGACCCAAACAGGGACATGAGTTGGCAAGGTCAAGGTCCTGTTCTTTTAGAAGCAATTTATTACGACCAACTTTCCAGCAACGATCAAAGAAGTTCTTACGCCGAACAGCTTAGCCAAGGTGAACAAACAAAGGCATGGGTTGCTTCGAATAATATTGAAGTTCAACCAATGGTTTACCACGGTGGCGTAGACAGGAATGTCGACGGTGTGTACACCGAGCAGGAAAAAGAAGCTTTTGCAACATGGATCAACGAAAATGTACCCGCTGACTATACAGGTCCAATCTGTTTAGACATGGAAGGTCCAAGATGGATCATCTGGAATACAGATTCTCAAGAAGTTATGGATTGTCTTATTGATTTCTATATCGAGGGTTTAGAGTTTGCTCAATCACTTCGTCCAAATGCAAAGATCGGTTACTTCGGTCTGCCAAAACAGCAACACACAAATACAGCAGTTGAAACAGCTTCAGTTCAAAGAATATTAGAAGCAAGCACAGCTTTGTTCCCAAACGTTTACGAGTTTAACCCAGGACACGATGCTTCAAATCGTCTTCAAGGACACATCGCAACAACCATCGAATGGGTGAAAGGTCAAGTTCCTGTATATGTTCAAGTATCACCACGATTCCGAGATTCTAATACGCAAGCAATGCTTCTTCACGACCAGCAAGAAGTTATGCGTGATCAAGTAAACTCATCACTTAGTGCAGAGTGGACAGACGAGAGTGGCCAAGTACACAAAATCGCTGGATTGAGTTTGTGGGATGCGTACACATTTGTTTCTTCAAACACTGAAGGCTGGAGTACCTTAGATAACGATGCTCGTAGATCATTGTGGGATAATCTGGATACTTACCATGTATGCATGCTTGGTCACATGAAGAACGCTGTTGATGAAGTTTGCGATTCGATGCAATCTCAAGACAATGAAGCATCAGAAGCACAAGCAGCAGCTGAAGCGGCAGCAGAAGCAGCACGTGTTGCAGCAGCACAAG
>JACKQG010006745.1_pt1 | contig 11936 bp, 8 predicted proteins | sample 8237621 | NCBI WGS metagenome assembly JACKQG01 (sample SAMN15677084, study PRJNA649215) | marine metagenome | biome: marine; feature: Black Sea; material: saline water; isolation source: suspended particulate matter (SPM) from the Black Sea western gyre | collected 2013-06-09/2013-06-10 | depth...
TGCGGTACGCGAACTGGGCGGCGATCCCGTGCCGCTGGGAATCGTTCGCGACGATCTGGACAGGTTGCGCGGTCGGGTTACGAGGGCCATTGAGTCGTGTGACGTGGTACTTCTGTCGGGAGGTACCAGCAAGGGGCAGGGCGATTTGTCGTATCACGTTGTCAGCGAACTCGGCGATCCCGGCATTGTCGCTCACGGTGTGGCCCTGAAGCCGGGCAGGCCGATCTGCCTGGCTGCGACGGCCGGTAAGCCGGTCGTCATTTTGCCCGGATTCCCCACGTCGGCCATCTTTACCTTTCACGAGTTCGTCGCACCGGTGATTCGCCGACTGGCCGGCCGTGCACAAGAATCGCGATCCGTTGCCCAGGCCCGTCTGGCAGTAAAGGTGAACTCGGACATTGGTCGCACCGAGTATCTGTTGGTGGGGCTCGTCGAGGGGGGCGACGAACAAACTGGCGAAGTCGAACTGGCAGCCTATCCCATGGGCAAAGGTTCCGGCTCGGTAACGACGTTCAGCCGAGCCGACGGCTTTGTGACGATCGGCCGTCACGACGAGATTGTCGATGCTGGCACCGTTGTCGACGTGCAACTTCTGAGCCGTGACTTGCGGGTTGCCGACCTTGTCGTGATCGGCAGTCACTGCGTGGGACTGGACTACCTGTTGGGCCGGCTTCAGGATCTCGGTTTTCGCACCAAGTTTTTGGCTGTCGGTTCGACAGCCGGCTTGGAGGCGGCGAGGCGAGGCGAGTGCGATATGGCGGGAATGCACTTGTTGGATCCCACCACGGGCCAATACAACCGTCCGTTCCTGTCCACCGGTCTGGATTTGATTCCCGGTTACGGCCGCATGCAGGGCGTGGTATTTCGTCGCGGAGACGAACGTTTCAAGGACCGCGAAGCACGCGATGCCGTTGCCGCGGTCAAAGATGATCCGTCGTGCATCATGGTGAACCGCAATCAAGGGAGCGGCACACGGATTCTGATTGACGGTTTGCTGGAAGGGACGCAGCCCATCGGATATGCAGTCCAGTCGCGCAGCCACAACGCCGTTGCCGCCGCCGTAGCCCAAGGTCGAGCCGATTGGGGCGTGGCGATCCGCGGCGTCGCAGACCAGGCGAATCTGGGCTTCCTGCCGTTGACCGAAGAACACTACGATTTCGTCGTCCCTGAGGCACGAACGGATAGGCCAGCTATCCGTGCCTTGCAGGAATTGCTCGGCCGAGAGGATGTGCAACGGCAGTTGACTTCCATGGGTTTCTTGCTTTCCGGCGACAGCGTTGGCGAATCTACGTAGAGACCCTAACAGAACCGGCCTGTATCGAGCCATACATCAGCCGGACGATCTGGTCGTCAAGTTCGACTACACCGACGCCAAGGGTGTCAACACGCACCGAGTCGTGAGCCCCATTCGGTTTCTGGGTAAGGAGCGGTTTCTTGTTCTGTGTCTCAGCCGCGAAGAGCCTCGCCAGTTCTACCTGGAACGCTGCCAGAACGTGCGGCTGGAATTGGCGGCAAACTACCTAATGCCCGTGGAGATGGCTTGTTAGGTCGGTCGTGTTCCTGCCCACGTGGCCCCACGTTCGCCAGTGTCGCGTTGCGCGGCCGCAACGCATACGTGAAAACGGCAGGTGGGTTCGTTGGCCAACACGGGGCAAGTGTCGGGCGTTGGGGCACGGCTGAACTTTCGGTGATACATGTTTCGAGGAGTGCCAAACAGCGGCCAACCCCTGGCGGTTCTTACTCTGCCTTTGTCCGAAACCCAAGAATGGGTCGTTGTCTCTTTCTCCCCAACATGCGGTCAACCGCTTGGTGCAGATCGTTCGGATCCAATTCTATGGCGCCTTGATTGTCGCTCGTGCACCGGAAAACCGCGTCCTGTACGGCCCGGAACGCCACCTCGCGTACGTGGCCCCCGACAGTCCTTCCGTCCCCATGGCGACTTCATGGAGCATCCGTTCGTCGAGGGTGCCGCCATCGAGGTGCCGCCGGAGGATCGTCCGGCGTTCGTCCGTTTTCGGCAAAGGGATTTCCGGCACGGCGTCAAATCGGCTTGGACGGTCCTTGAGTGCTGGTTCGATGACAGGTTTGAGTTCTTTCAAGACTCGGTCCCAATGTCCTTTGCCAGCACCTCCAAACCGCAGGTTGTAAGTCACAATCTTCATTCGGCACAACTTTCAGGCATGTTCGTGAACGAAGCAAACGCGAGGCAAGCCAGTGTCCCAATCTGGGTGCGAGGCATCATATCAAGACCGAACGACTATTCATCTCGATAAGTAGAGCAGTTGGAGATTGACCAGACGGCGGCAATTTGTTGTCACGGCCCGCTTGGTCGGTTAGCATATTGTTAATTGGGAGGTGCGTCCGATGACACGTAGAAAACCGACCGGCGGCAAAGGAGCGGGATGTAGAAGGCGACCCCTAACATTACATCAACAGCGGAAAAGGAGGGTGATGATCCTCTTGGATAGAATGAGCTACCAAGAGCTTCAAGCCTTCGCTGCGGAGGAGTCACAGGATTTGGCCCACGCGGAAGCGAGACGCAAACTGCGGAGGTTGGAGAGACTGAAGGCGGAGGGCGAACAGGCGGCGGCGAGACAGCCACGCGTCAAAGCTAAGAAGAAGCGAAAGAAACGAACGAAGACCTCTAGCCCTACAAAACTGCGTGGGCTCGACTCCAGGTTGGTATTGCGAGCGACACGGAACAAGGCCGCTAAGATCCACAGTTCCTCGGGCGGGGGCGTCAACGCCGGTTTGCCACCGCCCAGCAAGAGCGACTACTTGAAACCGTGGTCAGACGAGTACGACATGCCTGAGGTCGACCTTGAGTAACTCACGCTTGACCAGTCGATTCACAAAACCTGACGACGGATCGAGGACCTGATTTCTATGACGAAGACGGCGTGGCCACAACGACTCGTAAAGGCACTGTCCAAATTCTCGGTGAAGTCCAATGCGGCGAGATTCCGTGACGAATATGCGGGCATCATTCGCTCCATCCCCGAGGAGAATCTCAGCAGCCGCGAACTGCTGCTGGGAGTCAGGCCCGCGATCGAAAGCTGGGTGACTGACACGGACAAGTGTCCCTGCTGCGCCCTTCGCGAATGGAGCACGTTCTATGAACGGGCATCCGACTCCGTTCCCGTCAGCGTACGCGTTGCAATCGCCAAGAAACTCCCACAAATGAAAGCCGGAACGGTCGACTGGCAGCCGTTCTTCTTCCGCTGCCGGCAAGAATCCGTCGTATCGATCTTGTTCGATCGGCGCATGGTAACCAAGGCGACGCTCGAATCGTGGATAACGAACAGCCTTAAGGACGCTTATCCGCTGCCTGTCCTTGACTTGGCGATTGACCACGATGCCGTCGCCGACTACCGCGCGTTGTGGAGCGGCTCATTGAAATGGGGGAGTCGTCCGGACGGTCTACATGGTCAAGAGGAAATCTTGGCGATTTGTTACGCCTGCGAACCGGCCGGTTCCCTGGACAAGGAGCTGTGCGGTTTCTTGGCCGACAATCCCGCGGCGCGCAGTGCATTCTTCAAAGCCACGCTTCAATTTCCAACACTCTACCTGCGGTTGGCCGAGTTGTTGGCATCCAGGGCGAAGCCGGGGCCGTCTGGCGACATGGGGTTGGTTAACGATTTTGTCAAGGTGTGCGGCGATCAAGTGCAGCACCCAAGCCCGGAGATGCCGCGGGCAGCGCTGGCTCTGGCGTCACTTCGGCTTTTCCTCACGGCAGACGCAAACGCTGAAGATAACCAAGGCCAACGTAACGCCGTTGTGGATATGGCGTCCACGAACCTGGCGTCCAATGCGCTCACTCGCGTTGAAGAGGACACATCATCGCAGTTTGGTGCGTGCTTCGGCCTGCTGTCGGCCGTGGAGCTTCACGACATCGTACACGACCATTTGAAGTCTCTTACGGTTGCCTCTGCGGACTCGTCCGCACCCGCGGAGCGATCGTCGCAGTACGAACGCCATCTTGGTAAGAAGGAGGTACTGGACAAGGTAATCAGTGCCCTGGATCAGAGCACGGACGACGAATCGCTCCGGGAGGAGCTAGACGTGACCCTTTTCAATCTCGGTGTTCGTCCATTGGGGAACGTCGGGGCAACAACCGAATTTGATTCGCGCCTGCACGAGGCCGAGGAGTCTGGGATTGTACCCGGGGCCGAAGTCGAAATTGTCGAGCCCGGCCGAAGCCTGGGCAAGGACGAGGACGCCCTCGTCCTGTCGAAGGCGATCGTTCGTCACAAGAAGTAATGGCAACCAAGAGGTCGAGGTGAATCATGGAAAAGCTGATCTGCATAGACTTCGGTAGTTCTTACACGAAAGTAGCGGTGCGCAGGAATTGGAAGGCATCATCGGAATTACTCCGTGATTTGGGCCGCGACGAAGGATTCAGTTTCTGCATTCCATCGACGGTTGCCTGTGTAAAGCGAAACGGACGATTCACATGGCTGATTGGCGAGGATGCACTCAGCCAGTCGCCTGGCAACAGTGTTCGCCTGTACCAGAACTGGAAGGGGAAGATGCTCTCCGAGACTGGGGCAGACTCCGATTACGAGGCCGTCGCCACGCATTTCTTTCAGGGTCTTCAACGCCAACTCGTCGGAATCGACCCGCGGCTTTCGAAGCTGCCGATCCGCATTTGCATTCCACGTCTGGAGAACGAATCGGAGGTGGAACGGCAGATGCTGGACGTGTTGGAGATTGCCGGCGTAAGAGTTGCGGAGAGCAAACCATGCCTGTTTGAGCCAGAGGCGAATATCTACGGCACAACGACAAGGGGCAGAAACGTTGCTTGGCGACCTCCTAAGTCACCCTTGCTCGAACCGCACTACGGCCGTATGTTCGAGCGAGATCGTGGGGGACTGTTCGACGAACTCCGAAAAGCTTCACGCAAACTAGATGATTTCCAATACACGATTTTGGTCGTGGACGTCGGGTCCTTTACGGCCGACTTCGGCTGTGTGAGTTTTGCAGTTTCCGGCGGCGAGATCGATGACTTCAAAACGCCTGACGTCGTCCAGAAATCCCAGCCAATCGGCATCATGAAACTGGACGATGAAGTTCTGGGGGTCCTGCGTCCTGAAGTCCGCCAGGCAGTCGAGGCAAGACCTTTTCGCGTTTGGGAAGACATCAAGAGACGCATTTACAATGGCCATGAGGCGGCAGTCCGTGGCGGACGGGGCATGCTGATCATTGGCGAGAATGACGAAGCGGAGAATATCGCCACTGAGATCGACATCTACGCAGAGCAACTGGTCAGTGCTTGTGCAGCGTTTTGCAGACGGCACGACGTGACGCCGAAGAAGGCCGTCCTGACCGGAGGCGGGGCTTTGATCACCGGGCTGCGCGAGCGCGTTGTTGCAGGATTGGTGGAAAAGCTGAGTACCTCGATGTATGACTTGCTCGATGACCAGGAGCCGTACCAGGTGCTTCTGCCGAAACCGATTGAGGGAGGAGGGTGGCGATGGGATCAAAAGGAAGTGGATGATCGCTTGCGCACAAATCGGGATCTCATCCGCGGAGGAAGTGCAATCGGTGGCTGCAGTGTTTTCATCGATCTGCCAATCACGGCCCCGAAATCGAAGTCACGGAAGATGAACGTGTAGCTGTGAGCCCACCAGGAAACCATCAGATCTATCATGGAAAGACCTGCGACCGTTTTCAACGTCTTGCTGACTACCAGCACGGATCATTGAGCAGAAACACGACAATGTTAATCAAAGAGCTGATATAGATTCCCGAAGCCGTCCACAAGGGCGACTATGTTCTCAAACTGACCGAAGGCGTCACGAAGCCAAAGAAAACGGTCGAGGACTACGTGGTAGCCATGCCACTACAGATTAGCCCACAACGACGGCAGGAGATCATACACGCGCTGCGTCGCGGGACAGTACCGCGGCAAAGCCTCGACGCGCTAGCGACCGGGCTGGAGCGGTTCGCGAACACGCTCGACCAGGAACTCCAATCGGTCAAGTCGGGATCGGGATCTTCAAAGCGATCCGCGGCGAATACGGATGCGGCAAGACGTTTCTTGCCAGGTGGCTCTCCGAGCGTGCAAAGAAAATCGGATTCGCGACCGCCGAGGTCCAAGTTTCGGAAACCGAGACACCGCGGCACCGCTTGGAGACTGTCTATCGTCGGCTCATGGCTTGCGCGATCCCATCCGCTTCGTTCAGGTTTCCGAGAACCAATGAAAGGGGTGACAGGCGGTGTCCTCATCAGCGTTGTTGAATGTGCTTTACGAAGGTGATAGTCCCCAAGTGGTCGAACTGCGGGACCAACTGAGCGAAATCGCGCACATGCCGGGGCTCGTAACCGTCCTTATCGAAGGCCCTCCAGGAACGGGAAAAACAACGATGGCGCGTGCCCTCGCTATGGCTCGGTTGTTTGCCATGGTGGACAAAGACTATCACCCATACACCATTGCCCGGGCGGTTCGAGAGGTTCGCGAACGGGTGCCCTTGAAATGGTACCGCGACATTTCTCTGGCGGGGTTGGCAGACAAGCTCGCTGACGCACAACTGTTCGGCGTTGGCAAGCGTGTCGCCTCGGAAGTGGATGCGCGAATCGGCATCTTCGAGCAGGCGATGACGGGATGCCTTAACGCCAGATCGCATACCACTCACCCTCAGCTCGTTCGCGAGGCGAAGAAGAACGACCCCATACCCTTGGCGACGGGTGGTGTCGTATTACTCGATGAGATAGGCGATCTTGCTACGGAGCTGCAGGCGAAGCTCCTTCGCATACTGAACGGAGAAATGCAGTATCGCGTTGGCACTGAAGGCAATCCGGACTTCGGCTTCGTTTTTCGGGGACTCGTCTTGCTCGCAACGTGGCGAGACATCGGCACCGAATGTGAGCTTCGCGAGGACTTGAAACAGCGTATTTGCCAGCATCGGGTTCGCGTACCGGGCATCTCCGAATATCCCACGGAGACCCGGCGGCAGATTATTCTGAGTGCCACCGAGATTGTGAAGACCGAGATACGTGACGAAGTCGCTCACGTCGAGGAGCTGCTGTCCGGAGTCGGTGAAGACGATTCTCCACAGATTCTTGCGGCAAACTGGCTGGACCAAACACACCGAAGCGCCGAAGCCAAACTACCCAAGTCCGCAGTCGCGAAACTGGCGGACATCGACTGGTCGAAGTACGGACAACTTCGAGGGCTCCGCGTGGTTCTGCGACGCGTGCTTTCCGGTATCGAAGTTGATGCGGCCCTCGTTCAAGCGCAACGCACTTTCGGAAAACCTCAGGCGACACTCGTGGCAGAGACCAGCGTCGACCGACTTGAGCGGTACCTCGCTGACCAACGGTCACTTTCCGATGCCTGGAAGAATGATCGACGACACTGGGCCAGCGAGATACTGGAACGCCTTGACCGCGACGACCCCGCTATTCTCCGGATTTTGCAGGATGCCAAACGGTCCGCGTCTGAATTCAGAAAGGAACTACGTAATCTCGTTCGATCCGGCTCAAAATCGAGTCCATAGCGGCTCAGTTCTGAGCCGCCGCAACAGGCTTTGAGAGACGGTACGGCAGCGAATCGGCCGGAAATGGGGCAAAAAAGGAAATCTGAGGTTTTGGCACGCCACGTGCTTTTGGGAGTGGCAACCTTTTTTCGGAGCCATGACCAAGATGATTCGAGTAGACACTGGAAACGATCTTCGCGAGCTTCTCCTGAGAGCCGTTCAGTTGGGTAACGATGCCCGTTTGGACGCGGCCGTGCCGTTCTACGACACCGACAGCGCGAATTGGCGTCTCCTGCTTGCCGCGGCCGAAGCGGGCAGTCGTGTGAGGTTGTTAACCCGCCCAGGTCAGGACGCTCTGCATGACGACCTCCTCCGAGAGTTGTTTCGTAACGGCATTCGCATCGTCCGGCTACCACGACTTCACGCCAAGGTGTTCTTGCTCTCGCACAAAGCCTGCTGTCACTCCATGGGTTGGGTTGGCTCGCACAATTTCACAAATGCCTCGGAGGACTCTGCCCAAGAGCTGGGCGTCGTATTCCAGGGCCGAGGATGCATCGAATACCGCCTGTTGCAGCAGGCGTTGGTCCAGCTAGACGCCTGGGAACAGGAAGGCCAGCGAGGGCTTCGTAAATCAGCTTGACAGACTTTCGCACAACACGAAGGAGAAACCAATGCCCGATAGACCGCGACTTCGAACATGGTTCCATTTGAAAGACCAATTTACATCATTCAAACTCGTTCCGCAGGAACACGCGCGCTATCTGTTCGGTAAGCTCGACAATGAACTCCGTGACGAACTCCTAATGTCGCTCAAAGAATGTGCCTATTCGGAGCGCGGTTACCACGCCATCATCCACGGTTCGGCAGGGCGTGGGAAAACACATCTGGCAAATAATCTGCTTATCAATGCCAAGGAAAGCGATCTGCCACTGGAGTTGGTGTACGTCGACTGCCCGACGATCAAGTCAGCCAAGGAACCGCTCAAGACTTTCTTTGGTGCGATCTTCCGTTCCATACCGCCTAAGACCGTCAAACGATTTGTCACCAAGTACATCGAGGAGAGTGACAAGAATCCGGACTGGGCCAAGCGAGTCTTGAAGGAACTGAACTATGACAACATGATCTACCGCGCGATCACGGAGGGCTTAGTACTGCCCAACGAAGGTACAGTTCGGGGCATCTTGGGTTGGCTTGGGGGTGAACCGTATCGGATAGGTAACATTGTCGAGAATGCGCCTGAGCAGATCGAAGATGGTGGGCAGATAGCCCGCAACTTCGGCGCGCTTGGAGACATGTTGTTGTTGGCCGAGGGCAAGAACCTGATATTCCTTGTGGACGAGGCGGAGCGGCTCGCGACAATCCAAAGCGGCGAGTTGTACTATGGCTGGCTTTCCGCTTTGCGGGAGAGTTTTCGCCGCCCATCGGTAGGTGTTGTTATGTTTATTATCGCGGAAAGCGCTGACTACATTCCGCGGATTCTTCTCGAACAGGAGATCTATAACCGAATTGGTGGAAGCAACATCCGCTCGTCGCCCCCATTTTCTCCGCCCGATGCAGAGAGCTTCCTGAAACAACTGCTGGCCACGATGGTTCAACGCGATCCGATGCCGCAATCGCTGCAAGACCTGTTAGACGAGACGGGTGAGCCCGCGGAGTGCTACCCGTTTACTGAAGACGCGTTCAACGAGTTTATCCAGCACCACTCCATCGGAACCAAAGAGAATAAACCGCAAGAGTTACTTAATCATCTTGAACGAGCAGCACAGCGAGCCATCTCTCTCGACCGAAAGCTGATCGACACAGACGTTCTTCAACAAATCATCGAAGGCTTTTGATAGCCGCCTTTAGAAAGAGGGGAGTCAACGATGGCACGCGTGCGTATTCAGTGCGATCCTGAAATCACCAGTCGCGTCCGAATTGGCGGGCCAGGCAAACACCATGTTCTCATCGGTCGTGTTCGCGACAGCCGCCGACACAATGACGAAGTCCACTTTGATGCTGACAATAACTTTGTCGTCTTGGAAGTAGGAAAGCGAGGCAGCGGGAAGTCATTTGGAATGGGAACAGCCCTGGAGGCTTTCGCCACGGTGGAGGACTCATGTTGCCTGGCAGAACACGGGCCGGAACGACGAGGGATTCTCCTGCTCGACCCGCTCGACATCCACTGGACGGCGATCTACCCGGTGCAAGACGGTGTGTCCAGCCACATGAAGGAACAGTACAAACTGCTGAAACGTTGGCCCGATGTTGCGGTCGAGGCGATCAATGTCAACGTGTATATGCCTGCCGGCCGTGGGCTTCCGGAGGACCCGGACGAGTTTCAGCCCTTCCAGATCCCGGTTTGTGATTTGACCGCTGAAGACTGGGGAATGCTTTATGGTGCAAACATCGTGTCTGACCCGGCCGGCATGTTGATTTGGGAGCTATTCGAAAAGGTGACCCGGCTGGGGTACGAAATTGCGGACCAACAGTATCCGTCGAAGACAACGTATGGCTTGGTGGACCTAATTGCGTGCCTCGACGATAACGAAATTCTGGCCAGCTACGCTCCACAAACCGTCCGGGCAGTCCGGCAACGTCTCCGCACGTGGCTTGGCGACCCCCTATTCCAGAGCGATGTCGGCACTCCGGTGACTGACCTCGTACGGGCAGGGGAGCTGTCAATTCTCTGCCTCAATCGCTTGTCCGAAGATATGCGGTCCGTGATCACCGGTGTGTTGGTCCGCAAGATCAAAGCGGCAAGAACCAGGTCCAGCCAACTCGAACGGCGACGAGCCTATGATGCTTCCGTCGACTCCGATGCGGTCACCCAGATGCCGAGAACGATCTTGGCGATTGACGAGGCCCAAATGATTATCCCCGCTTCGGGCGGCGGCCCGGCGCGAAAGGCGATCGACTCCTACATCTTGGAGGGTAGGAACTTTGGATTGTCCATTTGGTTGGCCACGCAGATCCCGCGCGGAGCGATATCACCACGAGCGGTAAAACAACTGGACTCTCTGATCGTTCATCGGCTGTCCAATGCCGACGACATCAACGCCGTAAAAGACCTTGTGCAGTCGGGGCTGCCGAAGAAGATCAAAGTCAACGACCAAGAAGTTGACCTGCCGGAACTGATTCGCTCGTTGGAAATCGGTTGGGCACTTGTGTCGAGTGATACGGTGCAGCGCGCGTTCGTCATGGACGTTCGTCCACGCGTGGTTGCTCACGGCGGCAAGGCATTCTGAATGGAGTAATGCCGTGATTGAAGCACGATTCTGCAATTACAACATCGACTATCAGCAACGTCTCGGCTTTCTCAAAGTCGTGTGCCGAGTCGGCCAGGGCGCCCGGGGTGGTCCGGACGACATACTCGACCGCGTGAAGTCGCTGTACCCCGAGTTTCGCCGCCCGTCACTTGCCGGCCGTGCGGCGACAGACGAGTTTGACCCGAAAGAACTTATCCGGCGGGACGAGGTTCCATCCTGGATTGTGGGCTTCGTTCCGAAGCGGCTCGACCGGCTCGTATTATGGGCTGAGATGGTTGGGCTCCTTGCACAGAGCGGTCGACTGTCCGAGTGGGCAACAATACTCGACGGGCTCCGCCCAGACCCCGAAGAGTCAAGCTGGCGAAGAGACAATCCTTTTGTCCTGTCCATGGAAGAGCGAGCGTTTTTCATGCAGCTACTGTTCTACCATGACCAAGTTCTGCCCATTCTCGTCACCCTCCTCGGACAACTCGATGCGGGGACGCGTATCGGCGTAGCAGAAAGCTGCATCCTCGTAGTGCGTTCGCTTGGCCGGATGCTCGACCGCATTACAGGCAACAGGCCGGACGAGCTTCAGTTGCGTTATGAACTTCGGGACCTCCTTCAGCGGATCGGCGGGCAATACCACATTGACGAGCCCCGGAGACTTACCAATGCCAGCGCACGTCGCGATGTTATCAAGAGTTTGACACCGGAAAAACTCAGGGGGCTTCGCACGCGGCTTGTGGAATACCACGCTATCTGTCGCTTCGAGCAGCTCGTCGACCTGGGCCTATTGACCAAGCAGAATCCGCATGCGCCGCCTGACAGCGAAGAAGCAAAGGAAAAGGCGCGGACATCCTGGGCGTGGTACACCTGCCCGGGCCTGCCGGCTGCCGCGAGAATACTTGAACCGCGTCTTGAAAATCTGGAGTCGTTCTTCCAGGAAAGTTGGACCGAGTTTTGTGCCCTCGCACTCGGTCACAGGACGCACGTTCTAGACACGTTTGCAGACCAGATGACGATCGCCAAATTACTCGACGAGACTCTACCCCGGGCACGCCGACAACTTGGACCTGTCCAACTTCACACCTGGGGGTCGTTGGCATGTCTTCGGGCTTTCGCGAAAGGGGAGCTTCTTGAACTCAACTCCATCTCCCGGTTGTTAGAAGCGATGAGGGCAGATTCTCGGACGTCCAACGCGGTAAGGTTGGGGGGGCGTGCAGAGTTG
>JACKQG010006746.1_pt1 | contig 11934 bp, 9 predicted proteins | sample 8237621 | NCBI WGS metagenome assembly JACKQG01 (sample SAMN15677084, study PRJNA649215) | marine metagenome | biome: marine; feature: Black Sea; material: saline water; isolation source: suspended particulate matter (SPM) from the Black Sea western gyre | collected 2013-06-09/2013-06-10 | depth...
TCCCTGCAAGTTTAGGAGCCGATCCTGCATCTGTGCGAGCAAATCCTGCGATTGCTTCACCTTATCCCGCGACATCGTCTGTGCTGTCGGTTGCTCTTGGGGCTGCTGTGCTTCGGGTTGTTGTACCCCAATCTGCTGTGCTTGGGGCTGCTCTGCTCCGGGCTGCTGTACTCCAGCTTGCTGTACTCCGGGCTGTTGTACCCCAATCTGCTGTGCTTGGGCCCGCTCTGCTCCGGGCTGCTGCACTCCAGCTTGCTGTGCTCCGGGCTGTTGTACCCTAATCTGCTGTTCTTGGGCCTGCTGTGCTTGAACCCGCTGCTGTTCAATTTGCTGTTTTCGAGCCTGCCCCGTGCCCATATTTAAGAGGCGAAGAGAAACGATGATGGCGATTGCCACAACTGGCATTGATGCCGACAAAACGGCGCCCCAGATTACGGGCTGGCCTTGTACCTTGAGGGGAGAGGTTAAAGAGGAAGCCTTCTCAGTTGATGGGAGCGCGTTGGATGCTGGCAGCCTCAGCGCCGCCGCCAGTGCTGCTAACTGTTGGCTCTCCTGGGAGCCGCATGCCTGACACTGCATCGCTGCCATTAGATTAGCCAGAGCCTCAATTTCCCAGCCAGCCAGCGCAGTCGTGGCCTGGTATACATCTTTGGTTTGCCAGTACTCCTCTGCAACCAGATTGACGTACTTAGCTTGATGTTCCGGGCGGAGGTCCCAGGGATCGGCATCGCTCCATTCCACCGGCCAGAGCCACCAACCGAGAATCACCCAGCCCAGCAGCAGCCCAGCTATGAAGGCCAGGGCGATGATGGGACGTCGAATTCCCCTGGTATAATCCACGATCTTCCTCATCCGAATTTCATAATCTCTCAGGGCATTATCATCGTCACCAATTGAGGCATCACCATGCAGCTTGCCCCTGATAGGAACAGCGGTCTTCTTCATCTGAATTTCATAATCTCTCAGGGCATTATCATCGTTACCAATTGAGGCATCACCATGAAGCTTGCCCCTGATAGGAACAGCAACAGGCACAGAAAGAAAGTCACCTTAAGTATGTGCCCTCCGTCAGCAGCCAGGATTGCGAATGCATTGGTTATAGTAAGCAGGAGTACCATACCTGTCGTCATCATGTGGAGCAATCGAATCGCGGGGGCGCCGAAGCTGAGCAGGGGGACGGACGATGCAATTGCTTCCGCCGCTCCCACCCCTCCAGTCTCCGTAACGGACAGTATCAGAGCCAGGAATCTATCAATGACCTCCATGATGAGAATAATAAGCCCCCCAATCGCGCCGTGCATTACTATGTTGAGCCAGGTAAAGGTGGAGGTAACAACCGCTCGCTTAGCCCGCAGCGCAATGGTCCTGGCGGAGAATTTGGAGCAGAGCAACCCTACCCTATCCGGATCCCCCCCCAAATTTACCGCGGCATTGAAAATATTTATGGTCTCGCTTATCAGCTTGCTGCCCGTTTCAAGCGCGAATTTCCGCCAGCAGAGCTCAGGACTAATGGCGGCAACCAGTCTCTTAGTAAGTCTATCCACGTCCTCTTCTAACGCGGGAAAGGAGTTGAGATTAAGCCTGGTCAGGGCTTCCGTTAAAGTTGTCCCTGTTGATGTCGCCATCCCCCCTAAAGAGCGCAAGAAGGAGCCGATCTCCTTGTCTTTTTTGTTTATTTGCCCGTCCCCGGCGACGCTTACCACCCCCAGCGGGAGCAAAATGACGGCCGCCAGCATCAAGACCATCCCCAAAGGTGCTCCCAACATCAAGAGGAGAAGACAGACGACTACTGCCGTTGCAGGAAGGATCTTGCCGAGCCTGACCGCGAGGCGCTGCATCCTGGGACCGTCCGGCGAGAATATGCTCCTGACCTCCCTCGGCGCTGATCGGGATAGGATCCAGGTTCCCATAACGGACGTAAAAACTGCCACGATCATCAGCCCTGCTATCATGCCGGTCCCCATTTTGTAGATCATGGTTGAAATCAGGTTGATGATTACGATCAACGCTGACGAGATGATGATGGCCGCGTAAGCATCGGTCCACTTCGTCAGGGCTGCTAAATCGCGCTCGTACTCATTCTCGTAAGCCACTCCTGTTATGTCGGCTTCTTGCTCCAGGAAGTCCGCCTCTGGCTCCCCTGAGACGAGGGCGCTGGACATGCGAAGTAAAAGGCTCTTCATCTGCTCTGACTTGACATCTGAGCCAACCGAGCGGCAGGCTTGGGCGTAATCGTAACTCAACTTTTTGGCCAGGATGTCCACTTTCGCAAAGTATGCGGAGGGATCACGGCCCAAGCTACCGCCGAGCTGGAAAATCCTGTCCCTCGAGATCCCTGCCGCAGCGACGGCAGACATATAGGTGAGCTGGTAGAAGAGGTCGAAACCTGTGGTCTCTTTGAACGAGATCTCTTCAAACGAGTCCTTGTCTTTGCGCTTCTGCCAGAACTTTAAAGAGTTTATCAAAGTCTTTAACCCCCCCTTTACTGAGTTTTTTCAAAATCGCCGCCCTCTTTCTGAGTTCCGAGTAAATCATTCTTTTCTTATTCTCAGGGAGACCGCGCTTCTGGGCTATCTTATTCTCCAGAACGTAGCTGTTCATGTCACCCGGGAAGTCGAAGGTGTCGTTTTCCGGTCTCCAGCGAAAGGCCTGAATGAATGTGAAGCTGCTGGTAGATGGATCGTAATCCACGATCTCGTTGACGCTCGTGACCCGCCGCACCGTTCTCCCATCGGGCCCCCTGACGGCAAGTTGGATGACTATCACGTCGAGGTTATCTACGTAGGGCTTGGGCACGTTAATGGGGTCGCCGGTGAGGCGCTGGATGAGCTTCTGCACCGAGGAAGCGTGGAAGGTGGACATCACCCCGTGCCCTGTCTGCATGGCCTGAAAGGCGATGTTACCCTCCGCTCCTCTGATCTCCCCGATTATTATCCTGTCTGGGCGCTGTCTCAAGGCCGCCTTGAGGAGGTCGAACATGTTGACCCCGCCGCCCTTTTCTAGCTTGCTCATCTCCCTGATCACCTCTCGAATCCAGTTCTGATGAGGGGCCTGCAATTCCGGCGTATCCTCTATGCTCACTATCTTGGCGTGTGGACGGATGAAGGTGGTGAGGGCGTTGAGAGTGGTCGTTTTGCCCGACGCCGTCGTACCGGCGATAAATATGTTCAGGTCTTCCTCAATAGCCAGCCAGAGGTATGCTGCTACGAGATAGTCCATGGTTCCGAATTCGATAAGCTGTAGTATACTCATGGGTTTTTTGCTGAACTTGCGGATGGTAAAGTTGCTCCCTCGCTTGGCGATGTCCCTCCCATAGACGATATTGACACGGGAACCATCGAGAAGCACGGCATCCACGATCGGTTGGCGCAGGGTGACAGGTCTTTTGATCCGCTCGCCCATCCAGACTACGAAATCATCCAGCCCATCGAGGGTAGTGAAGTTGAGGGAGGTCATGACGCTTTTAAAGATTTTGTGTTCTAAAAAAACGTGACCCGTGCCGCTGCAGCTTATGTCCTCAATGTAGGGGTCATAGAGCAGCGGCTGCAGGACACCGAGGCCCAACTTGTCTCGCAGGATGGTGTACTTGACCCCCTCCAGTTCCCGGGGCGTCATCTGAACCTTATCCCCATCTTTTTTCCCACCCATCATCCTACGCCTACCCTTCTCATCCCCATCTTTTTCCCCATCCTTTTCCCCACCCTTGGAGTTAGTGTTACAAACATCGTCCAGGCAGCGCAGGAGCACCTGCTTTCTCTCCTCCTCCGGCGCCCGGCCGATCTCCTCGGCCTTATCCAGGAGTTTGACCTCCACCTTCGGCATGATGTCATCCAGATCCAGTGCCAGGGTAGGTTCTATAGTAATATAGGCATCCCTTTCGGCTTTTGGCAAGGGGTAAATGTGGACGAAGAGGTCATTGTCAATGGGGTAGATAAGGTTGCGCTTGCTAAGTTTCTCCAGCTTTTTATCGAGGTTCGGGAAAAACTTGGGAACGCCTATCTCATCAATGGGGAGAGCCTGCAGGTATTCCAGGAGGAAATTATTCTCCTTCTTCCTGGTAAGCTCCTGTAAAGCCTGGGGGAATTGGGAGATGGAGTTGCCACTAAAGCCAAGCCCCTCTTTCGCGGCTCTAACGAGGTTCTCTCTGGGGAAAGGTAAGGTCATCTCTGCGTGCATGAAGATCTATCCTCTCTAGTGTATCTGGGTGTAAATGGTGGGCAGTGACGACCGTAGTGACGACTTGTGGCCCATCGGCTGTCATGCAGATGTAGGTCAGCTTGAATTTTGCCAAACTCCAGCCTTCCAGTGAGCCTCTCTGGGAAAAGATGAATCTGTCTGCGGCCTCATAATCTAGCCCTGAGCCTTGCTAATAGGTATGACCTTCATCCCCCAGCCGGGCTCTACCTCGAAGCTGACTATGTTACCCGTGTTTTTGCTGGCCCCTCTTATTTTGGACACTTCCATGGTCTTGATCAGCCTCTCTCCCACCTCTTCGGTACGAAGCCGGAGGTGGGCATCACACAGAGACTGCATGCGGACGAGAACCTCCTGGCTTACGGCGTGGGAATGAATGACGTTGATAATGGTCTTGCGATTCGAGCAGAGCCTCTTACATTCCTCAAAATAGCTCAGGATGTTATCAACGTCGTTTCGAACGATGCAGGGGGTGAGGGAATCCACAAACACCATATCGCGATCCTCCTCCGCTTTCACGGCCTGGATCAGGGTTCTGAGGGCCTGCTCCTTCAATTGCGCTACCTCCATAGGGAACACTTTGAGCTTGCCCAGAAGCAGGTAGTCCAAGATATCTAAATTTAGGCTCTGCATCTGGGTGATCAGGCTCTTTACCGTGTTCTCGGTGGTGAAGAGGGATAGTTGGAATCCATCGCGCAGGGATCCCCAGATCATCTGCTGGGAGAGCACCGATTTGCCCGAATGTGAATCGCCATCAATCAGGGTCAGGGAGCCTATGGGGACTCCCCCTCCCATCTTGGTGTCTATCTCGAGGTTCCCCGTCGAGACCACCGTCCTTGCTCGTTCTTCCTCATGCTCGTACATTGAAAACCTCCTTGGTGAAAATAGGGATAAAGTCTAAGACTTTCTGACCCTCTTGCGCACAATCTGCAAAGAAGAACAAAGCTTTAACCCTGGTCAGCAATTCCGAGGGGCCAACAGGTTTGGCGAGGTAATCGTCGGCGCCTGTCTCGAAACCTATCTTTTGCTCTTCCGGTAGAGTCCTGGCGGTGAGCATGATTATTGGCAGGTGAGCTGTCTTTGGATCGGCCCGTAGGTAACGGCAAACCTCGATCCCGTCCATATCCGGCGACATGGTGTCCAGGATCAGGAGATCGGGTGTATCCTCCTTGACCTTCCTCAGTCCTTCAGAGCCGCCCACGGCCGTTACCACCTTATAACCCTCCCGTTCGAAGATGTCGCTGACTGTCTCCGAGAGGTTGGGATTGTCCTCGATCATTAATATCTTCTTGGCCATCTGAACATCTCCTTTTCTACTCACCGTCGCTGCACACGCCCTGCGTCTAATCACCACCTCCGCGTGTGAAGACCGTCGAGTAAGTAGCCGAATTACCTGGGCGTCACGGTAATGCCCTCAGGGTCAGTGTTGGCAGCTATAAGCGAGAAGTCCGAAATAAAGGTCCCGCTCATATCGTACTTGTAAACCATATCATCAGACTTGTCCACCACCCAGATATAGCTTCCGTCTGTGGTTATGCCTGTGGGGTCCTGATTGTCACCGGTGAGTGCGAACCCCTCCCCATCAACGACCATGTCCATTGTGTACTTGTAGACTTTGTCGTCCACTTCGTCCACCACCCAGAGGTTGTTTCCGTCTGTGGCTATGCCCGTAGCGTCGTGATTCTGGTTCGTCAGGCGGAAGCACCCACTAGGCACAGGCGTCCCATCCATGTTGTATTTGCACACTTCTCTGGCCGTGAGGTGGTCCACTACCCAGATGTTGCTCCCATCAGTCGTCAAACCATCACCGTCGCTGTTGGCGACAACCAGCCCCCAACTCGTGAGAAGCGAGAAGCCAGACGTGTACTGGTATGCACTATCATCCGCTATGTCCGTTGTCCAGAAGTTGGTATAGTTGGTCGTTATGCCGCTGACATTCTGGTTTTGAGCGTCGAGTGGCCCGCTGCCCAGGAATGTCCCATCGCTCCAATACTTGTACACCTTCAGATCTGCCCTATCCACGACATACAGGATAGATGGCAGGACTTCGAAGACAACCTGGGTGGTTACACCGTTGGGAGTTGACATCACCACCCAATTGTTGGTAGCCGCCCCTACCTTCGGGTTGAGCTTCAGGTGAAACCACGCCTGCTCCCCAGGGTTGAGGATACCTGGGTCGAAAACATCGGGCGTGCTGGTTTGGGTCTCCTGAAAAATCCCCGTGAGGGCCCACTGATCGTCTTCCGGACTGCCCCCGCTGTAGGGAAGCCGCTTGATGTAGTAGTTGGTATCTTCATCGTAATACTGGACGATGACGTCCCAGTGGGAGAAATCGGCCAGGCGTGTCTGCCCCGTGTTCTCGAGAATTACTCTCACGTCGAATCCCTGGGCCCCTATCATCTCATCATCCTCCTGACTGATCCGGGTCCTGGCCCTCTCTCCCGTTCGTTCCTCCATCTCCCGCCAGGATTCCGCAATAGCGTCCTGCGAGGAGAGGTGGCCCTGGATGATGGTAAGTGCACCGAACAATACAACAGCCAGGATAATGAGCGCAGCAATTGCAGTTTCCATCGTAGTCTATACCTCATTATTCATTCAAGAAATCTGTGGCTCCAGCCTGGAAAGCCTCTGTCCGCTGAAGCCCACTCGATAGATTCAGCGTGTAAATACCGCCGAGGCGCTGATGCCATTGGGGGTGGCTATGGTCGCCAGGTTAGTGGTGCTCAGCGCCACGGGGGGGGCAACCACTAGCGTAATCGTCATCACTTCTCCTGGATTGAAGATGCCTGGCTCTAAAATGTCCCCGATGTCCTCACCGTTGTTATTACCCCATTCGCCACTTATCAAGATTGCCTCGGTGCTGTAAGAAAGCCATTCTACAATGTTACCCCCAGCTGAATCGTACTGGACGATAACGTCCCACTGGTCAAAATCGGCCAACTTGGAGTCTCCCTCGTTCTCGAGGATTACCGTCACAGTGGTGCCGCCAGCATCAACTGTCGCACCATCTGGCGAGAGGTCGGTCCTGGCCCTCTCTCCCCTTCGCTCCTCCATCTCCCGCCAGGACTCCAGGATAGCGTCCTGCGAGGAGAGGTAGACCTGGACCATGGTGAGTACCCCGAATAATACAACAGTTAAGATAATGAGTACAGCAATTGCTGTTTCCATAGGTCACCCCTAGTCAACGCTGAAGTAATCCTCATCGGAGATTCCATTTGGAATTGTCACTTTCACGAAGTATCTCCCGGATAAGGGCCCCCCATTGACAATGGTGATCTTCAAAGTCGCCGTGGGGGTCCACTCACTAGCGTTTTCCACTTCGTACGTCCAATAGGTGGCGCCTGATCCATAAGGGATGCGAGCGAAATTGCCCTCCGGGCCGAAGAAAACGTCGCAGCTCTCAATCGGTATGATACGCAGGGAACCGACGTTCTTGACCCATATAAACGCATTGCTGCCGCTCCCGGTAGCGTGAATGATCTCGATCTGGCTCTTGAGGCGATCGTCTACTCTGATCGCCATGTTGGTCATGGCATCGCTGCTTTGGATGACAGCGGGGTAGGCGGCGTTAAAGACCAACACCGCGCACACCACGCTAACTATGATCAGTAAGGTCGTAGTTATTACCTTATCCAAGGTTTTCCTCCTTCTTGATGAGTGAGAGGGCCATTGCTATATCAGATGGGCTCTTCAGGTCTAATATCTTGTTCAATTGCAGAACGACGTCCAGCATCTCCGTCATCCTCACCTTCTCCGGAGGGTTCTCATCATCGCCAAACGGGATTAGCCCAGTGAGGATATCCTTCACATCCGGGCCGAGGCGTCCCTTCTCGGCGTATCCCCATATCAGTTTGCTTGTACGCTCTCCCCCTATCCTCTCTACACTGTTGCTCAACCACCCTGCCAGCTCCATGAGGGTGTCCGGGTCTATCTCTTCTTTGGATCGGGAAGGCGGTTGCCCTTCAGGAGAGGTGAGAACATTCTTGGGCGTCCCCGTTCTCTCCTCAGAGAGAGATTCCAAAGATTTCATGATGTCCTCCAGGGATGATTCCCTGGCCCTGGGAGGAGCGGAGGTTTCCTCTGGTTCTGGTTCCCTCCTTCTCCGTTCAGAGGGCATAGATCGCAGAGATTCTTTGATCTCCTCTGAAGGGAAGGGCTCCTCTGCCCTGAGGGCGGGGTAGTAGTGGGTTAGAACCTGCTCCTGAATATCCACCAGCGTGCTCTGTATCTCGTTCTTCAGAATCTTCATCTCGTCTTCGAGTGCCTTTATCCTGTCTTCCAGTTCCATGGAAAACCCTCACCCTCTTGCAAAAAACTACCCCGCCGGCACGGCCAGGTGAGGCGGGGTAGCTGTCTGAGCTCGATGAGAGCTACGAGACCAGTATAGAACTTGTGGCTGGCCGTGCCTTATTTACTTTGTTTGGCCTGAGGCTCAAGGCCTCAAGTGATGCTTTAATTTAAGATGATAAAGCGAGCGGTTCGACCGAACTTCACAGCCCAGCCGAACCGCTCAGTCGAGATTGGGAGAGTTCAACTCCCCCACTTCAGTGGCCTTGATCCACCGGGCCCCTCTAGTGGAGATCGATCACCTTGTCGATGTAAGCTGGCGTTGTCCTCTCTATGACGATGACGCCACCCGTCTCGGGCTTGAGCTCGATGACGAAAGTCGTATTGACTGGAAGGCCGGTAGCATCCAGCACATTGGACACCGTCACGGGGATGGTTATCTCGAATATCTCCCCTGGTTCCAGGAGGTCATCGGTATCATTCTTCCCCTTATACGCCTTCGTCCAAGTCAGGTCTGTTACGTGCTGGTTCTCATCACGGTAGTCAATTACCACCTTGTTGTTGGGGGGCAAGGTGAAATCTATCGGCGCCCCGCCTGCCACGTTGGCTACGGAGAAGACTAAGCTGTCCACCGTCTCGCTCTCACCCGCGGAGGCAGATATGGCCAGGACGCTGCCCATGACTTCCATTGATCCCGAGACCTCGGCGAGGCCGGCGTAGACTGCTTCCTTGCCCCTATCGGCCGAGAACACACCTGCCGAGAGAACGGTGAAGGCGAAGACAGCGGCTACCACGACGAAGGCAATCAGGATGATGGCCGTCTCCAACCCAGTGATCCCGCTTTCGTTCTTGAACAGTTTCTTTAGCTTGCTAATCATCTTACTTACCTCCTTGGTTTTTGTTTTTTTGTCGAGCTGTTTCTCGTTTCGATCCAGAGCTGGGTGCATATGCTTTTTTCTTTTGTGTTTCTCCCTCCTTTCTGTAAACTAACAGCCTGCGGATTCTGGCAGAGCCAGCGAAGCCACAGGCTTTTCACAATCGCATAACATAGGCGATAGTTATTCGGCCCGCTTCGGTAGCTCGGCAATCATAGCTCAAACCTGAGCTTTGAACCCGTAGCTTTGCGTCCCCATTTTTCAGGGGATTCGCCTTTTCGGCGGGTTGGGTTCACGATCTTTAAGCGTTCTAATTATACCAGACTTTTGTGAATCTGTGGGTGAAAGCGGCATGAATTGGAGGTGAAGAAAGCGTGAATTTTCCCCTTCTCGTAGCTACCGACAGTGTTAAATTGCATCAGAAACCTGGGTTTTTGCGTATATGAGCAGAGAAGGATGTAGCTGTTCCAGGCATGTTCGCTGGCCAGAATCTCAGAGAAAAACCTGATCTCTTTGCAGAACACGTGTTCAACCTGACATTGTCCAACTACTCAGCCGCCCCCCTAACCCCCCAATCTTGGGGGGGAACCCAAGCTACTCCCCCCAGTATTGGGGGGCTGGGGGGGCAAGCGCTCCGGTTGCCTCTCTTCCCCAATTATGCTATAATCTCAGTGGAGGGAGATATGAAAATGCATTCGACCAAACTAAGCGCGTTCTGTGACAGGGTCATCGAGGTCGGCTGGCTGGCGGCGGTGATTGTCACCCCGCTGGCCTTCAACGTCTACGCCAGCCGTACCTTCGAGCCGAACAAGCTCACCGTGTTGCGCACCGTTGCGCTGGTGATGGCCGCTGTCTGGATAGTGAAGCTCATCGAAGAGCGGGCCAGCGGCAACGGCGGCCTGGGCTTCACCTGGCGCACACCGTTGGTGCTCCCCACTCTGTTCACGGTGGCGGTCTATCTCATCAGCACCGCTCTATCGGTCACCCCCTGGGTCAGCCTGGTCGGCTCCTACCTGCGGCTGCAAGGCGCCTTCACCACCTTTTCCTACGTCGTCGTCTTCCTGATGATCCTGCAAGGGCTGCGCACCCGCGCCCAACTGGATCGGCTGGTAGCCGTCATCATCGTCAACAGCCTGCCCATCGCCCTCTACGGTCTCATCCAGCACCACGGCCTCGACCCAGTGCCCTGGGTCAGCGATCCGACGTCTCGCGTATCGGCCAGTATGGGCAACCCCATCTTCCTCGCCGCCTATCTCATCATGATCTTCCCCCTCACCCTCGGCCGCGTGGTGGAGGGCTTTAGAGCCGCCCTGACCAGGGAGCAGGTGGGCAGGGCCAACATCCTGCGCGCGGTGGGCTACACGTTCATCGCCGCCGTACAACTGATGGCCATCTGGTACACTCAAAGCCGCGGCCCCCTGCTCGCGCTTCTGGTTGGCTTCCTTTTTTTCTTCCTGCTGCTGGCCCTGGCGTGGCGGAGCAAATGGGGAGCGATTTCGGTCATCACGATCATCACTCTCATTGCCCTCCTGGTGGGCTTCATCGTCCTCGTCAACATTCCAGGTGGGCCTCTGCAATCCCTTCAGAGCGCGTCCTGGCTGGGGCGGATGGGGGAGGTATTCTCCTTCGCCCGTATTCTCTACTGGCAAGGCATGGTGGATCTGATCCTGCCCCACGATCCCCTCCAGTACCCCGACGGCCACAGCGACCCCTTCAACTCCATCCGCCCATTGGTGGGCTATGGGCCCGAATCCCTCCGTGTGGTCTACAACCGCTTCCGCCTTCCCATACATTGGCGCTACGAACAGGCCACCTTGACCCGTGCTCACAACGAAACCTTCGATGCGCTCGCCACCACCGGTCTGTTGGGCCTGGCCGCTTACTTGTTCTTGTTCTTGAGCATCTTCTACTACGGGCTCAAATGGCTGGGGTTGCTGGAGGCGAAAAGACAGCGCCGGCAGTTGCTGGGTCTGGTACTCGTATTTTCCCTCGCCGGCATCGTCTTCTCCTGGCAGCAGGTGGGTCTTCACTTCTTCGGCGTGGCCCTCAGCATAGGCATCGTCGCCGGGCTGGCCATCTACCTCACCACCGCCGCCCTCGTCTCCGCCATACGGATGCTTACCTCATCTGAAGAATCAGAGGAGGAATCAGAGGAGAAATCCACACTGCCGCCCCTGCATGACCACCACTTTCTCATCCTCTCCCTCCTGGCGGCTCTCGTGACCCACTTCGTCGAGATCAACTTTGGCATCGCCGTCACTGCCACCCGCACTACCTTCTGGGCCTACGCCGGGCTTCTCGTGGTGGCGGGGCTGAACCTGGTTCGGGCCCATCCCGCTGCCCAGTCGGTGAAAAGGCGGCGCAGGTCACGGCGGCCGAAAGGGGACGCTCAGGCACCTGCTCCCGCGCAGAGAACCCGGTCTAGCTGGCTGGGGCCCTCATTGGGCAGCGCGGTGGTGGGGGGGCTCATCCTGGGGACGGTGGCTTTCCGTTTTATCTGCAATCAAGGGCGGGTGGGGGCCACAAGGAGCATCTTATGGCACGACCTCACCACCCTATACGCACAGGAAGGGGGCGA
>JACKQG010006749.1_pt1 | contig 11931 bp, 9 predicted proteins | sample 8237621 | NCBI WGS metagenome assembly JACKQG01 (sample SAMN15677084, study PRJNA649215) | marine metagenome | biome: marine; feature: Black Sea; material: saline water; isolation source: suspended particulate matter (SPM) from the Black Sea western gyre | collected 2013-06-09/2013-06-10 | depth...
GACCTGTGCATCGCCTGCGTTGATCGGTGAGTTGGTACATTTGAACAGAATTGGAGGTAGTTCAGTGAAACACCTGCAACAACCGTGGAGATTGACGCCGAACCAGGTTCTGGACGCTCTGGATACCCCGCCCCAAACGGGGTTGAGCCAGGCCGAGGCCGCCCGCCGCCTGGCCGAGCATGGCCCCAACGAGTTAATCGAGCGGGGATTGAGAAGCCCGTGGCGCATCCTGGCCGCGCAGTTCACCGAAGTGATGGTCGTCGTCCTCATCGTGGCGGCGGCCATCTCCTTTCTCGTTGGCGATCTCAAGGACACCGTGGCCATCCTGGTCATCGTCGTCCTCAACGCCGTCCTGGGCTTCACGCAAGAGTACCGCGCCGAACGGGCCATGGCCGCGCTGAAGAAGATGGTCGTGCCGCGAGTCAAGGTGCGCCGTGATGGACAGGTGCGCGAGATCTCCGCCCGTGAGCTGGTGCCGGGCGACCTGTTCCTGCTGGAGACCGGGGGCGCGGTGCCGGCCGACAGCCGTCTGCTGGAGAGCGTCAACCTGCGCCTGCAAGAGGCCGCGCTCACCGGCGAATCCGTGCCGGTCGAGAAAAGCACGGCGGCGTTGGCCGACGAGCACCTGGCTCTGGGCGACCGGCGCAACATGGCATTCCTGGGCACTGCCGTCACCTACGGGCGCGGGCTGACCGTCGTCACCGCCACCGGCATGCAGACCGAACTTGGACACATCGCCACCATGATCCAGGCAGTGGAGAGCGAGCCTACCCCGCTGCAGCGGCGTATGGCCCAACTGGGCAAGGGGCTGGCCATCGCCTCCCTGGCCCTGGTGGGCATCATCTTTGCCATCGGCCTGCTGCAAGGGGTAGACGTAACGACGATGTTCATGGTGTCTATCAGCCTGGCCGTGGCCGCCGTGCCAGAGGGACTACCGGCCGTGGTCACCATCGCCCTGGCGCTGGGCGCGCAGCGTATGCTCAAGCGGCGCGCCCTCATCCGCAAGCTGCCGGCGGTGGAGACCCTGGGATCGGTCACTGTCATCTGCTCGGACAAGACCGGTACGCTGACCGAGAACCGCATGACGGTGACCATATTGGACGTGGCTGAGCACACGGTGAACCTGGTGGGGCGGTTGCGCAAAGCCGGGGCCGTCCTCAGCCCCGACGATCCCCCGCTGGCCACGCCCGATGCGACGCTGTCGCTGTTGCTGGCCACGGTTGCTTTGTGCAACGACGCCACACTTGAACCGAACAAAGAGCCAGGCGGCTACCAGGCCATCGGCGACCCCACCGAGGGGGCGCTGGTGGTCGCGGCGGCGCGTATGGGCCTGTGGAAAGCAGAACTGGAAACCGCCCTGCCGCGCGTGGCCGAAGCGCCCTTCACCTCGGAGCGAAAACGGATGACCACGGTGCACAAAATCCCAATGATCAATGACCAAATCCCAAATCGGTCGTTGGAGATTGGACATTGGTCATTGGACATTGGTCATTGGCCATTCCTGGCTTTCACCAAAGGCGCGGTGGACAGCCTGCTGGAGGTGAGCAACCGGGTGTGGACGAACGGCCGGGTCGAAGCGCTGGACGACGATTGGCGCCGCCGGATCGAGGCCGCCAACGACCGGCTGGCCCAGGAGGGCATGCGCGTGCTGGGTGCGGCCTTCCGCCCGCTGGACGAATTGCCTGCCTCGGGAGACGAGGAAAACCTGGAGCGGGATCTAATCTTCGTCGGTCTGACAGGTATGATTGACCCGCCCCGGCAGGAAGTGCGCCAGGCCATAGCCACTTGCCACACGGCCGGCATCCGCACGATGATGATCACCGGCGACCACCCGCTCACGGCGGCCAGCATCGCTCACGAGTTGCGCATCGCCGGCCCGGAGGCCGAGGAAAGCGGCCGGCGCGTCATCAGAGGGACAGAACTGGCCCAGATGTCCGTGGCTGATCTGGAGGCGGTGGTCGAAGACGTAGCGATCTACGCCCGCGTCTCGCCGGAACACAAACTGAAGATCGTGCAGGCGCTGCAGAAGCACGGGCACATCGTGGCCATGACCGGCGATGGGGTGAACGACGCCCCGGCGCTGAAACAGGCCGACATTGGCGTGGCCATGGGCATCACCGGCACCGACGTGAGCAAAGAAGCAGCCGACATGGTGTTGACCGACGACAACTTCGCCACTATCATCGCCGCCGTAGAAGAGGGGCGCACCATCTACGACAACATTCGCAAGTTCATCAAGTACACCCTCTCCAGCAACGTGGGGGAGATCGCCGGGCTGTTGATGGCTATCGGAATGGGCATGCCCATCCCCCGCCTCCTGCCACTGCAGATCCTGTGGATGAACCTGGTGACCGACGGGCTGCCCGGGCTGGCCCTGGGAGTGGACCCACCAGATCCAGATGTGATGAATCGCCCACCACACCCTCCCCAGGAGAGCATCTTCGCCCGGGGGATGTGGCAGTATATCCTCTGGGTAGGCGGCCTGATGGGGCTCATCACCATGGTTATCCAGTACTTTGGCTGGCAGGCCGGCAACCTGGCCTGGCGGACGATGGTCTTCACCACCCTCTGCCTGGCCCAGATGGGCAACGCGCTGGCCATCCGCTCAGACAAGCACTCACTCTTTTCCATCGGTGTCTTCTCCAACCCGGCTCTGGTAGGCGCGGTGTTGCTCACCTTCGGCCTACAACTGGCGGTGGTCTACGTGCCCGTCTTGCAAGGCATCTTCAAGACGGTAGCCCTCAGCCCGCTGGAATTGGCGGTCTGCCTGGGGACGAGCACGCTGATCTTCTGGGCCGTCGAGGCTGTAAAATGGATCGGACGGCGGAAAGCGAGGTAACAGATGTTGCTAAAAGTGAACCCGATAGAACCGGAAGGAGATATAATCCAACAAGCGGCGGAGGTGATCCGCCGGGGCGGGCTGGTGGCCTTCCCCACAGAGACGGTCTACGGCCTGGGGGCCGATGCCCTGAACCCAGAGGCCGTGGCTGGCATCTTCGCCGCCAAGGAGCGGCCGCCCTACGACCCCATCATCGTGCACGTTGCCAGCCTCGAGGAGTTGTGGCGCGTGGCCCGCGACCTGCCTCCCCAGGCCCACGATCTGATCCAGACCTTCTGGCCCGGCCCCCTGACGCTGATCCTGCCCCGCGCAGAAGCGTTGCCGGCGGGCGTCACGGCCGGGCTGGACACGGTGGCCGTGCGCATGCCGGCCCACCCGGTGGCCCTGGCCCTGATCCGGGCGGCGGGGACACCCATCGCCGCCCCCAGCGCCAACCTCTTTGGCCATACCAGCCCCACCACGGCCCAGCACGTGCTGGACGACCTGGGGGAGCGGGTGGATCTGATCTTGGACGGTGGCCCGACCCCAATCGGCGTGGAGTCCACGGTGCTGGACCTCTCCGGCGAGAAGCCGACCATCCTGCGGCCGGGGGGCACCAGCCGTGAGGCGCTGAGCCTGGTGCTGGGAGAGATCGCACTGGGCCCCGCCTCCTCCGCCCCCCCCAGCGAGGGGGATGAAAGGGAGGGCGAGGATGGGCTCAAGTCGCCCGGGCTACTGAAGAGGCACTACGCGCCCCGGGCCGCGCTGCTCTTCTTCCGCGGCCCGCCGGCGGAGACGCTGGTCGCTATGCAAGCGCGGCTGGATGAACTCCTGTCCGCCGGCCGGCGCGTGGGTCTGCTGATCGCCTACGAGGACCGGGGCGCCTTCGCCGGCCGGCCGGTGGTCGTCGAGGACCTGGGCCGGCGGGACCACCTGGGCCACGTCGCCGCCCGCCTCTTCGCCGCCCTGCGCGCCCTGGACAGGCAGGGTGTAGAGGTCATCCTGGCCCGGGACTTTGGCGCCACCGGCCTGGGGCTGGCTATCGAGGACCGCCTGACCAAAGCCGCCGGCGGGCGGGTCATCGAGGTCTCTCCCGCTCAGGGGTAGGGCTGGTGCAAAAACAAGTTGTCTACTACCCCTGTCTGGCTTCGATGCACCCGCAACGCAGGCTGCATCGTGAACGAGGCGCTGGAAAAGGAACTGAAGCGGAAATTGAGGAGAGACACATGCCCTTGAAACCCTACCTGGTGGCCGAGGTGATGACCCCGCATCCGGTCATCGTCGAGAGTGAGGCCCTGCTGGCCGAAGCGGAGCAGTTGATAGAGGAGCACGACGTGCGGCGGTTGCCGGTGGTAGATAACGGCCAGTTGGTGGGTATCATCAGCAAGGGTGACCTGCGAGAGGCGCGCATGGCCGAGCTGTCGGCCCGCCATCCCTACGAGCCCGTGACCGAGGAAGGCTGGCTGACCGTGGCCGAGGCGATGACCAGTCCGGTGGTCACCGTCGCGCCGCAAACACCCCTGGTAGAGGCAGTCCAGTTGATGCTGGAGCACAAAATCGGCGGCCTGCCGGTGCTGGAGGCCAGCCGATTGGTAGGCATCCTGACCGATACGGACGTCATCCGCCTGCTGGCGCAGGAGACACAAGCAAACTGAGAACATATAGGAGAAACCAAATGGATTTTGCACTCACTGAAGAGCACGAGATGATTCGCCGGGCGATACGGAAATTCGCTGAGAAGGAGATCGCCCTCACCATCAAGGAGCACGACCGGGAGCAGACTTTCGACCATTCGCTCCTGCCCAAGATGGCGGCCCAGGGACTGTTGGGCATCTGCCTGCCGGTGCGCTATGGCGGGGCGGGGATGGACTACGTTGCCCTGGGCCTGGCCTGCGAGGAACTGGAACGGGTGGACACTTCGGCCCGGGTGGTCATGAGCGTCCACGTGGGCCTGGGCAGCCTGAGCCTGCTCCAATGGGGCACTGAGGAGCAGAAGGAGAAATACCTGGCGACCCTGGCCCGGGGTGAGAACATTGGCACCTTTGGCATGACCGAACCCAACGCCGGTTCCGACGTGGTAGGTATCCAGGCCACCGCCCGTCGGGAAGGCGACCACTACGTCCTGAACGGGGAGAAGATGTGGATCTCCCTGGCCGACGTGGCCGACCGCTTTCTCATCCTGGCCTGGACCGATATGGAGAAGAAAAAGGCCCGCGATCACTCCGGCCTGTCAGTCTTTATCGTCGAGCGGGGCTGGCCCGGCCTCTCCACGGACACGATCCATGGCAAGTTGGGAGTGCGGGCCGGCAACACCGGCTCCATCGCTCTAGAGGACGTCCCCGTGCCGGCCGAGAACCTCCTGGGACAGGAAGGCGAGGGGTTCAAGATCGCCATGAGCGCGCTGGATAGCGGGCGCTACACCGTGGCCGCCGGCGCCACCGGTCTGATCCAGGCCTGTCTGGAGGCCTCAGTGCGCTACGCCAACGAGCGAGAGGCCTTTGGCCGGCCCATCGGCCAGCAGCAGTTGATACAACGGATGATCGCGCTCATGGCGCAGCGGGTCGAGATAGCGCGCCTGCTCTACCTGCGGGCCGGCTGGCTGAAGAATCAAGGCGTCCGCAACACGCGGGAGACGGCGCTGGCCAAATGGTACGCCTGCGATGCCTCTTTCGACTCGGCGGCCGACGCGGTACAGATCCACGGCGCGTACGGCTATTCCGACGAGTATGATGTGGAGCGCTTCCTGCGCAACTCCAAAGGCGCAGTGATCTACGAGGGCAGCCGCGAGATACAAATACTGCTCCAGGCCCAGTACGCCCTGGGCTACCGGCGGGACAGGCCCTTGCGCTGCCATCTTCCGGCCTACGACGCCGAAGCGTGGCAGGCGGAGTGAGAATCACCTGGAAAACGAAGAATGCCCAAGACGTACAGCGTCAAATTAGATGAAGCCCTGTGCAAAGCGTGCGCTATCTGCCGGCACGCCTGTCCCCGGGGGGTGTGGCCGCTGCAAGTGGCACAGCCGGAAGCCTGCATCGGTTGTCAGAGATGCGAACTTTTCTGCCCGGAACTGGCCATCAGCGTCACCCCGGCCGATGAGCGGGTGACCGAGCCACCCGTTCCACAGCCAGCCGCTCCGTCTATAGCCCCGGACTACGGCGGCTGGACCACCGCGCCTGGCACGCTGCCGGCGGGAGTTCACTTCCTGTCGGGTAACGAAGCCTGCGCCGAGGGGGCTATCGCCGCGGGATGCCGTTTTTACGGCGGCTATCCCATCACTCCGTCCAGTGAGATCATGGTGCGCATGGCCCACCGGCTGCCGGAGATCGGCGGCGCCTTCGTTCAGATGGAAGATGAGATCGCCAGCCTGTCCGCCGTCATCGGCGCGTCGTGGGCCGGCAGCAAGAGTATGACCGCCACGTCGGGCCCCGGCTTCAGCCTGATGATGGAGAACCTGGGCTACGCGGTCATGACCGAAACCCCCTGTGTCATCGTGGACGTGCAGCGGGCCGGCCCCAGCACCGGCCAGGCCAGCCGCCCGGCGCAGGGGGACGTGATGCAGGCCCGCTGGGGCACTCACGGCGGGCCGGAGATCATCGGACTGGCCCCCTGGTCGGCCCAGGAGATGTACGACCTGACCATCCGCGCTTTCAACCTGGCGGAGCGTTTCCGCGTGCCGGTGGTCGTGCTGGCCGACGAGGTGGTGGGTCACCTGTGCGAGACTATCACTGTGGAGCCTGCGGTGCGCTGCTTCAACCGTGTGCGCTGGCCGCAGGACTCTCCTTTCGGGACCGACGCCGACGACGGGGTGCCGCCCATGCCAGCCCTCGGCGAAGGGGCAAGACTGCTGGTCACCGGCTCAACTCACGATGCCACAGGGGTACGGCGCACCACCGAGCCCCAGGCGCAGGAGCGGCTGGTGCGGCGGCTGTCCCGCAAGTTGCTGGCCCACCGTGACGAGATAGACGACTGGGAGGCGCACTTTACCGCAGACGCTGAACGGCTGGTGGTGGCCTACGGCTCCGTGGCCCGCAGCGCGCTGTGGGCGGTGCAGGAGGCGCGGCGGCGGGGACAGCGGGTGGGGCTGCTGCGCTTGAAGAGCCTGTGGCCCTTCCCGGACGAAATCGTCGCCCGCTACGCCCCTCCTTCCTCCCCCCCAACCCTTCGACCTTGCTCAGGGCAGGCTTTGGGGGGGAAAGAGGGGGGGCTCCCCAAGGGGGGGGAAAGAGGGGGGGAGGTGATAGTGCCGGAGATGAACCTGGGCCAGGTGGCGCGGGAGGTGGAGCGATGTGTGGCCGCGCCCGTCACCTGCCTGTCGCAGACGGACGGTGAGATCATTGACCCCCGGCGCATCCTGCGCTACTTGCTGGAGGGGAGGTGGGAGCGATGAGCGAGAACAGGAAGAACAAGAAAAAGTGGGAAAGTACACCGCAGTTGCGAACACGCTACCTGCGGCAGTCCACTCCCTTCTGTGCGGGTTGCGGCCATGGCATCTTCATCAATGCCTTTCTGCGGGCAGTTGAGGCGGCCGAGCTGGACTTTGGGCGGACGGTCTTCGTCTCCGGCATCGGCTGTGGGGCCTGGGTGCCCAGCCCCCACTTTCTGGCCGACACCCTGCACGTCACCCACGGACGGGCCATCCCCTTCGCCACGGGCGTCAAACTGACCCGCCCGGAACTGGAGGTGGTGGTCATCAGCGGCGACGGCGATCTGGTCACCATCGGCGGCAACCACCTCATCCACGCCGCCCGCCGCAATCTGCCGCTCAAGGTCTTTTGCCTGAACAACTGGCTGTTCGGTATGACTGGTGGGCAGGTGTCGGCCACCACACCTCAGGGGGCGATCACCTCTACCACCCCGGCCGGCAACCCGCACCCGGCTTTCGACCTGGTGCGGCTGGTACGCGGGGCCGGCGCGTCCTACGTCGCCCGTTGGCCGGTGGCCCAACCCCACCGGCTGCGGCGCGGGATCGAGACCGCGCTGCGAGAGCCGGGCTTCACCTTCGTCGAGGTGCTCTCCATCTGCCCCACCCATTATGGCCGCGCCAACCGGGCGCAGTGGGCCGAGGAAGATGCCTGCCTGGCCTGGGCCATGCTATCCTGGCAGGAGGCCAACTGCATATCGCGCCGCAAGGCCGAAAAAGAAGGGGTGGCGGGCAAGATCGTGGTCGGCGAGTGGCGGGAAGGAGGTGAGGCGTGGAACGCATAGAGGTGCTCTTCGGCGGATGGGGAGGGCAGGGCATCAAACTGGCCGGGACGTTGCTGGCGCAGGCCTGCGCCCTGGCCGGCCGGCAGGTGACCAGCAGCGCCTCGTATGGGCCGGAGGCGCGCGGGACGTTCGTCCGCTCAGACGTGGTGGTCTCCGACGAGCAGATCACCTACCCGCTCACTCTGACCCCCCACTTCTTCGTGGCCCTATCCCAGGAGGCCTACGACCGCCTGCACCAGGGCGTAGCCGCAGACGGGGTGGTGCTTTTCGATCCAGAGGCAGTGACGCCGTCACCAGAAGCCCCCCAGCGGCACTACTCCATTCCGGCCCTGGATACGGCGGCTGAGGTGGGCCATCCGGGGGGCGCCAACGTGGCCATGCTGGGGGCGTTGAGCGCGCTCTCCGGCCTGGTGGACCTGGAAACGCTGAAACAGGCACTGCCGGCATCCGGCCGGGCGGCCAACGAAGCGGCGCTGGAGCGGGGCTTTGCCCTGGGTTGCGCTGCAGAAACGTTTTCTCTATCAAACTCTAAGAAGGTAAGTCGTGAATGAATCTGTCGCCATAGTGGGCGTGGGCTGGGTCGGCTTCCGCGGGCGTCTGGTGGCCCGCAGAGGAAGACGCTACGGGGGAGGGGTGACGGCCAACGTGAGCAGGCTAATGAAACGGAAGCAATCATTCTTATCAGCCCACCACCAGGAGATCAGGAGATAAGGAGTATGACCGACTGGCTATCCGCTCTGTTCACACTACTGATCTTCCCCGGCTTCGCGTTTCTCTTCGTCTGCGCGCTGGCCTTCCAGTGGATTGACCGGCGGGTGGCGGCGCGCTTGCAGGGACGCATCGGGCCGCCCTGGTTCCAGCCGCTGGCTGACTTCATCAAGCTAATGGCCAAAGAGGATATGCTGCCCGTCGGGGCCCACGAGTGGGCCTGCGCTGCGCTGCCAGTGGTGTCGCTGGCGGCAGTGCTGACCGCCGCGCTGTATATCCCTGTCGGCGGACGGGCGACCACTGCCTTTGAGGGCGATTTGATTGTGGTGATCTTCCTGCTCAGCATCCCGTCGCTGGCCTACTTCCTGGCCGGCTGGCTCTCGGTCAGCGTCTTCAGTGTCGTCGGTGGCAACCGCTCGCTGCTGCAATACTTTGCCTACGAGGTGCCCTTTCTCATGGTGCTCAGCGGCCCGGCCATCCTCAGCGGTTCCTGGTCCATCTCGCGCATCGCCGCGCAGCAGTCGCAGACGGCCTGGATGGTGCTCGTGCAGCCGCTGGGCTTCCTGCTGGCGCTCGTCGGGCTGATCGGCAAACTGAAGCGATCGCCCTTCGACATCCCCAAGGCCAAGTCGGAGATCGGCGCCGGCTCGCTGACCGAGTTCAGCGGGCGTAAGTTGGCGCTGTGGTACCTCACGCTGCATATAAAGACTGTGGTCGGCATCTTCCTGCTGGTTAACGTTTTCTTGGGCGGCTGTAGTATCGGGCTAGCCGTTCCGGCCACGCTGGTCTTCGGCATCAAGGCCCTGTTGATTCTGTTGATCCTCTCGGTGGCGAGCGTGCTCTACGCCCGGCTGCGCATTGACCAACTGGCGAACCTCGGCTGGCGGGTGCTGGCGCCGCTGGCGCTGCTGCAAATGTTGGTTATAATCTGGATCGGGGTTGGATAAAGATGACTCGTCTTCATTCGCTGGTCTACCTGTTGCCACAGTTGTGGCGCACACTGTTCACCCGGCCGATCACGGTGCGCTACCCCTTCGCGCCGCTGGAGTTGCCCCCCTACTTCCGGGGCCGCGTAGTGATCAATATAGACCTCTGCCGGGGGTGTGGGTTGTGCGTGCGCGATTGCCCCGCCTTTGCCCTGGAGCTGGAGCGCGAGAGCGACACCCTGAGTCCATCGAAGGGCCACGACAAGTTCCAGCTGATCCACTACCACGACCGCTGTGCCTGTTGTGGGCAGTGTCAGGATGTCTGCCGCTACGAGGCCATCTGGCTGACGAGCGAGTACGTGCCCGCTGCGGCCGACCGCGACGTGCTGCGCGAGGAGTTCGGCTTGCTGGGAGAGTTTGGAACAAGGGAGGTTAACCATGCCGTATGAATTGCTGGCACCTGTGGCCAGTATCTCTGCGCTGTTGTTTGCGGCTTACTCGGCCTGGCGCGTTCTTAAAGGGGAAACCGGCACCGCTCGCATGAACGACATTTCCGACGCAATCCGAGATGGTGCTATGACCTATCTGAGGAAGCAGTATAAAACGATAGCCATCTTTGTGACTATATCGGCGATAGCCTTGGGCTTTACCTTGGGTGCCTTCACCGCCTTGGCTTTCGTTACCGGTGCGATTTTCTCTGCGCTAGCTGGGTATATAGGCATGGCTGTGGCGGTAAGGGCCAACGTCAGGACGACCCAGGCAGTGAGGAGCGGGTTGTTGGGCGGGGCATTGATGACCGCCTTTCAGGGCGGAACGGTGATGGGCATGATGGTCGTTGGCCTGGCGCTATTAGGCGTCTATCTCCTGTATCTTGCCAGCGGGGACCCCTTTGAGGTCGTTGGGTTTGGCGTCGGGGCGAGTCTGGTGGGTTTGTTTGCGCGGGTGGGGGGAGGCATCTACACCAAGGCGGCCGATATAGGGGCCGATCTGGTGGGTAAGATCGAGGCAGGCATACCGGAGGACGATCCGAGAAATCCCGGCGTGATAGCAGACCTGGTGGGCGACAACGTCGGCGACGTGGCCGGGATGGGGGCGGATTTGTTCGAATCCAACGTGGGCAGCATCCTGGCCGCCATGCTCATAGGTGTGATGAAGGCGAGGGAATATGGAGGGGAGGGCGTGGTCTTCCCCTTAGCGTTTCAAGCAGCGGGGATTTTGGCGACGATCCTCGGAATGCTCTTGGTGAGAGCATGGAAAGGGGCCAATCCACAAACAGCTCTCAATAGGGGGATGTTCGCCTCCGGCATTTTGGCCACCATAGCAGCCTGTTTCCTGACAAAAGGGATGTTCGGCAGGTTGAACGTGTTTTACGCCGCGCTGTCGGGCATAACGGCCGCCGTTTTGATCGGCTTGATCACCCAATACTACACCTCATCGGATAAATCCCCGGTACGGGCGATTGCCAAGTCGTCTCAAACCGGATCCGCTACCACCATCCTCACCGGCCTGGCGATGGGGATGAAGAGCGCTGCCCTTCCCGTCCTCGTCATTTGCGGGGCGATTCTTCTGGCATACAAGTTCGCCGGCGTGTACGGCGTGGCAATCGCCGCACTGGGGATGCAGTCCATAGCCGGGATTATCGTCGCTGTGGATGCCTTTGGCCCCATCGTGGATAACGCCAGCGGGATCGCGGAGATGGCCGGCCTGGGCCCAGAGGTTAGAAGGACTACCGATGCGCTTGACGCAGTGGGCAACACGACCAAAGCCATCTGCAAGGGGTTCGCCATAAGCGATGCGGGGTTCGAAACAATTGCTTTGTTCTTGGTCTACATGTTGCATGCGCGCCTCGATACAGTCCTCCTCACCGACCCTTCGGTCGTAATCGGGCTGTTCATCGGGGGCATCTTGCCCTTTGTCTACTGTGGCCTATGTCTGCAGGCGGTGGGAACGACGGCCTTTCAGATGGTTGAGGAGATACGAAGACAATTTAGAGAGATTCCAGGCCTGAAGGGGGGAAAGGCCAAGCCGGATTACGCCAAGTGCGTGGACATAAGCACGGCCGCCGCCCTGAGAAATTTGCTCGCTCCTGGCCTCGTAGCGATAGCTACCCCCATCATCATAGGTTTCACCATCGGGCCGGAAGCCGTAGGAGGTTTGTTAATTGGCAGCATCGTGACCGCCTTTCCTATGGCAATATTCATGGCTTACTCAGGCACAGCTTGGGATAACGCCAAGAAATTCATTGAGGAAGGCCACCTGGGCGGCAAAGGCTCG
>JACKQG010006750.1_pt1 | contig 11930 bp, 7 predicted proteins | sample 8237621 | NCBI WGS metagenome assembly JACKQG01 (sample SAMN15677084, study PRJNA649215) | marine metagenome | biome: marine; feature: Black Sea; material: saline water; isolation source: suspended particulate matter (SPM) from the Black Sea western gyre | collected 2013-06-09/2013-06-10 | depth...
GAAGAAGCTCACCAATATCCCAGTCTGCAAATAAACTTGCACTAATAAAAAGTGCAACGATAAAACATAATATAAACTTTTTCCCTGAAAGTATTCGTGATTTTCCTCCCGATACATCGGGAGGATTAAACAAGGTTTTTAACATTTCATTCAACATTTTTTCTCCTATTTTGGAATAGATAATTTGTTAATAAGATTCAAGTGTCAATTTTTTTTGTTATCTCATCAGAAATTCTATCTCGATTGTTTGCAGTTACCTCAAATATTATTATATCTTCTCTCTCCTTCAGCTCTTTCGTCAACTCACAATCAATCTTTTTTATTATAGCCAGTAACGGTTTATCAGAATCAAATACAATCCTCAACATATCACAAAATTTCGGACTGAACATCTCCATTCTACCTATTTCATCTATTACAATAAGGTCTGCATTTTGCAAAGCTCTCTCCATTGCAGGAATACCTATCTTTTCAAAGGCATCAATATTCACTCCATATTTATTCACACGATAAGGTGAGTTCGATCTCTCTGAAGCCATGATCATTTGGTTACCCTCAAAATCAGTGATATAAAAGCCGGTTCGCCTGCCATTCTCTCGCATTTCGTGAGTGTAAAACCCGCCTATGCTGCATGATAAATCTTTTATTATCTTATTAATTATAGTGGTTTTACCCACTCCGGGATATCCCGTGATCAATATGTTTTTCTGCATGTGTAATATCCAAATTTTTCAGTAATAATTAGCAAGAAAATTATTTTATTCCTACAATACATGAAATGAATAGAGCATTAAAATAGTATTCCATTTCATATAAAGCTTGATTGATTTTGTATAATATAGAGAATTTTACTTTCTATAAAAATATTGAAAATGGAGAAGTAAGAATGAACCATAAAATATCTGTACTTATAATATTTGTCGCTTTTCTTTTTATACTTTCCTGCTCCTGCCCCTATTGTGATAAATTGGAGTACATGGGTGCACAAACAACCATCGAAACAGAAGTGCAAAAAAAAGCTCAAGAATTGAACAATATTTCATCTCCGAACCGAGAAGATATTACTGCCGCACTTACCGCAATGCTCTCTGAAAACCCGCGTATCTTCGGGGCTGCTTATGCTACTGTACCCTATGATGAGAATATCTCACTCATTGAAATCTACTATGTTTTTCGAGATGGTGATAAAACAGAAACAAAGCATGATAAAGCATACAATTTCATGACATCACCGAATAACAATTGGTATAAGAAACCTTATCTGCATAAAAAAGCAATGTGGAGCATTCCCTATTATGATGTTAATGGATCAGGTGAGAAATATTACCTGACCACCTATTCATATCCAATTATTGAAAACAGCGAAGTAAAATTCATGTTTACTGCAGACTATCTGTTAAATATTAAAGAATGATTCGTTAATAAACTTGACTCAATTTTTAAAAATAATACGGATCCAAATATATGTTTTCGTTGGTCAGTTTTTTGTGTTTCATGATTGATCATCGAATAAAAGGAAAAGGAGATTTATATGTTTAAAAAAGGGCTTGCAGTTTTACTATTTTTTATTCTGCTATTTTCATCATTATGCGCTAAGGAAAAGATTACAGAAATTGATGAAGTGTGGACAATACGCAACAACACTTGGCTTCTCTGGAAAAATTCTCAGTATAAAAATGATGCTCCCATAGAGCTGAAGCAAGTTTGGAAGGGTACAAAGGTTACGCCTTCTAAATCTTATGCTTCATGTTTTCAAGTAACACTGCCATCGGGCGAATATGGATTTATCAATTTCCTGGATATCGAAGATTCTTATTGGGTTGAGAATGTTGACTCAATTAAATTTTATTACGGATTGAAGTGGGGTTCCGGAGATTTTAAAATGCTTCCGCCGGGAACGCGTGCTTGCCACTTCCAATAGAAGTTTGACTTGACAGTAGAGTGATAATTTAATAATTTTTCTCGATACTCTGTATTTTGAATAATAACTTATTTTATAACAAAGTGTTCTATAAATAAATAGATTGAAGGATACCATGAACAAAGAAATACTTGCAGATCCTAAAATTTTCGGAGAGAATATCACAAAAACTTCGGTTTTGGAAACACATATTTCCTGGGTTGTTTTGACAGGCACTTTTGCATATAAAATCAAAAAGCCAGTAAATTTCGGTTTTCTTGATTTTTCTACTCTTGCTAAAAGAAAATATTTTTGTGATGAAGAACTTAGACTTAACAGACGACTTGCTCCAAACATATATGTTGATGTTGTTCCTATATTTAATACTCTTGGGGGATTGCGAATTGGTGACCAAGAAGGTGAGATAGTTGATTATGCAGTAAAAATGATCCAATTCGATCAAGAAAGGTTAATGAGTAATCTGCTAAAAAATAACTTCATTCGCAACCAGGATATAACAAATATTGTTAAAATTCTAACAACCTTTTACGGTAGCTTGAGTTCAAATAGTGAAATTCAAAAATTCGGAGACATCTCAACAATTACAACAAATACTGAAGAAAATTTCGATCAAACAGAGAATGTCATTGGTAAAACAATCTCAAAGGAAACATTTGATCATATAAAAGAGATAACCCGTAATTTTATTAAAGCCCGCGGCTCACTATTCCTCAAGCGCATGAAAGAAGGACACATTAAGGATTGCCATGGAGATCTTCATTCGGGAAATATAGTCATTGATAAAGATGGATATATCACAATATTTGATTGTATTGAATTCAACGAGAGGTTCAGATATTCAGATGTTGCAGCAGACATCGGATTTCTCGCAATGGATCTTGACCATCAGAATTTCCCCTCTTATTCGGCATATCTTATTCATGAATATATGAGACGCAGTAACGACCTCTCACTTCTTGAAGTTCTCAATTTTTATAAATGCTATCGTGCTTATGTACGTGGCAAAGTAATAGGTTTTATGCTTTCATCCGATCTTGATAAAAAAACTGAAAATAAAATCATTACAAAAGCTAATAAATACTTTAAACTTTCATCCTACTATGCAGATCTTTTCTCATGCACTCTCGATATCAACCGTAAACCTATACTGTTCCTCATGCATGGATTGGCAGGAACAGGAAAATCAACTATTGCCCATAAAATTTCCACTGATTACAATGCAATAGAAATTGGCACAGATGTGGTCAGAAAAAAAATGGCTGGAATAAATAAATATCAGCACCAGTATGATGAATATGGTAAAGGGCTGTATTCCTCAGAAAAAACTGACGACACCTATAGAGAAGTCATGAACGAAGCGGAAACCTTCTTGAAGGAAGGGAAAAATTGTATCCTCAATGGTACTTTCTTACAAAAAGAACATCAGGATTGGGCGCGGAATCTGGCACAAAAATACAATGCAAAAATGATAATTATACATTGTGTTTGCGATGAAGAGGATATTAAAGCACGTTTTGCAGAACGAGCCGTAGAAAAGTCAGTATCAGATGGTCGATGGGAAATATATCTTAAGCAAAAGAAAGAATACTCCCCTCTTCAAGGAGATGACATTTCCATAGAGATCAATACCTCAGATAATTCTTATAATCATAGAATGAGCTATTATAAAAAGGTCTTTGCTTTGGTGAAAAAAGCTTGAGATGAAAGATAAATCTAAAATATATAAAGAGTTACAAAAGCGTGTTTTACTTCTCGATGGTGCTATGGGTACCATGATACAGCGCTGTAAACTTGAAGAGAAAGACTATCGTGGTAAAAGATTCAAGGATTGGCAAAAGTTAATAAAAGGCAATAATGATCTATTGAGCATTACTCGACCTGATATAATTAAAGATATTCACGAACAATATCTTCAAGCTGGAGCAGATATCATTGAAACAAATACTTTCAATGCCAACCGCATTTCCATGCATGATTACGGCATGGAGGAATTGGTAAAGGAAATGAATTATGAATCAGCTATATTAGCCCGTGACGCTGCAGATAGATTCTCGAGTATTACACCTTCAAAAATTAGATTTGTTGCAGGCTCACTTGGACCAACCAATAAAACTGCTTCAATATCTCCGGATGTTAATGATCCGGGATACCGCTCAGTAACATTCGATGAGTTGAAAAATGTTTATCAGGAACAAACCGAAGCTTTGTTGGAAGGCGGTGTCGACCTATTGTTAATTGAGACTGTTTTTGACACCCTTAATGCAAAAGCCGCAATTTATGCAATCCAGGAAGTATTTGATAGTTCAGGTTATAAGGTTCCTGTGATGATTTCAGTTACTATTAGCGATTTAAGCGGAAGAACATTATCAGGACAAACAATTGAAGCTTTTCTAAACTCGGTTTCGCATATGGAATTTCTTAGCATAGGTTTAAACTGTGGCATGGGGGCAAAAGAGATGCGCCCTTATCTTGAAGAAATCTCCCGGAAAACTCCGCATTTTGTAAGTGTTTATCCCAATGCGGGTTTACCAAATCAATTTGGTGAGTACGATGAATCACCGGAAACGATGTCTTCATTTCTTGAAGAATTTCTTGATAATCGCTATGCGAATATTATTGGTGGTTGTTGTGGAACAACTCCCGAGCATATCAAGATGTTTTCTATAATAGCTGAAAATGCAGAAGTACGAATCCCACCGAAACCAAATTCTCAGTTAAAAGTATGCGGCTTGGAACCTTTGAAAGTATTTCCGGGTAGCAATTTCATTAATATCGGTGAAAGGACTAATGTAAGCGGATCTATAAAATTTTCCAAAATGATACGTGAGAAAAAGTATGAAAATGCATTATCGGTGGCGCTTAACCAGGTAAGAAATGGAGCCCAGATACTCGATGTAAACTTAGACGATGCTATGCTTGATTCAGAAAAAGAGATGGTCAAATTTCTGAATTTAATAGCATCTGAACCGGAGATTGCGCGTTTACCAATAATGATCGATTCCTCAAAGTGGGCAGTTCTTGAAGCCGGTTTGAAATGTATACAGGGAAAGGCAATTGTAAATTCAATAAGTCTAAAAGAAGGTGAGGAGAAGTTTATTGAGCAAGCTAAAAAGATCCACAGATATGGGGCTGCACTTATTGTTATGGCATTTGATGAAATGGGTCAGGCTACTACATATAAAAGAAAAATCGAAATCTGTGAAAGAGCTTACTGGATATTGATCAAGAAGCTTAATTTCCCTCCGGAAGATATTATTTTTGATCCCAATATTCTTACAGTTGGTACTGGAATTGAAGAGCATAATAACTATGCAGTTGATTTTATAAAAGCAACCAAATGGATCAAGGAAAACCTTCCTCAGATCAGGGTAAGTGGTGGCATCAGCAATTTATCATTTTCTTTCCGTGGCAATAATGCAGTTAGGCGGGCTATGCATTCAGCTTTCTTATATCATGCCATAAATGCTGGATTGGATATGGGTATTGTGAATCCCGGAATGTTACAGATATATGATCATATATCAGAACAACTACTTAAGCTGGTTGAAGATGTAATACTTAACCGTCGCAAGGATGCTACTGAAAGACTTATCAGTTTTGCAGAAAATTTAAAAGAAAATAAAAAGACAAAGAAAACAGAAGATGAATGGCGAAAATTGCCTGTTGGGAAAAGGTTGAGCTATGCTCTTATTAAAGGAATAACTGATTATATAGATGATGACATTAATGAAGCTCTTAAAAGAGGAGAGAAAGCTCTTCAAGTAATTAAAGGTCCGCTGATGAACGGAATGAACGAGGTTGGAGATTTATTCGGGTCGGGTAAGATGTTTCTTCCTCAAGTAGTTAAAAGTGCCCGGGTGATGAAAAAAGCTGTTACAAAGCTCTCCCCATACTTAGAAGCTGAGATGCATGCCAGCGGACAAGTCAAACATTCGGGTAAAATATTACTGGCAACAGTTAAGGGAGATGTACATGATGTCGGGAAGAATATCTTAGGTGTGGTGCTTGCATGCAACAATTATAAAATCATTGATTTAGGTGTTATGGTTACTGCAGAAAAAATACTTGATGAAGCTGTATCAAATGATGTTGATATAATTGGACTGAGCGGTTTAATAACTCCCTCGCTTGAAGAAATGGTGCATGTTGCCAGAGAAATGGAAAGAAGAGGAATGGATATTCCGTTACTCATAGGAGGAGCAACAACATCAAAAATTCATACAGCTGTGAAGATAAATCCAGAATATTCACACCCGGTGATATATGTTAGAGATGCATCTAAAAGTATCCCTGTAGTTAATGATTTATTATCCGAGAAGAAAGAACTGATAGTCAGAAAAACTCAGCAAGAATATAAAAAACTAAAGGAACGATATGAATATGATCAATTAACCAGTGAATATCTTACATTGGATCAGGCAAGGAAAAATTCCGCAAAATTAGATTTTAAAGTTGCCTCTATTACAAGTCCATCGTTTTTAGGAAACAAGGTTCTCAACGATTATCCGCTGGATGAGATTAGAAAGTACATTGATTGGACTTTCTTTTTTCATACTTGGAATCTTTATGGGAAATATCCTTTAATATTTGATGATCCTGTTAAGGGCAACGACGCTTTGAAATTATTCAATGATGCAAATAAGTTGCTGGATAAAATTATTGAGCAGAAGATGCTTACTGCTCGTGGTGTTATAGGTTTTTATAATTGTTATTCTCAACAGGACGATATATTTGTTTTCAGAGATAATAATAGGAATGATCCCACCTGTATTTTTCATTTTCTCAGAAATCAACAAAAGAAAAAAAGAGGGACACCAAATTTATCACTTGCTGACTTTATTGCATCATGCGATTCGGGTATTGCAGACTATTCAGGAGGTTTTGCTTTAAGCTGTGGAATTGGAATAGAAAAATGGAAAGTTACATTTGAAATGGAGAATGATGATTATAACAATATAATGTTAAAAGCCCTTGCAGATAGACTAACAGAAGCATTTTCAGAGTTAATTCATGAGAGGGTGAGAAAAGAATTTTGGGGATATGCAAAAAATGAACAATTGGATCTCGTAGATATATTTAAAAAAAGATATTGTGGAATACGTCCAGCTCCGGGCTATCCTGCATGCCCTGAGCATTCTGAGAAAAGGATATTATTTGACCTGCTTGAAGTAGAAAAGAATACTGGTATTAAACTAACTGAAAATTTTGCGATGTATCCTGCAGCATCTATATGTGGTTTTTACTTCTCGCACCCCGATGCACGGTATTTCAATATTGGTAAAATAGGAAAAGATCAGGTAGTTGATTATTCGAAAAGGAAAAACTTAGAAATCAAAGAAGTGGAAAGATTATTAAATGTTAATTTGAATTATTAACTGGTTCAGGAGGCAACGGACACGTTTCAATGTTTCTGAAATATGTAATTTGCAACTAAAGTTATGAAAGTTATTGAACATTTTAAAAAAGCGACAAAAACTCATTTTTCCTATGAGATACTCCCGCCACTAAAAGGACACAGTATTGATCAAATTTATAAAACTATAGATAATTTGAAAGAGTTTGAACCACTTAATATCAATGTTACATATCACCAAGAAGAAGTGGTTTATAAAAAGCTCCCAAGTGGTTTACTGGAGAAAAAATCGATACGGAAACGACCAGGTACAGTTGCTATTTCTGCTGCAATAAAATATAAATATCCTGATGTACATGTTGTACCTCATCTAATATGTGGCGGATTCAGCAAAGATGATACAGAATATGCACTGATAGATTTGCATTTTCTTGGTATGAAAGATATTCTTGTATTGCGTGGTGATCCTCTAAAATCACATAAATATTTTCAGCCCGAACCAGATGGCCACTCTTACGCGGCTGACATAGTTAAGCAAATACAAAATCTGAATAATACTGTTTATCTTGATGAAAATCTTAAAAATACAACTGCAACAGATTTTTCTGTCGGTGTCGCAGGTTATCCCGAAAAACACATGGAAGCTCCGAGCATTGAATCCGATATAAGATATCTAAAAGAAAAAGTGGATTCTGGCGCTGATTATATTGTAACGCAGATGTTTTTTGATAACAAATACTATTATCAATTTGTTGATAGGTGTAGGAGTGCAGGTATCACTGTGCCGATAATACCAGGATTAAAACCTGTTGTTACCAAAAAAGATATTACAATGCTCCCCAAAACCTTTAGTATTAGTATTCCAGATGAACTGGTAAAAGAGGTGGAAAATTGTAAAGACAATAAGCAAGCCTTTCATGTGGGCATAGAATGGAGCATACACCAAGCAAAGGAATTAATTAAATTCAAAGTACCATCCATACATTTTTTTACAATTGGAATTTCTGATAATGTTAAAGCAATCGCAAGGGAAATATTTTAATAATTTTGATATTTGAACATAGCCGGTAGTATTTCATGCGGAATTGGAATAGAGATGGTAGTATTTATCATTAATAAGTGAGATGGAATAAAAAAGGGCAGTGAATTGATTGGCTGCGACCTACTCTTCCACACAGTCTCCCATGCAGTACCATCAGCGCACGTGTGCTTAACTTCTGTGTTCGGGATGGGAACAGGTGTTTCCACACTGCTATAACAACCAATCAGTTCACTGCCCATATAAAAATAGGTAGTGATTAAAGTAAGAGATAAAAAGAGAAAAAGTAAGGCTTCGACTAATTAGTATTACTCGGCTAAATACATTGCTGTACTTACACCTGTAACCTATCAACCTTGTAGTCTACAAGGAGTCTAAAAGATGTCTAATCTTGGAGTTGGCTTCCCGCTTATATGCTTTCAGCAGTTATCCATTCCAGACTTAGCTATCCGGCAATGCAACTGGCGTCACAACCGGTGCACCAGAGGTCTGTCCACATTGGTCCTCTCGTACTAAATGTGGCTCTCTTCAAACATCTAACGCCCACGAAGGATAGGGACCGAACTGTCTCACGACGTTCTGAACCCAGCTCGCGTACCACTTTAAATGGCGAACAGCCATACCCTTGGGACCTTCTTCAGCCCCAGGATGTGATGAGCCGACATCGAGGTGCCAAACAGCGCCGTCGCTATGGACGCTCGGGCGCTATCAGCCTGTTATCCCCGGAGTACCTTTTATCCGTTGAGCTATCCCCCTTCCATACGGTGGGATAGGATCACTAAGACCTGCTTTCGCATCTGCTTGACCCGTCGGTCTTGCAGTTAAGCTCCCTTATGCCTTTGCACTCTACGCGTGGTTACCAATCACGCTGAGGGAACCTTTGTACGCCTCCGTTACATTTTAGGAGGCGACCGCCCCAGTCAAACTGCCCTCCTGGCACTGTTCTCATACCTCATAAAGGCACGAGTTAGTATTCCGATATCATTAGGGTGGTATTTCAACGTTGGCTCCACCCCGGCTAGCGCCGGAGCTTCAAAGCCTCCCACCTATCCTACACAAGCAACACCAAAATACAATACCAAAATGCAGTAAAGGTTCACGGGGTCTTTCCGTCCTTTCGCGGGTAGGCGGCATCTTCACCGCCACTGCAATTTCACCGAGTCCCTGGTCGAGACAGTGCCCAAGTCGTTACACCATTCGTGCAGGTCGGAACTTACCCGACAAGGAATTTCGCTACCTTAGGACCGTTATAGTTACGGCCGCCGTTTACCGGGGCTTCATTTCTAACCTTCGCCCAGATATTGCTACCTAAGCTAAGCCTTCCATTTAACCTTCCGGCACCGGGCAGGTGTCAGTCCATATACTTTGTATTACTACTTTGCATAGACCTGTGTTTTTGCTAAACAGTCGCTTGGGCCTTTTCACTGCGGCCATAAAAAGCTCTGGGAGTAAATCCCTTCACCATCTATGGCACCCCTTCTTCCGAAGTTACGGGGTAATTTTGCCTAGTTCCTTAACCAGAGTTTACTCGATCACCTTAGGATACTCTCCTCGTCTACCTGTGTCGGTTTGCGGTACGGTCTGATATAGATTAAACGTTTAGAGATTATTTCTTGGCAGCTTTATAAAGGAACTTCTGTCACTTATGTGACTCGTATTTGCTTCTCGGATAAAGAGAGGTGGATTTTCCTGCCTCTCCTACCTACCAGCTTAAATCTGGATTTCCAGCACCAGACTTCCTCGCATAACTGCGTCATCCCATCACTATCTATATCGGGTAGCAGAATTTTGACTGCTTTTCCATCGACTACGCCTTTCGGCCTCGCCTTAGGATCCGACTAACCCTGAGCAGATTAACTTTACTCAGGAAACCTTAGACTTTCGGTGTTTCGATTTCTCATCGAAATTTTCACTACTAATGCCGGCATAATCTCTTCTGATAGCTCCAGCATATCTTACGATACACCTTCATTGCCTTACAGAATGCTCTCCTACCATTCCGATAAATCGGAATCCACAGCTTCGGTAATATACTTAGTCCCGATCATCTTCGGTGCAAAACCACTCGATCAGTGAGCTGTTACGCACTCTTTAAATGAATGGCTGCTTCTAAGCCAACATCCTGACTGTTTTTGCAATTTAACATCCTTAATCACTTAGTATATATTTTGGGACCTTAGCTGGTGGTCTGGGTTGTTTCCCTCTTGCCTACGGAGCTTATCCCCCGCATACTGACTCCTGCACATCAATTAACGGCATTATGAGTTTGAAAAGGTTTGGTAATCTATTAAGAATCCTCGCCCTATCAGTGCTTTACCTCCGTTAATCTAATACAAGGCCCTGCCTAAACAGGTTTCGGAGAGAACCAGATATCTCCGAGTTTGATTAGCCTTTCACTCCTACCCACACCTCATCCTCTGAATTTTCAACTTCAGTAGGTTCGGTCCTTCAGTCCATGTTACTGGACCTTCAACCTGGACATGGGTAGATCACTCGGTTTCGGGTCTACTTCAGACAACTAAACGCCTTATTCGGACTCGCTTTCGCTGTGGCTTCATCCGTATCGGATTTAACCTGCTGCCTAAAAGTAACTCGCCGGCTCATTATACAAAAGGCACGCCGTCATTCTTCCAAATCGATAAATCGAGATGGAAAAACTCCGACTGATTTTATGCACTTGGTTTCAGGTACTATTTCACTCCCCTTCCGGGGTACTTTTCACCTTTCCCTCACGGTACTCGTTCACTATCGGTAGTTAGATCATATTTAGCCTTACCAGATGGTCCTGGTGGATTCAGACAGGATTCCTAGTGTCCCGCCCTACTTGGGAAATCTATAATTTCGCTCTCATTATTTCGTTTACAGGACTATCACCTTCTATGGTTTATTTTTCCAAAATAATTCAACTATAAATCCAGCGAAATTTAATTAGCTCCCGCTACCTCCCGATAAATCGGGATTTGGGCTGTTCCCGTTTCGTTCGCCACTACTCAGGGAATCGCTATTGCTTTCTTTTCCTACAGGTACTAAGATGTTTCAGTTCCCTGCGTTCGACTCAAATCTCCTATTTTATTCAGAGAGATGATATCCCGACATAACTCGGGATGGGTTTCCCCATTCGGAAATCTCCGGATTTGCGCTTACTTACAGCTACCCGAAGCATATCGCAGTTAGTCACGTCCTTCGTCTCTATCTAACTCCAAGGCATCCACCAAATGCACTTAATGCCTTACATTCTTACTTTAATTCACTACTATGTATATTTCAAATAACTATAAAATTTTATTAAAATGATTCGCTAACAAGCGAATGGTGGAGGATGACGGGATCGAACCGACGACCTCCGCCTTGCAAAAGCGGCGCTCTCCCAACTGAGCTAATCCCCCTTCTTATTCTGTCCGAAGAGTTTATCTTCGGTATAAAAGGGATTGAAAATTAGCCGCCCGAAATGGTGGGCCTGGGCTGATTCGAACAGCCGGCCTCACGCTTATCAGGCGTGCGCTCTAACCAACTGAGCTACAAGCCCACTCACAATATGAAAAATTAGGGTGTATACGAGATAATTTCTCCTTAGAAAGGAGGTGATCCAGCCGCACCTTCCGGTACGGCTACCTTGT
>JACKQG010006751.1_pt1 | contig 11929 bp, 10 predicted proteins | sample 8237621 | NCBI WGS metagenome assembly JACKQG01 (sample SAMN15677084, study PRJNA649215) | marine metagenome | biome: marine; feature: Black Sea; material: saline water; isolation source: suspended particulate matter (SPM) from the Black Sea western gyre | collected 2013-06-09/2013-06-10 | depth...
GTGCAGAAGTCTTTGCTTCTGCATAAGCGTCAGCAGAGACTGACGCACTCCAAAGGGGCCGTTGAAAATAGAGTAATCGCAAACTAACAGACTAGTGCAACCCGAACTTTGGTAAGTTCGGCTACTAATCAAAACTAATTTGAAAACCACGAGATGGGTAAGCCGATGTAGACACTCGCGCTAACACCTCGTACCTCTCCGGCGGGCAAGTCATAACCTGTCTTTTCATCTGCTTCGATTATATAATAAGCTCGCTCTCTACAGAAGAGCGGGCACTGCCCGCCGATTCCGCTGGTGGGCGGTGCCCCACCCTACACAATGCGGAAGTTATTTCGTAGCCATTCCTAAGTGAGTTCTCTCGGATGTGGTGTCGTCTCCAACATCTAATGAAGTGGACGATGGACTAGAAAAGGCGCTTGGTTTTTCAGCCGTTTCCCCTTCGGACAAATTTGCCACATTTCATAATTCGACAATGTTAGATTTCCTCGTAGCCTATTGTGATCGCTCTGAGTGGCGTCCGTGCCACGCAGTCGCAGGCGAGGACGCCTGCTAGAGCAGTGTTGGACTATGACTGGATCTAATCTCTAATTTAACATTGTCAAGATAATTTTCATTCATTAAATTCCTCATTTGGGTCTGAGTCTGAAATTCACCGTTACGGTTTCGCCGGCAATGACCTCCGATTTTCGTATACCAAGTCTATAGCCCTTCTTGTAGCAAAGCACCCGGTAAGTGCCTGGCTCTAAATCCAGGACTTCGTAGTAGCCCTCAACGTCACTTACGGCTCTCGTTTTTTCCCCTGTTTCATCGTTAATCGCGATGACCAGCGCCCTGAGTGGTTCTCCTGTTAATAAGTCTGTCACGTGCCCATCAAGTGCCCCTACTGCGCCTGTATATTTCAAAATATATAGACCACCATCATCATCCGTCACATAAGCATAGCTGCCTTCAACGTAGACGCCCTCAGCATAATCTGGTGTATCGTAGAATCCCACCTCGAAAGGGTTTTCAGGGTCGCTCACATCAATAACCCTAAGTCCATAATACCCATTCGCCACATAAGCATAGATACCTTCAACGTAGACGCCCTCAGCATAATCTGGTGTATCGTAGAATCCCACCTCGAAAGGGTTTTCAGGGTCGCTCACATCAATAACCCTAAGTCCATAATACCCATTCGCCACATAAGCATAGATACCTTCAACGTAGACGCCCTCAGCATAATCTGGTGTATCGTAGAATCCCACCTCGAAAGGGTTTTCAGGGTCGCTCACATCAATAACCCTAAGTCCATAATACCCATTCGCCACATAAGCATAGATACCTTCAACGTAGACGCCATAAGCATGATATGGTGTATCGCAGAAGCCCACCTCGAAAGGGTTTTCAGGGTCGCTCACATTGATAACGCGAAGACCATTACTACACGCTACATAAGCATAGCTGCCTTCAACGTAGACGCCGAGAGCTATGTCAGGCAGTGCCACATATCCAACCTTTGTCGGATTAGAAGGTGCGCTGACATCAAAAATTATGAGCGTGCCACCGGCACAGACATAGGCGTAATCTCCCTGCACGAAGACATCGTAAACCGACCCGCCGGTCGTGCCTACAAGCTCTACATTTTCGCTGATGGTAGTGGGAGAAATACCTCCATCTCTCAGATCTGAAGGATGCCTGGGGTCAAATTCGATTCCTTGCGGCAAGTCAGAAACAGGCGGCACCTGGGCAAAAACGCTGGCGCTGAACAATAACGTTGTGATGAGACAAAATAATGTTTTCATGTTCTCTCCTTTACGTTGCATTTTCAAAATCATTATATAAAATTCTCCTTCCTTGAGTTTTGTGAGTTTTGGCAAAAATTAAATGTGCGTCAGCCTCTGCTGACTAAATCAAATCCGTCAACCTGAATTTTAACGCATTTTTTCCCTCTGGTCAACAAAAATTTCCCAAGTAGCGCTGTGAAATAAATCTTGATTCGTAGCCTAAGATTCTATCTTGGTTTTTGCTGACAGGCCAACTTAGAAAGTTGGGCTACAATGCGTAACCCAGTTTCCATCTTTCATGACGGCGACCACATTTCCCACGGCTTTGATGTCCGCTAATGGTTCTCCATCCAGCACTACCAGGTTGGCTCGCTTTCCCGGCACCATCACGCCCTCGTCTGCTAGTTGCAGGAGTTGAGCAGCGTTGGCAGTTGCAGCAATCAAGGCGTCATGGGGGCTCATACCATACTGCGCCATGGTCGCAATCTCACTGGGCATATCGCCAACGGAGACCCAGTCAGCGAAAGCATCGTTGCCGGCAGCGATGCGCACCCCAGCCTTGTGGGCTCGCTGAAAGCTGTCCAACAGATGGTCAATCCAGCGCTTCATCTTGTCCACCGAGTCGGTAGGAAGGCCGAGTTCAGCGCCGTATTCGGCAATGCGTATGTCACAGGTGAGGGTCGGACAGAGGAATGTTCCCTGCTTCAGCATCAACTCAATAATCTCATCATCCAGCTCGTAACCATGCTCAATGGAGTCCACGCCAGCCAGGATGGCATTGCGGATGCCCTCCCTGCCCTCGGCGTGCGCCGCAACTGTCCGACCGGCTTTGCGGGCCTCCTCTACGGCGGCGGCCATTTCCTCCCGCGTCAACTGGGGTGAGCCCGGTTGTGTACCTTTTGTCAAAATGCCGCCCGTCGCTATTAGTTTGATGACATCAGCGCCGGCCTTGAGCTGCAACCGAACGGCTTTGCGCACATCGTCTGCTCCATCGGCCTCGATGCCATTCCGGTAACCGTGGCCGCCCGTCATGCAGATGGCGCGGCCAGCAGCGCGCATACGCGGCCCAGCTACCATCCCCTTGTCTACCATTCGCTTGAGCCCCAAATCTACCTGTTCAATGCCGCCCAGGTCGCGGATAGCTGTCACTCCTTTTTCTAACGATTGTTCCAACCAACGCGCCCCGCGTACGGCATACTCAGCCACCAACTGTGAGGACTGGTTTACTGCGTAAACACAGTGGATGTAGCGCCCGGCGGCACTGCCAGCCGCTCGCCACAAATGTGCGTGTGGCAATTCATAAGGCCAGGAATAACCGTCTTCCCCGCCAGGTCAACGGACTCGGCCTGCACATCTTGCAGACCCTCCGGCGATACAGCGCGGATGCGCCCGCCCTCCACCTGAATATCCACCCGGTCCCAAATCCTGCCCGTTCCATCTATCAACCGCCCGTTACGCAGAATAAGATCTGACATCACTATCTCCTCCTTTATTAAACGAATTACGAATTACGAACTACAAATTACGAATGGTTAGGTAGTTTTCAAAAATAAACCTAACGTTTTGGGTAGCGACAGTCCCTGACTGTCACCGCATCGGTCAGGCTTGGGTTGAGGCGCCGGGTTGAGTAGCGACCAAAGGGAGCGTATCGAAACCAACGAAGCGTATCGAAACCACCGACGCTACCCGGAATATATTTAATACTGAAAACTACCTAAATTGGAAGGGGATTTGAACTCCCACCCGGACCGTCAGGACATCCTTCTCGACTTTGCCATCTTTGATGACGAGCATAATTCGCTGCAAAGCTGTAATATCTGATAGTGGGTCGCCGTCTACGACGATTATATCGGCTAACTTGCCGACCTCCAATGTGCCCAGCTCGTTCTGGCAGCCGAGGCATTCGGCCGCCGTCAATGTCGCAGTTTTGAGCGCTTGTGCCGGCGATAAGCCAATCTCGACCATCGAAGCCAGTTCCAAAGGTAATGCTGCGATACCAACCTGTGGGTAAATCATGTCGCTGCCAGCGCCTATTTTTACTCCCAGTTCGGCTGCATGCAGCAGTGCCCCTGGCATATTGTCCCATATCCATTCGTGGCGTCGCACTTGATTTTTTGCCCACTCCAACATGTGCTTTGGGGTTTTCGGGTCGGCAACTTGAGCCTTAAAGTCCTCGAATTGCTCATGATAAATACGTGACGTGACCACCCAGAAAGTTCCTTGGTCGCACATCTGTTTGAGTTCCTCTTCGGTCACCAGGCAGCCGTGCTCAATGCTGTCTACACCGGCGTTGAGCGCGTTGCGAATAGATGGCGGGTAGTTCACATGGCAGGCCACTTTTCGCCCCATTCGATGAGCTTGGTTCACGCCCGCTCTTAATTCGTCGCCGTCCCACTCATCCTCTAAGTAACCGAGTTTGATGAGGTCGGCGCCAGCTTTGATTTCTTCTCGCACGGCATGGCGCACCGCATCAACACCGTCAACTTCAAAGGCTAATCCTGGGTTGGCAGAACCGTGACCGCCGGTGGGCACAATCAGTCTTCCAGCGGCCCAGATGCGCGGTCCGCGGATGAGCCCCTCGCCCAGAGCCCACTTTAGGTCAAACACGAGATGACCACAGGAACCCAGGTCACGCGCTGTAGTGATGCCGGCATCAAGGAGTTGCTCCATGTGCCAGACGCCGACTAACGCAATGCGAGGCTCGTTGTAGGTGGGCTTACCTTCGATGGTTACATCCGAGCGTTTGTAGTAATATGTCAGATGCAAATGCAGGTCTATCATACCTGGCAAAACGCTTCGCCCGGCCACGTCCAGAACCTTTGCGTTTGGAGGCACGGGAGTAGAGTCTTTTGGACCAACAGCCGCGATGCGGTTATCATCAATGACGACAGTCGCATTAGGCACAGACGAACCGCCGCGATTATCAATCAGTCGACAATTGGTGAGTGCGATTTTCATTTTCAACCTTTCTCTTTTATCTCATAAATTTGGCTGCTTCCATGACCATTTCAGAAACCAACCGGTAATAATTTTACCAATTTTTCATCTTCATGCAAACAAAAAATTTTCTCTTTTCCTTCAATCTCTTTTATGTTATAATGTATTCGAAAGCGATAGAATCAGGAGCTCTGTAGCAGCTTCAAACAATCATAGTTTTCCTATGTTTTTTTGATGTTTTCTACATAGCTTCGAGCCTCAGTAGGGAATTAAGCTGTGTTCGCTTCGCTCACTGACGACTTCGTCTTACAGTTCGACACTGAGTATTAGGAACGCGGTCAATTGTCCTGAAACTCAAGGGCTAATCCTACTATGTGTTCCGTTTGCCTGAAAGGGCGGTCACCCTTGAATATGTTCGCTTCGCTCAGTGGTTACTTCGTGAACCACTCCAGTTTGAGGCTCTGATGGTTGATGAGAATGAAGTCACCGACGACTGCAAGAAACAACCGACGCCTGGCGCTTCGCTGGTCTTACGGTTCAATTCAACTTACATAAACAACGGACGCACTTTGGCGAGGATAACAATATCCCACAACCCCCTAACCCCCTTTGGTAAGAGGGAATGGAGATGCCTTAAATGGCAGTTCGTTCCGTCCCGACTAATCGGGACGGAATCGAATATATTAACAAAGAGCAGCATAACTGAGCCAAGCGAACAGAGTTCGCGCTCCAAATTAAGATAACTGAGGACGGGTTTACTAAGTAAACCATGTGGCGCAAAGCCTGCTCCGATCCTATCGGAGTTTCTAACCGGCGTTGATATGTGAGGAGTCGAGATGTCAGAACGATGGATGACCATTCGCGTTTATGGAAATATATTGTACACCACTGGTGCCTGGGGGATTGAAGGCAGCGGTGATTTGTCTACCGCCTCCCCATTGACCGAACAAGATATCGAGGGGTGGATGAAGGACTGCGCCGACCATGGGGTGACCGCAGTCCTCTGGCAGTCCAACTGTGGTGGTACCTCCACTCATCCCAGTCCGGTATTCCCTCTACCCGGTCTTCCTTTGCACCCGCATAATGAACACTGGGTACCAATTTGGGAGTTTTTAGGAGAGCAGGTACGGCAATTCGATACGCTGAATACTGGTATTGCCGCCGCGCACAAATACGGCTTGAGGTTTGTATACTCCCTGTGTTTTTGGGACTTTGTGGACAGTCCTTTTGAGGACAGTGTTTTCCACCCAAAACTGTGGATGGTTTCGATACGCAAGCTACTCAACCCAAGGCTTTCCCGCAACGGCGAGCCATTCTTCGGCGTCCCATGCTACGCTGAACCAGAGACCCAAGATTTGATACTGAAGCATGTTAGGGATGTGCTTGAACGCGGGGTGGATGACCTGGCAATCTCCTTGTTCGCGCACACCCAGGGTCTTGGTGTAAACCAGCCCTGTTACTACGGGTTCAATCCTCCTCTGGTGCAAGCATACCAGGAGCGGTACGGTTTGGATGTGCTACACGAATCTTTCGATGCAACGGCATTATACTCGCTCTATGGGGACTTCTACACCGAGTTCCTGCGCCGGCTCCATCAAGAAACCAGCCAACGGGGACAGCGCCTGATTCCCTGCACGACTTACGACGGCCGATGGGGGTGGGGTGGAATTGGAGGTCAGCAGCTTTATAACTACTATGCCCAGGGAGATGCAGTACCCACGGTTGAGCCCGGTTGTGGTATTGAGTTTCAGTGGCGGCGTTGGGTCCAAGAAGGGCTTGCTGATGCCTTGATGGTGTTAGCGCCGCCTCCAGATGCCGTGACATTGGCGCGAGCGGTACATCAGGAAGCATCCCTGCCAGTGTTGCTGTGGCGTAAGATAAACCCCGGGCGTCCTTCAGAGGAGTGGAGCATGTATCATCGGGAAGCGGCGCAGGTCGGTGCCGGAGAGATAGATGGCTACGTTGTACACGCCATGGTCACTGTCAACTATGGTGACTATCCGGAGAAACTGTGGGCACTGATACAATGAAATTTGGTTCTTCATTAATGAGTGTGGTAAGCAGGGAGGGTGAGGCTCCCGCCGAACCTTTAGGCTGAGTAGCCGAAGGCGTATCGAAACCAAGTATCGAAACCTGTGGATGAAGCTCAACAGGAGCTTCGCTCTCCCATTGATTTCCACACTTAATATCGAAGAGCATGAAATTCTTTTCAGCGAGGGGTAGCCTCCTGTCGCTTGAAGTAATCCTCAAGCCTTTCCAGAGGCGCATATCCTAAAATTATTCTCGCTTTTTCTATCTGGTATTTCCCGTGAGCGAGATAGCTCAATAGGTTAAATGCCTGAAAGTTCTCCGGAACAGATTCAACCTCTAATGCCAAACGACAGGCGTGTTGCAGGTCTTCCCACACAACCGTAAAGGATGGGAAATCTTGCTTCGTAACAGGCTCCGTCGGTTTAGGACCGAGTCCGTTAAACATGAAACAGATGGTTTGGATACCATATTCGCGCGCATAGATTTTGCATATCTCCATACCAAGATACTTGGTGGGATGGTAATAATCCCCACTTGGCATTGGAGGTGGGTCATCAATGTCAAAATCATGGTCGTATCCATCGCGGACGTACTGGGGGCCGGTTTGAATCACTTTTTTGATGCCATGTTCCGCAGCGGCTTTCATCATATGGTACGCGCCCTTTGTGTTAACTTCAAAACTTTGCACCGCATCACCACGCAACACCGTAAAATTGATGATTGCGTCCATACCGCGTGATGCCTCGAACACCTGCTCATAAGAAGTCATATCAACCGTGATGATGGACTTCCCCGATGGATGGGGCTTTATATCCGCAAGATGCAAATGATAGTAGGATTCCAGCCCAGGAGTCACATTAGGTGCAATATTACCAGAGGCGCCAAGTACAAGGACATTTTTCATTGTTGATTACCTCCTAAGTAGGTCGGTTCTGAAAATTATGTGTGGGCTTATATCCAATATGTGAGGCTTGATTAATCAAGAATTTGGGATTGGGAATATCCGCACAAATATGGTAAATCGCCCACCGACGTGTCCACCAGACGTTATTGCTGTTATCCTGGTGCGCTAAGACGAAGTCGTGCGTTGCTTTTTGCAGAGCACAACGAAACGCTTGTGCCGCATCCCTGAGCTCAAGCCACATCAAGTTGGGCGTTTCCCCCCGAACCTCTTCCTCCAAAACTAACTCACCAAGACGAAGACAAGTCACCGTCACCATGTAGTTCCGCGCAAATTCTCGAGCGGTGAGTTCTCCCAGATATTTGGTCATCTGGGTTATTTCCGATGATGGAAGTGGCTTGAAGAGTTCGCTGATATAAACGTCGTCAGGATAGGCACTGAATATCGCCAGAGTCCCTGCATAGATGAACCTTTGGATTCCTTCGGCAATACCTGCACTGAAGATGACATGCGTGCCCCTTGTTGCTAAATCGAGCATTTGCTGTTCGCGTTCCAGTCCTTCTGCTGGGAGCCCTGGTGGCGGTTCGCCGGTATGAATCAGAACGTCCATTCCACGTACCGCTTGAGAGGAATCATCAGGTGAGAGGATGCTGCCTTGCACAAATTCAATCCTTCCCTTCACGTCTACCGGAACACTATCCATAAGACGCACATCATGCTCCTGAGAAAATTCAGCCGCCAAAGTTCCTGCCAATCTATTGGCGCCTCCTGTAATCAGTATCTTCATTGGACTACCTCCTGGTATAATATATAGGTCGAAATTCAGACGCCGTTGCGAGCTTGCAAAGCAATCCCTTTTCGACGGCGAGATGTCGATTTGTGAAAATCTACCTACGAAATTTCATCATGATACCTTAATCTGTGGAACCGAACAAGTTCGGGCATCCTTCCATCGAAATATTTTATCGCTCTTGGATAACAGCTTTCAACCATTGGCGCAGAATTCTCCTTGCTGGAATATCCCGCAAAACCCAGGTATCTGTATGGTTTCTATATGGCAGATTTAGAAAAGTGAACGGAGCATCTATTCCGGTGGATTTCAGGTAATCCTGTGTCTCCCCGGTTGAGCCCTCATGGCTGATAAACTGAGCTCTGCCTTTCAATCTTTCCAAACATTTCAGCGCTGAAGCTCTGTCATCCCTATCGTAAACCCATCTTCGCACTCCGTCATAATGGCTGTGAGCAATGAAAGCTAACCACAAACTGGCAATCTCATCGTCATACAAACCGATGTAATTGCAAGCAATAGCGCCTCGAGAAAAGCCCGCGAGGATTATAGCCGATGGGTCACCGCCATATTCTTGGCAGATTCGAATAACCGTCTTTTTGCAGTAGTCAACTGTAGCATCCACATCTCCCCACCATTGAAGCTGATTTCGCTGGTGGTCTTTACTGATATAAGGTAGACAAACCCAAATGAATCTCTTTCCCCCACTGATTCCATATCCAAGCTTGCAGTCTTCCACCTTACCGGTGCATTTGTCGCTGAATTTGTTTTCATAAGTTTCGTTACCGGCGTATTCAACAATGACTGGATAACGTTTGCCTTCCTGCCAGTCTGTTGGCAGATACAGGACATGGTAAACCTCAGTATCTCGGTATTCCGGAGCAACTTACCTAATCCGATTACCCGGTGCGGGGTTGCTAATCGTCATGGTCGGTACAAACAAATCTGGCTTCACGCTTCGAATATCGGGCAGTTCTTCAGATGGGGGTGGAATGCCAAAGGTGAAAAAGCATACCGCCAATAAGTCTGTTTTTATCATTCTCGTAGACCCGTCCTCATAAGCCCTACTCCTTTTCAATCTAAAAAAGGGGTAAGGTAGTTGACATTAGTGTGGGATAGAAACATCCGAATCAAATAAATGAGGTTTCTCCATTAATCACACAAAATCCCCAAATATTGGTTTCGGATATACTCGAAACTGAATTCTCGAATTCCCCCCAAATAGTTATAGACAATGTGGGCTGGTTGAAGCGCTAGTTCGCCACAGACATGGGCATCATCGCGGTCATTCCAACTCCAGGGGGGTTTCGCTGCTCCAGGTACAAAGCCTGCGCCCCGTGATTTGCGCGCAATAAAGCAATCCTGTCCATTATCATTTACCAAGAATACCTTAGTTTCGTCCCTATTCGCCCACAAACCATTTGGTTCGAAGAGACTAATCAACCCATAGCGGTATACCTCTGGTTCAGATCTAATATTGGGATTATTTGGTTGGTACAATTCTTCATGTGAGTTTTTATGCAAGAGCTTAACGTGAGTATTCTCGCCGTTGCTTGAGAAGAAGTTTGGTTCATCCACATTCTTTAAGGAGGGACAGTACCGAATAATTCTATCTTCGTCACCCCAACTGTTTTTATCTCCTTTGATACCATGACCTTTAGCCTGAACGTACAGCTTTGGACGGATTATCTCTCTTTCACATTCATCAATGTGCCAAATAGCCCAAAGCTTACCATCAATATCCTCGTTGTTTACACGAGAATCTCGATAACGATTCTCCGTGGGTTCAGCGAAAACATTTTTGTATTCTTCATGCGAATCTCTGAGCCACCAACTCGCATATGAATAGAACCACCAATGGCTTATGGTAATCATTGCATCTGCACGTAGATCTTTAAAACAGGGACGTTTCTTGGCAACAACCAGCGCACCCTCCATATCGTGTTCATGTTCGCTACCGAAGGCAGACCATCTAGGCCCCTGATAGTGCCATGGTGTTTCAGAAGACTCCCAATCCTGTGGGTGGTATACCGCGTATAGGATGAAGTAGTGTGTATGTGTTTCCACAACCGAATAGTAAACATATGGTTCAAGCTGATGGTTAAATGGAAGTGAACTTCCAGCACTGATATTCTGAAGAATATCATCCCATTGATTTTGACTTTCGACTGGGGCATTCACTGCACGCCAATTTTGAGTGAGCGATGTTAAATTTCCCGGCTCTGTGAAGTCAACTTTTGTAATGAAATCGCCTCTTGGATTATTTCGGTTGACTTTTTGAACGATAACCGGTGCACACTGATAAGCGATATCCCTCTCAGTCACCATTTTTGTATCCTCCTATGTATTGCTTTGTTAATTATATTATGATATTTTTGGTAGCACCTAATTTGTTCTGGATTTGTCAATCCAGAACGAGCGGCCCGGGATGCTCGCGGTGGATTGGCAAATCCACCGCAAACGCCATTTTTGTCACGACTTATTTAACAGTGCAGTATTACATTTGTAAAAAAGAAAAGTTGCTAAGTTGCCAATTGCTTAAACCATCCAAATTATATCATCATCACTTTAGAGTTTCAATGCCAAAAATTATTTGTTGACAAAAAGCAGAAAATAGTTTAACATTCTGATTGACTCATTTGACAACGTCAGCAAAAGCTGACACGAATCTAATTTTGCCACAACTCAAGGAGGTTCACAATGGACAGAATGACTAAGAAAATTCTTATCACTTTGGGGGTTTGTTTGTTAATTTTGTCTATCTATTCGTTGGAATCAAAAGCGGCGGACCCAGAACCGAAAAGATCTGATGGTTCAATATTCAAGCGAACTTTTGATAGTCCAAAAGATGTAGCAGGCTGGGAGGAACATGGGAACGGAGATTACAGCGTAAAAAATGGCGAACTGTTTTTTGAACAAGCTGATGGTGATAATGCTGTTGATACTCCAGACTACAAAGTAGGCGAAAGTGATGAATATGTTCTGCAAACTGACTTCCAAATAACTAAGGATGCAAAGATTACAACCCCTTTCATGATTATCGGGTTGCTTACAGACGAAGGGGGCGGTTTGGCCTGGAGGGCAAACTTCAAGCTCGCTACCGATATGGGAAATCAATACGCGGTTGGCGTACAAGACCCAGAACAAATTGAGTTTGCACACGAGCTTGACAAGGGAGCAACCTATACGATTGCGATTCACTTAACTCCCAAACACGAAGCCCACTATTTCTTGTTTTCTCATGACCGGGACCCAGGAACATTTATAGGTACCATTAAGGTAGACTCAAATCATTCTCATAAAATTAGAATTGGAAACGTTTTCGGCGCTGGTAGCGGCGAACAGATCCTCGACAACGTTATGCTCGGCAAACCAAGCAGGGCAATCTTGTCGGTGTCTTCGGATTCCAATCTTTCTACAACATGGGGCGATTTGAAGATGTACCATTAATAATACGACTTTTTCAGTTATTGCCTACTAATAGTCCTAAAACGTAAGGCGTAAAAC
>JACKQG010006752.1_pt1 | contig 11924 bp, 6 predicted proteins | sample 8237621 | NCBI WGS metagenome assembly JACKQG01 (sample SAMN15677084, study PRJNA649215) | marine metagenome | biome: marine; feature: Black Sea; material: saline water; isolation source: suspended particulate matter (SPM) from the Black Sea western gyre | collected 2013-06-09/2013-06-10 | depth...
AATTAGTGGCCGGGATCGAGCGTAATCGGTGGCCGGGATCGACCGGAATATGCAAGAGCCAATATCAATACAGATTTTCGCAATCCCTGCGACAACCCGATGCTAAAAAAGATGTTCCGAGCAAGACCCATCGTTTCCTGGGAGATCATCGAAAAAGACGTGATCGACGAAATCATTTTCACAACAGTCAAACCAAGAAATCGCATCATTCTGGAGTTGATGGCCCGAGGCGGGATGAGAGTGGGCGAGGTTTTGAAACTCATGCCCATAGATGTCCATGACCGGAAACTGACGCTCAGGGACACCAAAAGCGGCAAAGAGCGGGAACACGTATTCATTCCCCAGAAAGTGGCTAATAGGCTCAAGGAATATATCAGGGACAAGGGGATTCAATCCGATAAGAAAATCTTTTCCATATGTTACGAGGCTGCCAGGACAATGGTCAAGAAGGGAGGCGACAAGGTTGGGATTCGGCTCCGGCCCCATGATTTGAGGCGGCATGCTGCAACATATGCATCCCGGTCAGGCGTTCCCATCGAGATCGTGAGCAAAGTGATTTTACGCCACGCCAACCTTTCAACGACACAGATTTATTTGGGAAAGGTGCCTGATACCGAGGCCATGAGGTGGATCGAAAACATTTATGCGTAAACTAATCAAGTCGGGGTGGGGGTTTAGAAAACCTTCACCCCAATAATCGTTTTGAATCGATCTATCTAACCGATATGTCATTATATTTTAGCATCGAAAGGCTGAGACGAATGGCAGATATATGAAATCTAACCCTGGGGTACGGCCACGATCTTTTTGGTAATATTCCCATAATGTAGCCATTATTTTTCCCTTATTTTCATGCTACTCATAACGGCCAGCCCCTTAGCAGGATGTTATATTTTTATCAATTTTCTGGAAGTACAATGATTTGTAAACGAAAACAACTTTTCGGAGGTTTTGATGCATATGTACCCTAATTTCCTTGAAAAAATACTGGGGCCTTGACCGAATATGCCAAAAGGCGGTGTCAAAATACCTGTCGGGGTGGCATTTCCTTGAATTGATTAGCTTGTATATCAAGTAAAACCTTCTCGAAAACCAGATGCTGCCCAAAATATATAATATGCTATATCTACGATAAGTATCACACGAGATTGTATCGACAATCGCATGCTTTCATGTTATAAATATAACATGATGAAGAAAGCCAATATGATTAATAGACAGGTACCGACTGACTTTCCAGATCGAGTAAGGGTTTTACGGATAAAATATGAGCTAACTCAGGCCCGAATGGCCGAGTTTATGGGGGTTTCCTTTGCGACAGTGAATCGTTGGGAAAATGGACAATCTAAGCCATCACATCTTGCCTGGCAGCAGATTTTGCGTGCGGAGCGATACGGGTTGGATGCATTGAGTAATGATTTTGCCCCCCCCTTGAGTATCAAAGAACCAGCAGCAACTTACGAGACGGGGCCAAAAAAGCGAGATTTGCCGGATTTTACGACTGTGCCAGAAATTGTCCGGTTGGTAGCAGAAGGCCACCGATTAAAATATGGGCACCTCCACAACCCTGCATTTGCAACAGAAATCTCCCGAATAGATCCTCTACCACACCAGAGAATCGCAGTTTATGAGTATATGTTGCCTCAACCTCACCTACGCTTCCTCCTGGCAGATGATGCAGGGGCCGGAAAAACAATCATGGCGGGCCTATATATTCGTGAGATGCTTGCACGACGATTATTACGCCGTGTTATAATACTTCCTCCTGCCGGTCTGGTTGGAAATTGGCAGCGGGAATTGCGACAGCTTTTCAATATCCACTTCCGGGTTGTTAAGGGCAGTGATGCGCGTTCGGGCAATCCCTTCAACGGAGAACAAAGTGATCTATTGATTGTCAGCATTGATACTTTGGCTGGTGAACGGATGTTCAGAAGGCTCCAAGAAGCTGGGGTCGAGCCTTACGATTTAGTCATTTTCGATGAGGCTCATAAGCTCTCGGCGCGTAAAGATCCGGATGGTACATTCCGTGCAACAGACCGCTATCTTTTGGCTCGTGCGTTGGCAGGTATTGATAGTGATAAACGGCGATGGAGACTTCCATGGAGTGCTCGCCATCTATTATTGCTGACAGCCACACCTCACATGGGAAAAGACTTTCCTTATTATTGTATTTGGCGTTTATTGGAACCTGCTATTCTCTCCACCTATGAGGCCTTTTCAGCGTATCCAAAAGAAGCCCGGAAACACCATTTCATTAGAAGAACCAAAGAGGAAATGGTTTACTATGACGGGACCCGCATCTATCCGGATCGCGTTTCCGACACTTTAAGTTACGATCTTTCTCAGGGTGAGGTCAGTGAACAGACCCTCTACGATGCGACCACCCGTTATATCCAATCCTATTACAATAAGGCGCGACTGTTGAATCGTGCGGCTGCCCGCTTCGCAATGAGTATCTTCCAGCGACGGCTGGCGAGTTCTACATATGCGCTAATACGTTCGTTTGAAAGGCGTGTAGGAAAGCTTAAACAGATCATTGCCGATATTGAATCGGGGAAAATCACATTTGAACATTTGGCGGCACAACAGACAAGGTTGGATGAACTTGAGGATGTAAGCTTTAACAAAACAGCGGATGAAGAGTTTGTGGAAGAAGGGCAGGAAGAGCACGACACTGTTGAAGAACTGGCCCTTGGTGGCTTAGTTGCGACCAACCTGGCCGAACTGGAGGTAGAACGTCAGAGAGTCAGGAAACTTCTGGATCTTGCTCGGCAAATCCATGAAACAGATGAATCCAAATTCGAAAAACTGAGAGAAATTCTCGGCGATCCTAAGTACAGGGATGAACAATTCATCATATTTAGCGAGCATCGGGATACTGTCAATTTCCTTGTGCGAAGATTGGAAGGTTTGGGATATACAGGGAAAGTTGCCCAAATTCACGGCGGCATGGATTACCAGGAGCGCGACGCCCAGGTTGAATTTTTCCGGAAGACGGATAATGAAGGTGGCGCCAGGTATTTGGTGGCGACTGACGCAGCGGGTGAGGGAATTAATCTCCAGTTTTGCTGGATAATGATCAATTACGATATTCCATGGAATCCAGCGCGTCTGGAACAGCGGATGGGCCGAATTCATCGGTACGGCCAAAAACATGACCCTGTAATCATCATTAATCTCATTGCCGGTAAAACGCGTGAAGGACGTGTTCTTAAAACTTTGCTCGATAAACTTGAAAAAATTCGCAAACAGCTTCAATCGGGTAAAGTTTTCGATGTGATTGGGCGGGTCTTTGAGGACGTTTCCATCAAAGAATACATGGAAATGGCTGTCAGTGGAGAAAGCACTAAGGAGATTGAGAAGACTATTGAAGGCAGACTCACTGGAGAACAAATCAAGGCCATAGAGGAACGTGAACGTACTCTCTATGGAGAAGGTGGTGATGTCAGAAAGGAATTGAAAAGGTTAAGGAATAGTCTGGAACAGGAAGCTTATTGTCGGCTCTTACCAGGATATGTGCGTGGATTCGTTCAAAATTCAGCCACAATTTTGAATATTAACATTGAAGGGGATTTAAATGAAATATTCTCTTTTCGAGCAGGTCGCGCCGGTGTCCTTGATTTTCTTTGGCCTGCAATTGAAACTTATCCCTACCAGCTTCAAAAACTCTTTACTGTCGATAGAAATCGAGAAAACGGAGCCGCCGTGTTTCTGCATCCTGGTGAAATTATTTTTAATACATTATGCGATCATATTTGCGAACGGTATGGCAACGATGCCTTGAGAGGCGGAATCTTCCTGGATCCAAATGCAGAAGAGCCCTATTTCTTTCACTTGGTCTTATTGAAAGTAGAGCGAAAAGACGATCCAAACTTCAGGCCATTTGAGCATAGCGAAACTATTGAATACCGGTTAGTGGGTTTAAAACAGGCGCAGGATAATCTGGTAGAGGAATGTCCTCTGGAATACCTTCTTCTCTTAAAAGGATGTAAAGGGTTACCACCTTCGGCCATTCGTTTCGCAGCCAAGGTTAATGATGCAATAAACCGTGCAAAGGATTATGCATTTGAAACAATTGCCCAGGGTCTTGCTGGAGAGCATAAACAGGTTTTGCTCAATACACTGCCGGAACGCGAAGATTTTGTAAGGAGTGGATATCATTACCAAGAGGCCGAACTTGCGGGACGGAGAATAGAGCTTTCAAAAAAAGCGCGTGAGGGCGATGCGAAAGCAAAAATTGAACTAACTCAAATCAAAGAACGCCAGCGACAGATCTCTCAGTTGAGGGAAAAAGACATCAAGATATTGAGGCGTGAGCCGGAATTGATTGTCCCTAATGATGTGGAATTTCTTGCCCATGCGCTTGTTGTCCCGTCAAGTGATCTTGAAGACAAAAAGCAACATGATAATGCCATTGAAGAAATCGCCGTAAAAGTTGCCTGGTCCTTTGAAGAGGCCGAAGGAGCCATTGTTAAAGATGTATCGAATCCTGCACGTGCTCGCCAGGCAGGATTGTTAGATTGGCCGGGATTTGATTTATTGTCTGTCCGTCCAAATAATGAAGAAAGAGATATCGAGGTAAAAGGTCGCGCCGGTGTTGGGGACATTGACATTTCGGAGAATGAATGGGCCAAGGCCTGCAACCTTCGAGAAAAATATTGGCTTTATGTAGTCTATAATTGTGCCAGCTGGCAGCCGAAGCTTCTCCGCATTCAAGACCCATTCTATAAATTGCTTGTCCGGGCTAAAGGCGGTGTGTTAATTGAAGAACGAGAGATTTTCAATGCAGCGGAAGCCGAGTAATAAATCAAGCTGAATACCTTGCTGAATAATGACTTAGGAGAGACGACTATATGGATCATAGGGAGTTGGAAGTTTCCTTAGAAGACATTGAATCATACTGCATGGAACATAAGGCTTCAATCGCCGAAAGAAACAAGATTCGCCAAGCTGACTGCGCCTTTGCCAATGACTTGCCGAACTATAGGCAACCTGGTGTTGTTTTTATCGGCGTCCACATGAAGATTGTGCAATCCTCATATACTGACTTTCAGAGAATTGCTAAAGAAATCGCTGATCTGACGGGGAGTACTGTTTCATGACCGATAAATCCCGCCTCATTGAACACGCTTTTCCTTTAAAACAGGCCTCACTGGATTCTGTCCATGAGAAGAATGTGAGACATGGGCACATTTCAACGCTGCACATCTGGCCTGCAAGAAGACCCCTGGCGGCATGCCGCGCTGCATTGATTGCTACGCTTTTACCCGACCCTGGTGATCCCAACAAACGCAAAGAACTTGTGGAAAAAATCGGAGGCAGGGTTGTTGAAAAAATAGAAAGAAAGAAGATGCCTTCAGGCAAGATCGTGGAGAACATCAAGGAGGAAACAATTGGCGGCATCCTCCACTGGAAAAGGGAGACAGAGAACAAGGAAACCCTCGATTGGTTTCGTGAGGAAATAAAGGAGGTTTACGGCGGAAGAGCGCCAAAGGTTCTGGATCCATTTGCCGGGGGTGGAGCAATCCCGCTTGAAGCAATGCGTCTTGGATGTGAAGTAACTGCCATAGACATCAACCCCGTTGCCTGGTTTATCCTTAAATGTACTTTAGAATATCCTCAAAAGCTTGCAGACCAAAAAAGACCCCTTCCCGATTTTATTTTAAAAGACCATGATTTCATGGAGGCATTTTTTAAGTCACAGGGATTTAAGGGGGCAGTGCTTCGTACACAGCTTGAAAAGCTGGGGCTTAAAGAAAATAAGCAGCTTGTACTTGAAAATTTTCACGGTGGAGATCCCTTACTTGAAGCCGATCTGGCATGGCATGTCCGCGCCTGGGGCAAATGGGTACTCAATCGAGCCCGAAAGGACTTAGCAAAATATTATCCCACCTATGCTGATTTTGAACCGCTTAAGGTTTCTGGCAAGAAATATAAAAAAAAGAAAATGAAATTTGTTCCGCTTCGAGAAGACGGAACCCCGGATGTTAATATCCTCAACGCCGAGTTTGACGAGAAATACCTTGAAGACAAAGCCAATCCCCGATGGGTTGCAAAGCCGACAGTCGCCTACCTCTGGGCACGGACGGTCAAATGCAAAAATTGTCGAGCTACTGTTCCACTTCTTAAGACAAGGTGGCTTTGTAAAAAAGCGAACAAGCGTGTTCTCCTTACTATGGCACCAAACAACGATAAGACAGGAGTTGTGTTCGACGTTGAAAATGATGTTCCGATAAAAGGTGGCAATGCCGCACAGAGAAGGGAGCATGATAAAAGAATTGGTGGTGGCACTATGTCCCGTTCAGGAGCACAGTGCCCCTGCTGCCCATCCATCATGACTATGGAGGACATCCGTTTAGAGGGTAAGGCTGGAAGGCTCGAGGCTACCATGACAGCCGTAGTAGTGAATGGGCAAAAAGGAAAGGGGTATCGCTTGCCCACAAAAGAAGAAATTCAAAGGGCAAAGCAGGCTGAGAGCAAACTGAACCTAGTGTTTGAAGACATCCCTTTCGGCCTTCCGGAGGAACCGACACCTAAAGGTGGCATTGGGGCAAGTCGTGCATTTTCTGTAGATGGGTATGGGTTTAACCAGTGGCGTAGGCTCTTTACACCTCGCCAACTTTTAGCTCTTGCGACTTTCGTGAGAGAGACGCATAACACTCGAAAGATAATGCGTAGTAAGGGCTATCCTTCAAGTTGGGTAGAAGCAACAGAAGCCTATATAGCGGCAGCCTTGGATTTTGTTGTGAACCGTAGTAGCACCGTTTGTACTTGGACGATTACAAGAGAGACAACGAGGGGAACTTTTGCAAGATACGCATTACCCATCACATGGGATTTTGCAGAAGCAGCAATATTAGGGGATAGCTCAGGAGGATATCCAGGTGCCATTGGGTGGATTGGACTCTTTATTGATCATGCGCTATCGTTCACTGGCCAAAGTCCCTCACCACTAACTAAGCAGAATTCAGCAACTCATTCTCAAGAAGAGAAATTTGATATTATTGTTACTGACCCCCCTTATTATGACGCCATTCCATATTCTGATTTAATGGATTTCTTTTATGTCTGGCTTCGAAGAACACTGTATGGATTTTCCCCTGAATTTGATGAGGTCTTTCGAGACAGTCTCTCACCGAAATGGGATCAAAGCATAAATGATGGCGAACTTATTGATGATGCAAGCCGCTTTGGGGGAGATAGGGCAGCGTCCAAGGCTGCTTATGAAGAAGGAATGTATCGAGTCTTCAAAGCTTGCATTCAGTCATTGAAAGATGAAGGACGTTTTGTCATAGTCTTTGCCCACAAACAACCGGATGCGTGGGAAACCCTGGTTTCGGCAATTATTCGTGCCGGATTTATTGTTAACGGAAGTTGGCCAATTCAAACTGAGATGGGGAATCGTACCCGTGCGATAGCCTCTGCTGCACTTTCCTCATCCGTTTGGATGGTCTGCAAGAAACGCCCATTGACCACTCACCCTGGTTGGGACAATAAAGTTCTTGAAGAAATGCGGGAAAACATCAAAACACAATTGCGAGACTTCTGGGATGCAGGGATACGTGGACCTGACTTTGTCTGGGCAGCAACAGGGCCTGCACTTGAGGCATATAGCAAACATCCGGTAGTTAAAAAGGCGAATGAGCCGGGTAAATTAATGGAAGTGTCGGAATTCCTCAGGCATGTGCGGCGGATGGTTGTGGATTTTGTTGTTGGCCGGGTGCTTTCCCATGATGGTGAAACAGAGGAGGTAAGCGGGTTGGATGATGTGACTACATATTACCTGCTACATCGGCACGATTTTGGGATAAAGGATGCACCAGCCGGACCCTGTATTCTGTATGCGGTTTCCTGTGGGCTTACGGATCGTGCTCTGGTTGATCAGTTTGATGTCCTTGCAAAGACGGGTGGAAAGAACGCACCGGAACCCGACGAAGAGGCAGCTTCGAATGGAGACGTGGGCGGGGGAACAGGGAGCACTTTGAGGCTCAAACAGTGGAACCAGCGTAAACGTCAGAGTATGGGGTATGACCCTGCTGTTGATAGCGCTAAGGCTCAAGCAAAGGCAGCGCAAATGACTTTTTTCCCGGTGGAAGGCAATGAAAAAAGCGCCCAACGACGAGAGATGCCTTTGATAGATCAAGTTCATCGTCTGATGCAACTCTGGAAGTCGGGTGAACTGGTCAAAGTTGATGATTATCTGGAAGCTCGGGCACTGTTGCGCAACAACACCTTTCATCAGGTTCTCCAGGCGCTCATTGAGTTGGCAGACACAGGAAGCGAGGAACGATCCATTCTTGAAAGCATCAGCAATCATCTAAAGGCAAGAGGTGTTTCGCTTGATGCGCAAAAAAAGTTATTCAGGAGAAAGAGCCAAAAGGATGAATGATTAAGGCTGTTTTTGATAAGAAATCGAGTGAAAAAATCGTGCAAATGCGTGGTTCAAACACCCATTATGGACACGATGAATCAAACGGAGGCACATAATGAGCACTTTGCCCTGGAGACCGTGGCATGAAGTTGTGGAAATCAGAGATGACTTAAAATCCGGTAAGCTTTCTCTGTCCATGTTTGCAGCAGACCTTTACGATGTTGTTATGAATCGGGCAAAACCGATTTATCAAGATCGCCAGGAGTTCTTTGCTCTTACATACCCGACGTTTAATCTGCGTGGATTGGTCAAAGATGTTCTGCTCAGGCTGGCGGGCAAGAATGACAAGGCCATACGACAACTTCAGCTCACCTATGGCGGAGGGAAAACCCATACGCTTATTACCCTGTACCATCTGGTCAGGTATCCGAAGGACCTGCCCGATATTCCTGCTGTCAAGGAGTTCACTGGATATGCGGAAATAGATCCTCCCAAGTCACGTGTCGGAGTTCTTTCATTTGATCGTTTAGACCCGGTAACGGGCATGGACGTTCATGCGCCGGATGGTACGGCTGCTCGCTTCAAGTACCCATGGACGGTCCTGGCTTTCCAGTTAGCCGGTTTAGATGGGCTGAAGATCCTTGGTATGGAAGGAGACACGGAGCGAGAGGAACCTCCATTCACAAATGTTCTTGAAGAAATTTTGCGGTTTCCCCTCCGGGAAGATTTGGCAACACTGGTCCTTATGGATGAGGTCCTGATGTGGGCCAGGACCAAAATTGGTTCCGATCCTGTGTGGAGTCATCGTCTTCAGGATTTTTTCCAGTGTCTGACACAGGCAGCGACAAAAATTGAACGGTGTGCTGTTGTCGCGTCCTTGCTGGCATCTGATATTTCTAAAGAAGATGACCTTGGCAGAAAGATACGTCATGACCTCCACGCCATTTTTCGTAGAGAGCAGGAAGAAGGCGTGGAGCCTGTTGTAAAAGAAGACGTTGCGGAGGTATTGCGCAGACGACTGTTTAAATCTGAATCTATTAAAGACAGGGAATCCTTTCCCTCTCATGTTGTGGCTGCACTTAAAGGGATCACGAACCTGGATGCCCAGAGTAAAAAAGCACAGAAAAAGGCAGAGGACCGTTTTTTGGAGAGTTATCCGTTCCACCCGGATCTCACTGACGTTTTTTATTCCAAATGGACAGGTCTTCAAGGTTTTCAGAGGACCAGAGGCATCTTGAGAACGTTTGCCCTGGCCTTGCGGGAAGCCGCCCAGTGGGACGTTTCACCTCTTATTGCGGCCAATGTCTTTCTGAACAAGGAGGGCAAAACAGATATTTCTGAAGCGCTACGGGAACTCACGAATATCGCAGAATCGGAGGAATACGAAGGAAAAAAACACGCGTGGACAGCCATCCTTCAGGGCGAACTCGAAAAGGCACGTATTATACAGAGTGAATCCAGTGGACTAAAATATCGGGAGATTGAGCAAGCTATTTTAACGACGTTTTTTCATTCTCAGCCAGTAGGCAAGAAGGCCTTGACCTCCGAACTGATGGTATTGCTAGGTCATACACGGCCGGACAAGATTGAATTGGAAAAGGCGTTGTTAAGATGGGTCGAAATTTCATGGTTTTTAGATGAAAGCGGGCTCAGTGAATTCGAAAAAGTACCTGATGGACAAAAACAGTTGCCAAAAACATGGCGACTGGGTTCGAAACCCAATTTAAGGCAGATGCACCATGATGCTATCAGCACAAAGGTCTCACCTGATATCGTTGAAACTTTACTAATCGATCATATTGGCAACAATAAGTTTCTTACGGCAGGCGCTTCTGCATCCGGCGCGAAGGTACACAATCTGCCCCAAAAACCAAGGGATATTGCAGATGACGGTGAATTCCATTTTGCCCTATTAGGTCCATCTGCTACTTCGGATTCAGGAAAACCCAATCCTCAAGCAAAACGTTTTATTGATGAGACAACAGCCAAAGATCGTCCTCGGGTATATAGAAATGCCGTTGTTCTTGCCGTACCATCCAAAGATGGCCTTGAAGTGACACGTGATCGGATCCGTGATTATTTTGGATGGGAGGAAGTGCGCTCAGAACTCAAAGGCCAGGAAATTGACCCCATTCGGAGTGCCATGCTTGCTACCTATATTGATGACTCCAGAAAAGCCATCCCCGAAGCCATAGGACAGGCATATTGTATTGTGATCACTGTATCGGAGAAAAATGAGGTTCAGGCATTCAAGATAACCCCAGGTGATGAACCTTTATTCCAGACGATTAAGTCGGATAGCCGGTCCCGCATTCAAGACACTGCTGTTACTGCTGAAGCACTGTTACCGGGTGGCCCCTATGAACTCTGGAAAAATGGTGAAACATCACGGCGCGTAAAAGATCTTGTCGGTGCTTTCGCCCAATTTCCCCACTTACCCAAGATGCTAAACCGTGAGGCAATCTTAGAAACGCTAATAAACGGTTGTTTTGAAGGTACATTTATTCTCCAACTCACAAGACCGGACCGCTCTGTGAGAACATTCTGGCGAGAACGGCCTGATGAGAATGCATTGAAAGACACCAGCTTAGAGGTTATTTTGCCTGAGGCAGCCGAATTAAGTAGCTTGCCCTTTGAGCTCCTTGCTCCCGAAAAATTGCCCGGTCTTTGGAAGAAACCCGAGCTTCAATATCAGGACATGCTTGACTATTTTTCGGGTGGTCATGTTGAAATGATTCCCAAAGAAGGATACGAAGAACCAATAACTATCCCAAAAATGGAGCAGAATGCTTTAGACGACATAGTCAACGAGGCAGTTCGTGCCGAAAAGATATGGCTAACGTCGGGTCCTGCAAGCATTTTGGGAGAAGATATTCCAACTGGTATTTTGACTCCCGACGCTATTTTGCAAGATCCTCCTGAGCCCATCGCTACCGTAGATTTATTACCAGATAATTTGCAAGGGGCATGGAGTGCAAATAACACTACTGCACTTGGAATAGCTACCGCATTATCGAAAAAAGTGGGAAAGACACTACCATGGGTGACAGTTAAGGAAGCCATAAACAACGGATTAAAGGCACGATTTCTCGAATTGAGCGAAGATTCCACCTCTTGGCCTTGTGAGTTTACCGGTGCCCAAGCCGTAAAGCTGAGATTACCCAAAGAAAAACCTCCCCCTCCTCCACCGCCTCCACCAGACGTACTGGTCGCTGAAGCATATCTTGAGCCTAATCAGATTCAAGATTTATCAGATCAAATTCCTGATCTCACCAAAACTGCAGCCGGTCAGGATCTTAAATATCGCATCCAAATGGAACTTAAAGGGGATGAGAAGCGGGATGAAATAACGAAAAAACTCAATGAATTATTGAAGGATGTGTCTGACGATTTGGAATTCTGAATTGAGAGATTTTCAAGTACAGATCTTGACAGCCTGTCAGCCTCCCGAAACTTTGACATTTCCATATGATATCTCATAATTTCAACAAGTTGAATTATCTTGACAGAAACCAAACATATCATCAAGTTCAAAAACCTGAGATATCTGATT
>JACKQG010005588.1_pt2 | contig 11920 bp, 9 predicted proteins | sample 8237621 | NCBI WGS metagenome assembly JACKQG01 (sample SAMN15677084, study PRJNA649215) | marine metagenome | biome: marine; feature: Black Sea; material: saline water; isolation source: suspended particulate matter (SPM) from the Black Sea western gyre | collected 2013-06-09/2013-06-10 | depth...
TGCACTTCTAAAAAGAAAAGATCAATTTTTGAATCCGTGTAACAGATTACATCAGAAGTGATTTCCGCTGAAGTTCTTTCTTTTCTTTTCTCATAAGGAACAAGCTTATTCCCCTGTATTTTCCCTCGTAATCTATAGTTTTTCAAATCCGGATAGATAGAACTCAAATCAACTATGATCAAATCCTTTGGAGTTTTATAAATGGGATATTTGTATTGTGAATTTTGAACTAAAGAACCTTTAAGCTGTGGCTCATAGTAGCCCGTTAAAAGGCCCTCTTCTTTAAAATCTTGCGTATATATTTTATACGCTGAAAACTCTTTTTCTATAAAGCTTTTACTGTCATCTGCATTTTGTGCTTCTTCACACAAGTCTTTGTATATTTGTTTTGTTTTATTGCTCTTACAGCTATTTATAAAATTATCTAGAACCTCATCATGATTCTCTTTATTCCAATCTGGCAACTGTGTGAAAGAACTTTTTTTTAAATGTGTCATAGCAAGTGAGTCAAACATGATTTGAGGTTTTTTAGCGCACCCTGAAAAAAGTAATATTAAAATTGAAGCGAATAAGATGTATTTCATGAGATAGATTATACTTAAAAATAAACCACAAAATGGGTATAATTGCGAAAAAATTTTAGGAAGACATTAATAAAATGGAAGAATCAAGTTATTATGAAATATTAGAAGTCTCTAAAAATGCAGACAAAACAACTATAAAAAAAGCTTACAGAACAATGGCTAAAAAATACCATCCTGATAAAAACCAGGGGGATGCTGACGCCGAACATAAGTTCAAACTTTGCAATGAAGCATACCAGTGTTTAAGTGATGATCAGCAGAGAAGTATCTACGACCGTTATGGAAAAGAAGGCTTACAGCAAGGTGGCGGACGTCGTTCAAGCGGTGGATTTGATGATCTAGGTTCTATGTTTGAAGATATGTTCTCCGGTTTTGGCGGAGGCGGTTCTTCACGTCGTCGTCAAAATCCGGCTGATATGGAAAAATACCAACTTGATATGAATGTTGATATGTATATCAGTTTCAATGAAGCAATTTTCGGTTGTGAAAAAGAAGTGGAATTCAAATACAAAGACGCTTGTAAACCTTGTAAAGGCACCGGTGCAAAAGATGGAAAACTTGCCACTTGTCAGCAGTGTGGAGGAAAAGGTCAAGTGTACATGAAACAAGGTTTCATGACTTTTTCTCAAACATGTCCGGTATGTAACGGTGCCGGAAGTGCTCCGGCTGATTCTTGTAAGTCTTGCAGAGGCACAGGCTATGAAGAAAAACGTGAAAAAGTCACTATAAAAATTCCTGCAGGAATTGATTCTGACAACCGTTTAAGAGTGTCCGGAAAAGGAAATATCGGTAAAAAAGGCACCCGCGGGGACTTGTATGTCACTTTCACCGTCAAAGCCGACAAACATTTTCAAAGAGATGGAAACAATGTTTATATCGCGATTCCGGTTTTCTTCACCCAAGCTGTAGCCGGAGATAATGTGACTATTCCATCTTTAACAGGTGAACTCGAACTGAAACTTGATGTTGGGACAAAAGATAAACAACACTTCACCTTCAGAGGAGAAGGTATAGCAGATGTTCATGGACATGGTAAGGGTGATCTTATCGCTCAGGTGAATATCACCTATCCTAAAAAACTCAACAAAGAACAAAAAGAGCTGCTTGCTCAGCTTGAAGCATCATTCGGTGCAAAAGAATCTAAACCGCATGAAAATGTTTTAGATTCTGCAATCGATAAAATGAAGGGCTGGTTTAAGTAAACCCTATGAAAAACAAACTCTTAATAGTATGGTCAAGCGGTGAAGCAGAAGTTGCAAAAAAACTGGTCTTGCTTTACTCTTCTGTGATGCTGGAGAGAAAATACTGGGATGAAGCCACCATAATGATATGGGGACCCTCTGCAAAACTTTTAGCTGAGAATACAGACCTGCAAGAACAATTTAAAGTTGTACGTGAGAGCGGTGTGAAATTTAATGCCTGTGTGGTTTGCACGGATGATTACGGGGTGTCTGATCAATTAAGAAGTTTAGGTGTGGATTTAATCCACACCGGTGAAATGCTCACAGAAGCACTTCAAAATGATGACGTTAAGGTTATCACTTTTTAAAATAGTTTTTTATAGCTATGACAATAGGGTTTTTTACCAGTTTTTTCATAGTAATCCTGATGATACTCTTCAGCTTTATAAAAAGTTTTGGTTTCATAAATTTTTGTTGCTATATCTAAACCTTTTTGATTTAAAACACCGACTAGTTTATAAATCGTTTCTTTTTCTTTTGCATCTGAGGTGAAAATTGCCGAGAGGTACTGACTCCCGATATCGGGGCCTTGACCATTTTTTTGCGTTGGGTCGTGTATCTCAAAAAACAGTTTTGCCAAAGTCTCAAAACTCACCTTTAAAGAATCATACCTCACTTCAACCACTTCTAAATGACCGCTCTTGCCACGAACAACATCTCTGTAGGATGGATTTTGTATATGCCCTCCCATAAAACCCGATACAACCGACTTCACACCTTCTAACTTTTCAAAATGGTACTCAACTCCCCAAAAACATCCACCTGCAAAATATGCTTTTTTTTCCGTCACCTTTTCTTTTGCTTCTTTAAAATCTAAAGAGATGGAGTTGACACAGTGACGTACATTTTTCTCTGTGAACCTTTCACCTTCAAACACATGCCCGAGGTGTGCATCACACTTTGCACATAGAATTTCAACTCTATAACCATCTGGATCGGGATTTCTTTTAATCGCACCTTTTATCTCATCATCAAAACTCGGCCAACCGCAAGAACTCTCAAACTTTGAGTTTGAATTATACAGGGGTGCATCACATCTCTTACATGTATACACACCCTCTTTGTGATGTTTGTTGTATTTTCCACTAAAAGGTCTCTCCGTGCCCTTATGAATAATAACTTTTTCCTCTTCATACGTTAAGTTATTTAAAGGAAAAGGTTCTAATTTTTTATACTCCATCGCATATAAAGCACTCACAAACAGATTTAAAAACACAATGTAAATAAATATTTTAAACATTTTAGAACTCCCTCTGATTTATTAAAAGTATTTCACTATAATAGGCGATATAAATTAACAAAGGAAATCTGTTGGCATTCAACCTAGAAAACACACTTGTCATCGGTATATCAGCAACAGCTTTGTTTGACCTCTCCGAAGCAGACGCTTTGTTTAAAAAAGAATATCTCAACCATCCTGACAATGCTATACAGATATACAGAGACTACATGCTAGAGCATGAAGAGATTCCTCTAGAAAAAGGGATTGGGTTCGCTTTTATTGAGGCCCTGCTTAACTTAAACCGTTATCAGAACAAAGGCGATACACCATTGGTTGAAGTTGTCGTGATGTCAAGAAATTCGCCAGACACAGGTGTGAGAGTTTTAAACACCATACGAAAATTAAAACTAAATATCACACGCTCTGCTTTCACTGCCGGAGAATCTTCAGCTGACTACATAGAAGCTTTTGGCGTTGATCTGTTTTTAACGACGGATGAAAAAGATGCTCAAAAAGTGATTGACTCTCTCACCTGTGCATCTGCTGTTTTATCCACTCCTCCAGAGTACACCTGTGATATAGAAGATGGACAGGTCCGTATTGCCTTTGATGGGGATGCTGTGCTTTTTGATGAAAGCAGTGAACTTGTTTACAAGCAAGAAGGTATTGAAGCATTTCATAAAAATGAAGATGCATCACAAAATATCCCAATGCTCGGAGGCCCTTTTGCATCTTTTTTAAAAAAACTTGCATCCCTGCAACACAGACTTCCTATGAGAATGGAGTATTCACCGGTGAGAATTGCAATCGTGACGGCAAGAAATGCACCATCAGATTTAAGAGTTATAAAAACATTGCGTCACTGGGGCGTTTACGTGGATGAAGCTTTTTTTCTAGGCGGTATAGAAAAAAGCAAAGTCCTGGAATCCTTTAGAGCCCATATATTTTTTGATGATCAGGATGTGCATTTAAAAACTTCTTCTTTAGTGGTTCCTTCCGGAAAAGTTTTATATCCAAGCAACTCTATACTTAACAAATAATAACCTAATATCTTGTATCATTTTGTTACAAATTTATCAAATTAATGTAATAAAATTGACAAATTTCTTTTTATAGTATAAAATAATTTTATACACCGTTGGGAAATTATTTTAGAACTTATAAGGTGACGTAATGAACGAAAAAGATATTCTTATTGTCGAAGATGATGAGATAACTGCACTTAATTTAAAGATATCGCTTCAAAAGCAAAACTATAATGTGATTGGTATATCTCATGATATACATGATGCTAAAGAAAAAATTTTCAATCTAAAGCCTGAAATCATCATTATAGATATATCTTTACAGGATTCTCAAGATGGTATAGAGTTAGCCCGAGAGATACGGAGTATTTATAGTATTCCATTTATTTTTCTCACATCTTACAGTGATGATGAGATTATTTCTCAAGCAAAACTCACAGAGCCTTATGGCTATATTGTAAAGCCCTTTGATCCAGGTTCACTTCATGCAACTCTTCAAATGGCTTTTTTTAAATATAATTCAGAAAAGACTCTTAAAAAAGAGTTGACAGTTCTAAAATCTGATAAACTTAGTTTAGAAAAATTACTTTACGCTAAACAAGATGCACATGAGCCAATCATACACTTTGGGGAAGACTTTCATCTTGACGTCAGTATATGTGAAACCTTTTATAAGGGTATAAAAATCAAACTTACAAAAAAAGAAAATGCTTTTTTAAGACTTCTTGTTGCCCAAATGGGTGTGGTTGTAAGTTTTGAGCAAGCTATGAAATATGTATGGGAAGAAAATGGTGCCACTGAAAACAGTGTACGCACTCTCGTATGGAGACTGCGTAATAAATTAGAAGTGGATATCATTAAAAACGCTTCTGGTCTAGGCTATTATATAGAGGGGTGATTATACTATTTTAATTGCTTCTGTAGCTGCCTTGATATTTTCATAGATATTCATGTAATTATACTTTTTATCTTCTTTTTTTGCCATTTTTTCTAATTCATCTGACATACTCTGTAAATTTTCAAGTCTAAAGTTTGCAGAGGAACCTTTAATACTATGCGCGATTGCACCTATCTTCTTATAATCCATACCTGATATCGCGACGTTTAGTTCAATCATCATTTTTTGCATTTTTTTGATATAAAGCTCAACCAACATAATGATTTCTTCATTTGAGAGAAGCAACTCTTCTCTGGTTTTCACCATGTCAAGTCCGATAACCCTTTGATAGTTATCTATCTCATCTAAAATAATTTTTTCATTGCTTTCATACATTTTAAGATATGTTGAGAACACTCTTTCTAAATCTTTTATAATAATAGGCTTACCTAAAAATGAATCAAATCCATTAAGAAGACCTCTTTCTTTAGCACCTTTAATCACATTGGCGGTCAATGCTGAGATTGGAGTATGTCGAAGAGCATTTTTGTTTTCATATTCTATAATCTTGGCAACTGCTTCATTACCGTTCATAATCGGCATCTGTTCATCCATAAGAACCATGTCATAAGTATGTCTTCTAAATAATTCAAAAGCTTCTAGACCATTACTGGCTAAGTCATATGTTAAACCGTATTTTGAAAGGATTATCTTTATATACTCTTGGTTTGCTTCATTGTCTTCTGCCACTAATATATGTCCTATATACTGAGTCGCTATTTTCTTTTTATATTCAACTTTATCAGTCTCGTTTAATAAATCATTTAATTTATCATGTATTTTTGAACAATAAAGAGGAAAACACATTGATTCTATATTTTTATATAAATCATAATCATCATAATCTTTACTCATTAAAGCAAGGTATTTCTTATCCGACTTTATAATCTTATTTTTTATCTTTTCATCCACCTCTTCATGTATAAAGATAAATGCATCATAATCTTCATCTAAAGAGTGAATATATGTTGTATTCATACCAAATATATCTGTGTATTTCACCAGAGATAAAAACTGAAATGGAATATCTGTGTTTTTAGAATACAGGCCAATTTTTAAATCCATCATTTCATTTAAATTTTCAAATATTTTACACTGATCTGTATGTGTATCCACAGGTATTTCCATAAAGAATCGACTGCCTTTTCCTATCTCAGATTCGGCATATACTTTTCCATCCATAAGCTCTGCCAACTGTTGACAGATAGAAAGACCTAGACCGCTTCCTGCGTTATATTCAAACTCTTTGTCTTGTGCTTGTGAAAAAGCGGTGAAAATATGTTTTATATCTTTGGGGTGAATACCTATGCCATTATCAGTCACATCCAAGATAAGAACTCTATCTTTATAGCTCGCTTCTACACATATCACTCCACCTAATTTTGTAAATTTAATAGCATTACTTAAAAAATTGGACAGTATCTGCTTAATTCTTAATGCATCACCGAAAAGTTCTTTAGGTATTTCCGGATCAATAAATGAGGTGATTGTAATATTTTTATTTATGGCACTTGCAACAAAAAGCTCCATTGTATGTGAGACTTCTTCGTGAATCGAAAATATTTTTGGTTCAATCGTGAATTCGCCCGATCGCAATTTAGAAAAATCTAAAATATCATTGATAATACTTAGTAAATTTTCCCCGCTGTTTTGAATAATATCTAAATACGTAGCTTGCTTTTTTGTGATATCTTCATTCAGCATTAAATTCACAAAGCCTAAAATAGCATTCAAAGGTGTTCTGATTTCATGTGACATATTAGAGAGAAAATAATCTTTTGCATGTCCTGCTGTGACTGCTTCGTGTCTTGCATCCACTAATCTTTGAAATATACTGTTTGTATAAAAAGTTAAAACACCGCGAAAGTTTGTATCAAATATAAATGATATCTCATCAGATATCTCTCTTGAATTTATACCTGCATCGTATGTGAAATCTATCATAGTGTTTCTAAAATTACTGCATATTGCAAAGACTTCATCCGCACTTGTTTCTCTATCTTTTAAATAGACAAGCAACATGTGCATTACGGGACAATCACCTAGTTTTATTTTTTGCGATATAACATCCATAAAGTAGTCAAAAACACCACTGCCATATACACCGATAAAGTGTTCGGGATCAATATTATAAAGTTTTAGAATCTCTTTTGGAGCAGGATGAGATATCCAATTTAAAAGAATTTTATTTTTTGATTCTTCAAAAACACCTTGATATTTTACAAGGTTTGGAACTGTATTTATCATAATAAATCACTTTTAATGTATTAGTAAATATGATAATACCATAATTAAAGTCAACTTTGTCAAAGAAATAAAAACTGTTCCTATTATATTTCCTATTTGGCAACTTGTGCACCCACTATAGAGTTTACCTTCATATTGAGCATAGAAGAAGTAAATAATATTGAGTCCGAGTGCTAGAAATGAGGCATAAAGTTGATACTGCCATATAGTGTCCAAAGTCATAGTCTCTTCGATAAAAAATGAAGCTATGAACAATAGAAACATTCCCGCTAGCAATAGATTTATAAATTTAACTATATAATCTCTTTTAAAAGTCGTTGGGCACACTTCGGAAATTGCAACATCACTTCCAAATTCCAACTTAGTCTCAAAAAGCTTTTTTTCTTCAGGGGAGAGCTTGTTTATGAAACTCGAACCAAAAGTGTAATCTATCTTTCTTTGAAGTAAAATACTTAAAGCGCCGTCTGCCTTTAAAGAATGTTGCTTTAATTCTCTATCTTCATATACAACTGATATTTTTTCGTGTCGTGTGATTTTTGCACTTAATCCTGGGAAATAAGCTGTCTTTTCTGTCGTAGTCACACTTCCTTGTGTATTAAACATTCGAGGATTGATCAACTCTAAAAAGCTGCCGTCTTCTTGTTTTATAACTATGACATTATACATGCTGCCTATCTGAAAGGCAGCCAAAGCATCTAATGAGTTAGCTTCTATTGTATCTTTAAGATTATCAATCAATGAAGAGATTTCGTCGGTGAATATTCTAACATCCGTTGAGTATTCCACACTTGGAGGAGTTGGATATCTTACTATCTCTTTAATCATTGATAAACCTTAATATGGAGTTTTGAATAAAATAATGCAGCACTCCTCCACAAAATGGAGAAGTGTATAAGCTTTAGTGACTTTTACTCACTACAACCAACATTTTAATATTGATGATTAAAAATCTGATAAATTGAAAAATAACACAAGTTCTTAACCATTTTTGAAATGATCCCGGTGTCATTGTTGTAAAATTTTGACTATACGCTTTTATGTGTTTTTCATCTTTTAATGCCATAATGTATTTCCTTAATTAGTTTTGTGTTGACTAGAACTTAATCCCTATTCAGGGATTAAAGTCCAACCTGGCTTAAGTTTAGCTTTCCAAATAAACAAGTGATGTAATATATGCTTAATCCAATGACCGGCAAGACCGATTTCACCGAATGTATAATCAACATCACGACCTGTTCCAGGATATTTATCAAAATCTGGAACAACAGGATAAATAGTCATCGCTGCAGCTGTACCGGTGAATATTCCTTTACCTGCAGAAGCAACACAAGCGGCACCCATATGAGCCATAGAAGCTTCATGTAATGGAGCATCTTCACCTTTTGTGATTCTATCACAGATAGAGTGTGCAACAGCTTTACCAATAATACCTGAAGGCATACCGGTTCTTGGAGGTGTCGGTCCAATCGGTGTTCCATTAGGTGATGCCATTGGTTTTGAGATTGGGTGTGGAGGTGCGAATGCAATACCACAAGCAAACATATTGCCATATGTAGGGTTTTGATATGTAGAAGGCCAATCGGAAGCTTTCCAGTTTTCATAAGCACCTGCACCATAATTAGCATCAACTTTCATGAAACCATTTGGAGCAAATACAGTGTCTGTGATATCAGAACCATCTTTAGCAAATGCTTTAAGACCAACACCTGCGAATGGTGGGATTAACATTGCGAAGTCAAACTCCTCTTCGCCCATTTCACCATCAAGTAATTCATAATGAATTTTTCCACTTTCAACTTTATTCACATGAGCACCGATAATCCAAGGAACACCACGTTCTGTGAACAAAGACTCAGCAAAGATTTTTGAGCTGACAGCAAATCCCATAGACTTCATGTGAAGTCCGCCAACACCGAAGTCACCTAAAAATGATTCATTGGAAATCCACTTAATGTCTGCCATATCACGAACACCTGCTTTATTCAGCTCATGCTCAATATTAAAAATATACTCAAATGCAGCACCTTGACACGTACACATACCATGACCGGTTCCCACAAGGATTCTCTGACGAGTTCCAGCTTTCATCTTCTCAATAGCTTCATTTAACTTTTCATTGGCGTGAACAGCATGGTCGGCTGTACAAACAGAAACTGTATGCTCTCCCAACTCAGTGCCAACACCCAGACCTTCAGTTGCACCGAAGTTCAACTTAGGACCGGTTGCATTAACAAGATAGTCATATTCAACATTTGAAACTTCACCGGCACTATCTGGGTCAGTTGACTCAACTCTCACAAAAGCCTTTTCAATTGTGTCGCTTCCCTCAGGATGAATTTCAGTGGCTTTTGCCTGAATAAACGTGATACCGGCTTTTTTATATACCGGAGCTAAATCAAAAGTAACTTCCTCTTTGGACATTTGACCGACACCAACCCAAATATTCGATGGAATCCAGTTCCACTTTGAATTTGGAGTCACAACAATAACTTCGTGTCCTGAACCTAACCATTTTGCAGCGAATGTTGCAGCCGTATGACCAGAAACACCACCACCTAAAATAACTAATTTTGCCATATACTATTCCTTATGTCTATAAAAGTAAATTCTATATTAATTATATCTGTAAATTATATTTTTAAGATTTTATTTATAATTTCATAGACATTTTTGGAAAGTGAGTGTGTAGATAATACACGTTCTAGCTCGTATTTAATCATTGTTTTATTTTGTTTGTTCATTTTTCCATAAATTTTAAAACTTCCAGCCAACCCTGATGCCATTTGCGGATTAATCTTATCTATCTCAATTATTTTATGTGCTAGAAACTTATATCCATTTCCATTTTTAGCATGAAAATATTTATAGTTTCTAGCAAAAACACCAATAAGTGAACGGACAAGATTTGGCACTTTCTCATCATATACTGGATCATTTTGCAAGGCCTGCACCCTATCTAGTGTTCCTTCGCGGTGTGAGGCAGCCAGGATAGAAAAATATTTATTCATCACTAAAGTGTCATCTTTATATTTTGTATAAAAATCCTGCAGTGCTGTCTCTGATAAATTCGCATCTGTGTTTTCTAAGATATCAAGTGCGACTATTCTATCTGTCATCGTTAGTGAATTTTTATACTGTTCCTCTGCCATTTTTATCACATTTTCATCACATGAAGAGCTTAGAATTCTTAAACAACGATTTTTTATAGCTCTTTGTGCCATACTCTGAGTATCTATTTCGCTTGAAAGAGGATTATGAAACTCCAGATATAGTTTTAAAAGCTTCTCTTTGTGTGTTTTGGCTATATGTTTTTCTAAATTCTCTTTTGCTTCATATATAAGATCAAAATCAATCACATCCTGCCTTTGCATCAAAGTTGAAACAGAAGGAAGTTCAAGTAAAAGCGCTTTAAAAGACAGATCCACATCTAAATCCAGTAGATACCCATATGCAGTTACAAACTCTTCGTTTATGCTTTTTCCCTGCATCATAGACTCTATCGTTTGCGTGGCGAAAACTTGAGCAGATTCATAACGCACAAAACTGTTGGTGTCATGTTTCATTAAAAATGCAAAATCATTTTCTTCTTTTTGGATAATTATAGGTGCTGAAAAATCACGATTTAAAGAGACGATAGGTTTAGACTTTAAATCTTTAAATGTGAACACTTCCTTTTCTTGTGAGACAATAAGCGTTTGAGCTAAAATCTCTTCACCGCTCACGTCCATCAAGCCGATCTTTAAAGGGTAATAATATGGCTTTTGCTTTTCACCATTTAAAGTGTTTGGCACTTTTTGAATAAGAGTCAGCGCATACACTCCATCTGCAAAGTTCTCTTTAACTTCCAGTATCGAAGTTGCATTTTGATGATACCATCTCTCAAACTGTGTCAAATCAACACCGCCCGCCTCACTCATAGCCCATAGAAAATCATTTGTCGTCACCGCTTGACCATCAAAAGTCTCAAAGTACAAATCAGTTGCTTTTCTGTACTTTTCTTCACCGAGCAAAGTATGTATCATACGAATAACCTCAGCGCCCTTTTCATATACAGTCGCCGTGTAAAAATTGTTCATAGATATGTATGACTCTGGCTGGATTGGATGAGAAGTGGGCGATGCATCTTCGACAAACTGTCTCTCACGAAGAGATTTCACATCTTCTATACGCTGCACTTCACTAGAGTTCAGATCAGCTGAAAAGCACTGATCACGAAACACTGTCAAACCCTCTTTGAGTGTGAGCTGAAACCAATCTCTGCATGTTATACGGTTTCCTGTCCAGTTATGAAAATACTCATGTGCTATGACCGACTGAATCCCCATAAAATTTGCATCCGTGGCTGTATCTTCATTTGCCAGAACATACGTGGAGTTAAAAATATTAAGCCCCTTGTTCTCCATCGCCCCCATATTGAAACTATCCACTGCGACTATATTGTATATCTCTAAATCATACTCTCGACCGTATTTCTCTTCATCCCAAGTCATTGACTCTTTAAGAGACTTCATTGCATGGGAACATTTAGATTCATTCCCTTTGTCACAATAGATATTCAACTCAATCTCTTCACCGCTTGCTGTTGTAAACGCATCATTAACACATCCTAGATCACCAGCCACAAGTGCGAACAAATACGAAGGTTTTGGATGAGGGTCATGCCA
>JACKQG010006753.1_pt1 | contig 11916 bp, 5 predicted proteins | sample 8237621 | NCBI WGS metagenome assembly JACKQG01 (sample SAMN15677084, study PRJNA649215) | marine metagenome | biome: marine; feature: Black Sea; material: saline water; isolation source: suspended particulate matter (SPM) from the Black Sea western gyre | collected 2013-06-09/2013-06-10 | depth...
CTATGCCTTTGCGCGGATGAAATTCTGGGGTCGGGATGTACTGTTTTACATTTTCCTGGGTACAATGATGATCCCCGGACAGGTCACGATGATTCCCAGTTTCCTGGTTTTGCAGTGGCTGGGCTGGATCGACACCTATAATGCACTAATAGTTCCCGGATTAGCTTCGGCTTTCGGGACTTTTTTATTGCGGCAGTTTTTTCTCAATATTCCCAAGGATCTGGAAGAGGCCGCCTTTCTGGATGGCGCCAGTCGCCTGCGGGTATTGTGGAAAATTATTATGCCGCTGGCCCGACCAGCGCTGGCTACCCTGGCTATCTTCACATTTATGGGGGTATTCAATGATTTTCTCTGGGCGCTGATTGTTGTTAATTCCGAAGAGATGAATACGGTTCAGTTAGGACTTTCGATTTTCAGGGATCGTTATACTACTCAGTGGGACCTGCTGATGGCTGGGTCGGTTACAGCCACATTGCCGGTACTGGTGGTTTTTTTCCTTGGACAGAAATACTTTATTAAAGGAATTGCTCTTTCCGGTCTGAAAGAGTAATTGAACCATAAATGAAAAAACAGGAGGTAGTAAATAAGAGGAGTTGCTAATTAGAAAAGTTGAAATAAGTGATAAACGATTTCCTAATAACAAGATAAGGAATAACTCACATGAAAAGTAAAAAGATAATGACTATAATCTTAGCTATCTGTTGCCTTGGCCTGTTACAGGCTCAGGATGTCTATGGTGGTGGTTTCGGTCAGGTTGTGTCGATCGTGTCACCTGACAGCCTTGTTCTGGACGGCGTGATTGATGAGGGTGTGTGGGATAACGCCGCATCAATCGACATAACCAGTTACTGGGAAGGCGGCTGGAATGACGGACTTGGTGCCGAACCAACCGTTTTCATCGATACCAGACTATTGTGGGCCGAAGATACGCTTTACGTATCCGGATCTATCGAGTCAATCGAATTGTTCCTGGGCCAGGATGGGCTGGAATGGATCGGTGATCAGCTTTACATCCAACTGGATCCGAATTTTGATGACTGGGCACCAACCCACGCCATTCATGCCCGTGGTATCGACTTCAGCTTGGATTCCCTGATGAATATTGGAGAAATCCGCGGCGCCAGTGTTGTCAATGATGATACTACCGGTTGGGCTTTCGAAGCTGCCTTCTTCGTGGATGAAGTATCGCTTTATTCCACGATTGGCTTCACCATGGCCGGTCAGGAAACAACTTCTGACACGGCCTATTGGTATGGACCGGTTGTGGAAGAAGGCTGGGGCAATGACTATGCCTGGTACTGCTGGTACCCCAACGTATTTCCAGGTCCCTATGCAGGCTGGTTCTTCTCTGCCACCGACAATAACGGTTTTCTGTATTTTGACTCCACCTACTATGGCGGCGGATTTGGACAGGAAGTCACCAGGGTGTTGCCCACTGACCTGGTTCTCGATGGTGTGCCGGACGAAGCAGTCTGGGATGAAGCCGTCGGTATTGATATAACCAGTTACTGGGAAGGTGGCTGGAATGACGGTCTGGGCGCCGAGCCCACAGTATTCCCGGAGACCAAATTGTTCTGGTATGATGACACACTGTACATCTCAAGCAACATCGAATCAATCGAACTGTTCCTAGGTCAGGATGGACTGGAATGGATCGGTGATCAGATCTACGTCCAGATCGATCCCTGGTTTGATGACTGGGCTCCGACCTTAGCAATTCATGCCCGCGATTTTGGATTCAGCTTGGATTCCCTCATAAACATTGGTGAAGTACGCGGCGCCAGTGTTGTAAATGACGATACCACCGGCTGGTCATTTGAAGCAGCATTCTATGTCGATGGAATCGCCGAAGGTGAAATGATCGGGTTTACCATGGCGGGACAGGAAACAACTTCTGACACTGCTTACTGGTATGGACCGGTTGTGGAAGAAGGCTGGGGTAATGATTATGCCTGGTATTGCTGGTATAACAATGAATTCCCCGGTCCCTATGCTGGCTGGTTCTTCTCAGCCACTGATAATAACGGATTTCTGTACTTCTCCAACGATGCTCTTGTTGGAACAGTTAATGACGAAACTGCCTTCGTTCCGCAGAAGCATGCGTTAAAGCAGAATTATCCGAATCCATTCAATCCGACAACGATGATTTCATACGACCTAAACAGTCAGGCCGATGTTGTTCTGAATGTCTACAATATCCTTGGCCAGACGGTTGCAACGTTGGTTAATGAAAATCAGTTAGCCGGCGTACATGACATCACCTGGGATGCATCAGGAGCAGCGAATGGCGTCTATTTCTATAACCTATTGGTCAATGGAAATCGTGTCGCTACCAGGAAAATGATATTGCTTAAATAAGCATCTGATAATAGTGGGGAGGGGAATTCCTCTCCCCACGGATTTTTTGAACGATTTTAGTGAGTGATAATTTTATGCAGGCTGCAGTTCTGAATGGTCCCGGAAAATTTGAAATAGTGCAACAGGAAAAACCTGTTCCAAATGCGAACCAGATTCTGGTCAAAGTTGATATATGCGGTATCTGTACTTCAGAAATTGATATGTGGCTTGGTAAAAATCCGTCCTTGGAGTATCCCCTTTTCATTGGACATGAAGTTGCTGGAACGATTGCTGAAATCGGTGCCGAAGTAACAGAACTTAATGTAGGCGATCCAGTGGCGGTGTGGTCAGATGGAAAAGGATATGCCGAATATCTTGTTTCAGATCCGGTATTCGCATATAAACTTATGCCCGACACAGTTTTGATCCAGGCGTTGGGAGAACCAATTGCCTGTTCGGTAAATGGCGTACGAAAACTCAGCCCGAAATTTAATGATAATGTTGCAATCGTTGGCTGTGGCTTCATGGGTTTGATTATGCTCCAGCTCTTCAAAATCCGTGGTGTGGGGGATGTAATTGCCATTGATTTGAGAGAAGATATTCTCAAGCTGGCCCATGATCTGGGTGCGGATCATATTATCAATCCCACAAATAATGACGTAGTGACCTTTGTTAAGGAGCTAACCGGAGGAAAAGGAGTTGACATTGGTGTTGAGGCAGGTGGCTCGCAGGCAACTCTGGATCTGACTACCCAGCTGGTCAGGATGGAAGGTAAACTGGAAGTATTCGGATATCACCAGGGATCGCACCGCAAAGTGGACTGGGGTTTCTGGAATTGGATGGCCTTCCAGATTGTCAACGGACATACCCGCAGTCCTGAAATATATATTGAGGGAATGAAAATCGGCCTGGAGCTGCTCGAAAGAAAAAAACTTAATATGGCTCAGTTGGTGACCCATAATGTACCTATATCAGAAATTAACGATGGATTCAAATTAGCCTCAGAAAAACCGGTCGGATTTGTAAAAAGTGTAGTGACGTTTTAAATGAATGCCATGGAGTCCGAGAATTATTTCAACCATACTTGTCTGAGAGGAATAGTATGAAAGATCTCTTATCTGAAAATAGACCAATTTTTCCCCGCAATTTATTAGTTATTTGCGGATTATTGATTCTGCTGATAATCAGCCATTTGTCAGCGGCCGGTAGTGGGAAAATTGCTGGTAAAATTATTGATGCAACCAGTGGTGAACCGTTAACTGGCGTCAATGTCGTAATCACTGAATTGTCCATGGGCGGTTCATCGGATAACGAAGGTGAATACTATATTGCCAACCTGCCGGTGGGTACCTATTCTGTCACTGTTTCAATGATTGGATATGCCCGGCACATAGCAGTGAATATTAAAGTAAGCAATGATAATACCACTAAACTCGACTTCCAACTCGCACAGACAGTCTTGGAAGGGGAAGAAATATTAGTAACTGCCGAACGCGTCCTGATCGATGTGGATAATACATCATCAACAATTATTGTGGATTCAGATGAACTTTTCGACCGAACTACAACAGAATTGACTGAGGTGCTTAGCACATTACCAAGTATTAATGTCGATGATGGAGAAATGACGATTCGCGGTGGTGACATTGAGGAAGTTTCTTTTATTGTGGATGGCACCAGGATTCGAAATCCACTGGATCATTCGCCATACACAAATTTAAACCTCAGTTCTATAGAAGAGTTGCAGGTAATTACTGGTGCTTTTAATGCTGAATACGGCGAGGCACGTTCGGGTGTAATTAATATCATTTCAAAGGACGGTTCAGATAATTATGAATTTGCGATAGATACCCGTTATGTCCCCCCTGGGAAGAAACACTGGGGCGTTTCACTTTATGATATCGAAACTGACTTGTACTGGGAAAACTCCCATGCCCGCCATTTGGATTGGTGGATCGAATATCCAGATATGTGGACAGATGAGAGTGGCCGTACCGGCAATGATCCATTGTGTTCAATTACACCGGAACAGGCTTATGAGAACTATTTAGAGACTCACATACCGTTAAATGATTATCTGAATTTACCAAGTTATCAGGTTGAATTATCCCTTGGTGGACCTGCCAAAATCATTAATAACCTGTTTTTTTTCTCAACATTGAAATACCGCAGTCAGGCACCACTGTTCGGTAATTCATACCTGGAGAAAGGCCAGTTCCTGAACGGAACACTAAAACTCAAATATGAGTTTTCTTCCAGCACCAAGCTAACATATTCCGGCTTCTGGGGCAAAGATGAAACTTCCTGGGGAATCGATGGTCCGCCAGATTATTTCTATGCCCTGTTCTATGGTGTGAGCAGCAGGTATGCCTACTATGATTGGCCCGGACTGCCGGAACTGAGTACCAGTGGTCAAACGATATTGTTTTCACATATGTTTAATCCCAACACAATTTCTGAACTGAAACTGAGCCGGATCAATGCCAAACGGAAGCAGTGGGATTTCCCCGATGATCCAATCGGATGGGAGGCCACCGAAGGGACATTCGATAATTTAAGGGCAACAGTCAGCACAGTGGATACTGCAGGGAGAATCTATGTCCACCAGGCTGCCGGTGGTTATCTGAATGCAGTCGGTTACCATACTACCGGTTATTATTATCGCTTCAATGACAGTAATACCGAATGGGTATTAAGCGGTTTCTGGGGCAGTCAGAGAAATAAGGCCTGGTATGTTAAATCCGGTTTTGAATTCACCTACTATATTCTTGATCATTTTAACCAGGCAAAATTCCCCAGCCGAAGAGATGATAAAACCTATAAACCATATCAAGCTGCTATATATCTGCAGAATAAACTGGAATACAGCGGTTTTATAATGAATGCCGGCTTGCGGTTTGATGTGTACAATCCCAACGACACTGTTTATACCAACCTATTTGACCCAATGGGATCGGGACAAGAGAAAACTAAATTATTCTCACAGCTGAGTCCCCGTCTTGGAATTTCCCATCCGATCAGTGACAAATCGGTTTTACATTTTTCCTACGGCCACTTTTTCCAGCGGGCATCCTTTGGCGACTATGGCGAAGGAAACGATGGGGCGGAAGGAAGTCTGACTACCTTCATTGTGGACGGAAGCAATACCCCCTGGGTTCTTGGTAACAGGAATTTACAACCCCTGAAAACGGTTGCTTTTGAAATCGGGTTGGAAAGAAGCATTCTGGATATATTTTCACTGGATATCACCGGTTTTTATAAAGACATCAGGAATACGATTAAATACACATTTGTCGAATCTCCTTTTGGCAATTATACGACCACGGGGAATGGCAACTACGCTGATTTTAAAGGAATTGAACTATCATTACGCAAACTTCCTGTAGAAAGAAACTATGGCGCTCTCTGGGGCTATTTGAATTACACTGCTCAGATCGGGATCGACGGGCGTAGCGGCGCACCGGCCACAATCCGCTATGATGGTAAACCCTCCTATAATCCCAGCGGTGATTATATCTGGTACACTAATCCACGTTTTAAGGCAGGATTATTTTATGCCACACCAGAAAAAATTAATGGTATTAAAGCGCTATTGGCTAACATTACTCTGTCATTTGAATACTACGCTATCTATCCCCATGAGAAAATTTTTGAAGATATTTTCATTTTTGAGGGAAAAAGTTATTTACGGCCAACTGATGAAAACGCCAATCTGCGAGTGAGAAAGGGTATAGCCGTTGCCAATGGATCCAATATTAGTTTGTTTTGTGAGATACATAATCTGTTTAATCACAAATGGATTTATCTAACTGCGATAGAGAGTGCATCCCAGGAGGATCAGCGGAAATTTGTCGAATCGGATTTCGAGGATATACCGGATTATGATTTGAACGGTATTCCCTTATTCGAAGCGGCTAAATACCGTAATCTGCCTCGTTCAATTCTGTTTGGATTAACCCTGGAGCTCTGAAATCAGAATAGTAATTCATAAAAAATAATTAGGATTATTTTATGATGAAGCATGATTCAATTTTAAAACATAGACGCATTGTGACAATGATATTTTCGGTAATATTACTGAGCATATCGTTCAGTAATGCTCAGGGAATTTTTGAACAGACCCATGAGCGGGGAATACTCTGGGAAAATGTCACTAACGATGGTTTTATCGGCAGCCTGGGTGCCTGGGATTACATGGGTTCATGGCCGCTGGGTTTCTATCCCGGATTTGACGGTTATGTCCATCCCTCCGGTGGCGAATCGAATGCCGTCGATATTCTGGTCAATTCCAATATGCATAATTTTCGCAGTGGCATCTGGATTGTATCAACAAATATGCTTGTCCCCGGTTTGGATGACAGCCCTGCAATTATTGACTATGAAGCTGCCATTATGGGCTGGCAGGGGGATCCTTATGGAGTTGAAGAGACGCGGATGCCATTATTTAAAATAGAAAATTATATCGAAGACGAGGGCTTCGATCCGCTGTTGCCTGAAGAAATTATAATTGCCACCTGGAATACTAATACGGGAATCACCATTACCCGTCGCAGTTGTGTCTGGAGTTACCCGGGATACCGTGATTTCATAATTTATGATTATTCGTTCAAGAATACGGGCCAGATCGTTTCTAATTATACCAGCCAGGTAATACCGGATTTTCCTGAACAGGATCTGGAGGAAGTCTGGTTTGCTTTTCATTCCGGTATTGCAGTATCGACTAAAAGCAATCTGAATTTCCATTCGGAACTGGAAGCTGTACAAGCTGGCGGATTCGGCTGGTTGGGACCTTTTCACGATTTCTATCATCTGGATGAATTCGATGGGACTGTTTTCGTAAATAATGACGGCGGAAGCAAAGGTGAACTGGTCTATTCCACTAATGTCAATGGTGGTAAGGAACCCAATCCAATTGATACTTACCCTCTGAAGGATGAATCGGTCTGGAAAGCAAAATTCGGCGATGAACTAATGGATCCGGCTGCTTTCGGCTGGCTGGCTCTCTATGCCGATCCCACCGAAGGTTCACCACGCCCGGATCCCAAACCGGATGTCCTGCGGATAGATTCCCATAAAAACGGCTCATTCAAGGGCAAGGATCTGGACCTGGAAAGATTCAATTTACGGGGCAAAACCAAACAGGATTTTTATGATTTTGTAACGACCCCCGATAAGCAGGATGATCTGGGTAATAACGGTGACCGGATGAATTTTTATACATTTTCATATGGTCCATACTCGATTCCGTATGGCGATTCGGTCCGGATAATTTTGGCTGAAATCGCCGGTGCAATGGATTATAAATATGCAGTCAGTGGTGATACACTGGGATATTTCCCTGACAGCACAATCGCCGCAATCCGGAAGAATGCACTCTTTGCAAGACAGGCTGTAGCATGGGGACGTGGAGTAGAAGTCTATGGTATTCCCCTGGCTGCTGATGCTCCCGAACCGCCGCCCAGTCCAGCTGTCAATGCTGCCAATGCATCCGTGGGAATAGATACACCAATGATTGCCGTCACCTGGGATAATCGGGCTGAAACACGGACTATCACCGATGGTTCTGGCAATGTTTTTTATGGCGGATTAGTTGACCTGGACGGATATAAGGTATACCGATCAACCGATTTTCAGTATACCAATGACACAGAACCGCCGGCATTCCGGGGTGCCACCTGGGATTTGTATCTGGATTTACCTAAGGCAGAATTTGCTGATTACTGGGATGAAGAACTGGAAATCTACAAACTAAAGGACGATTCTGTGAAATTTGATTTCAGGTACGGGTACTATGTTGCACCCTATACTTTAACACCGGCCCAATGGACTTCAGCCAACGGTACTGTTGTCGATGATTTACCGGCCCTGGAAGGTGGCAGCCAAAACCGGACTTTACCGACGGCGGCTGTTCCCGGTCCGGTCAATACATTCGATATATTTGTTTCGCCCAATCCTTATGTATTTAATGACCCTCTGCGCAGTTTCGGATTATCAGATCCTTATAAAATGGTTTTCCGTAATCTGCCGGTAAGATGTACAATTCGAATCTATACCATTTCCGGTGATCTTGTCCGGACACTTGTGCACAAACCTGACGAGGTGGGTAATGTATCCGGCAGTGAAGCATGGAATCAGAAAACTGAATCCGGTCTGCTGGTAGCGCCTGGTCTCTACATTTATCATATTGAGTCTAACACAGTTGATCTTGATAATAATCTGACCGGCAAACTCATGATAATAAGGTGATGTCTTGAAGAAAATAATATCATCAGTAAACAATTGGATTTCTGTCAAACTGGACTTTCATCTGCTTGGTATTGGACTTTTGATAGCGTCCATCGGACTTTTACCACTTAAAGCAGAGTTCAATAAAAGCGGGCGTACCGCATTCCAGGTGGCCAAGATCGGGATTGGAGCCAGGCAGGTTGCACTTGGTGAAGCTTGCGCTGCTTCAATCAACGATGTTAACAGCATTTTCTGGAATCCGGCCGGTGTCAGCGGTATTGGTAGAATTGGTTCGTCCATCAACTATAATCGCTGGCTGGCTGATCTGAATTATTTTTCATTCGCCGCTGCGTTCCGAATTAAACGGAATCATTTAATTTCGTTCGGCTTGTCGACGCTTGACTATGGTGACATCGATGAAGCATTAATACCCGTTACAGGCGGTACCAGCGATACCAGAACCGGGGAAACATTTTCAGGTAGTGATAATATCATCAGCCTGACTTATGCCAGGGAATATACCGATCGGCTGACAATAGGGATTTCCGCCAAATATATGTCAGAACAATTGTTTGATTATACAGTTGACCTGTGGGCATTTGACGTTGGAACTTTCTATAAAATTGGGTTTAAGGATCTGCGGATCGCGATGAGCGCCCAAAATTTCAAAATTGGGTCAGTCAAGTGGCTGGAAGAAAGCGATCGGGATGATGGGTATGACATTCCCCTGGTTTACCGGATTGGCGTCGCCATGAATGTGATCGATGGCAGCGATGGTTTTATTAACCTTGGTGCGACTCATCGGCTTCAGTATGCATTTGATGCGATCAGTTCAAATGATTATGGAGAACGTTATCACATGGGACTTGAATACTGGTACAAAGAGTTTATTGCCATTCGTGGTGGTTATAAACACAATTATCAGGATGGTAACCTGTCTCTTGGACTGGGCATTAAGCTCGACAAATTCAACCTTGACTACGCCTTTACTGCCTATGAATACCTGAACTCTCCCCAAAGGATTTCTATCGTATTCACATTCTGATCGGGAATATTGACTTTACTTGGATTACGGATAAATTATCAGGAAAATTATGACTGATAGCACGACAGGATTGTATAAACCAATGCTACGCGGATTGAAGCTGACTCCTGAAAATTTCAAAAAACCACCGATGGAGATGGGTATCCTGCCATTCTGGTTCTGGAATGGAGAACTGGATGAGCTGGAACTGGAGTGGCAGATGAAGGAATACCTTGATAAAGGTGTTACCGGCGTGTTCCTTCATGGACGCTTCGGACTGAAAGTGCCTTATCTTTCAAAAGAATGGTTTGAAAAAACTAAATATGTTGTAGCTAAAGGCCGCGAACTGGGTTTGGATATCTGGATTTATGATGAAATGAACTGGCCTAGTGGAACAGCTGAGCGCAAGGTACCCCGGCAATATCCCCACCTGACTCAGAAATACCTGGAACTGGTAGTACTGGACGTGGCCGGACCACTTTTTACTTATTTGGAGGCCAGCGATTCTCGGTATGTAAATACCGGCAACTCCAAACCGATTGCCGCTTATGCTTGTTCTGCTGAGGAATGGGATAACGGAATCGAAAATATTATTGATCTAACCCCAAATCTATCATTCGAAAAAGTCATCCCCTGGGAAGCACCCCCTGGCCAATGGAAATTGATGTATTTTTTGGAAAAGGAAGCAGATTATTATATTGATGCCCTGAATCCCGAATCCACACAACGTTTTCTGGAATTGACTCACGATCAGTACAAGAAAGCAGTCGGGAAAGAATTTGGAAAGATTGTTCCCGGATTTTATACTGACGAACCGGCCATGCATTACTACCATGTGGGACAGGACAATTATATAATACCCTGGTCCAACCGCATGTTCAAGATATTCCGTGATCGTCGGGGCTATGATATTAGACCATTCCTGCCGGCACTTTATGCCAATATGGGACCCCGGACCCAGAGAATTCGCTATGATTTCTGGAACACGCTATCAGAGCAGTATTCAGAAGCTTATTACCAGCAGATTCGTGACTGGTGTGATGAAAATGATGTGATTTTCACCGGACACCTGTTATTTGAGGAATGGCTTCGTGCCCACGCCCGCTGCGAAGGGAATATCTTCAATCACCTGAAAAAAATGCACCTGATCGGTGTTGATCATCTCTATCCGAAAGTTGGCACTGAACGTGAGCCTGATCAGCATGTGGCTCTGAAAATTGCCAGTTCTGCAGCACACCATTTTGGCAGTGAGCGTTTATTGTGCGAATCGATGGGTGGCACTTACTGGGATTGCACCCTTGAGCGTATGAAATGGATGGCCAACTGGGAATATGTTCTGGGGGTAAATCTCTTTAACAATCATGGGTATCATTATTCCATAGAAGGAGAGCGCAAACGAGACTGGCCGCCTTCTCAGTTTTATCACCATACCTGGTGGAAGTATTATAATTATTTTACCGAATATATGGCACGCCTGGGGCATATTCTATCAGGTGGTACACATGTTGCCAAGATATTAATTCTTTACCCGTTGAACAGTATTTGGACGAATTATACACCCCAGAAACGAAATTCGATTGGCGATGTCATTGAATGGGATCTATATTACCTCACTGACACTCTGTTGAGAATGCATTATGATTTTGATTTTATCGATGAAGATATATTGATAGAGGCCGGTATTAATGAAGGTCAACTGCAGGTTGCCAACGAAAAATATGATCTGGTTATCTTACCACCAATCACCCATGTTAAGAAAGAGAGCCTCAAAAAACTTTGTAATTTTGTCGATGAAGGCGGATCATTGATCGGTGACACTCTGGTTCCGGTGGAATTTCTTGACGATGGAAGCGATGCTACCAATGAAGTGAATGAATTGTTTGGAATCGACTCTGCCAGGATTCTCAAAGAATTTCAAATTGATCCGGAATTTGAAATTCTCCCAAGCACTAGCGGCAAGGTGAATTTTTTCAAGGGTCCGGGCCTCCATATTGTTAAAAATGTATCCGGGCTAAAGTCGGTGCTGGATAAATGCATTGAACCGGATGTAACCATATCTGAGGGCGATGTATTTTATCTACACCGTATTAAAAGTGGCTGGGATGTCTATTTTCTGGTCAATACTTTACAAGTAGCCAAAGGTAAAGTTGCAATTTCCCTCGAAAAGACCGGTCAGCCCGAACTCTGGGATCCCAACACCGGAGATATAACACCTATTCACGTATTTGAAATCGTTGGTGGCCGTCTCGTTTTTGAGCTTGATTTCCCTCCCAGTGAATCACGGATTGTGGTTGTCCGAGATTCGGTACCTGATAAATATATTACTGCCA
>JACKQG010006754.1_pt1 | contig 11916 bp, 15 predicted proteins | sample 8237621 | NCBI WGS metagenome assembly JACKQG01 (sample SAMN15677084, study PRJNA649215) | marine metagenome | biome: marine; feature: Black Sea; material: saline water; isolation source: suspended particulate matter (SPM) from the Black Sea western gyre | collected 2013-06-09/2013-06-10 | depth...
GTCGAAGCCGATTCCAAGGCTCGAACTGAGCTGGCCGCCTTACAGCGCGATCTGCAACAGGACCAAGCCGAAGTCGGGCGTCAACGCGACCAACTGGAAGACGATCGCCGCGGCATGGCTGACCAACGACATCGTGATCCACTTATTGCTGCGGCGATCACAAACATTGGTTTGATCCTGGCGTGCCTGCTGCCTTTGCTTCTCTGCGTGTTCATCCTGCGAACCGTACGCGATCCCGCGACAAGTGAGGACGCGCTAACCGAACTGTTGGTGGAAGAGATCGTGGCAGAACAACCTCTGCTACTTTCGTCTGCATGCCGCATCCCCGGTCTCGAACACACCACCGCAGAAGAACCCGAACCTTCGGAACAAGCGGAGTCCGTCTGAGGTGCTTCCGCTGTCTTCGTTTTGATTGTCCACACCAAGGAGAATCTTGTGTCCCACATCGTCACTGTGAAAACCGAAATCCGCGATCCTGCGGCCCTGCGGTCTGCTTGCCAACGGCTGAAATTGGCCGCGCCTGTCCACGAAACCGTGCGACTCTTCAGCAGCCAAGCAACCGGTTGGGCTGTGCGTTTGCGCGACTGGCGATATCCCGTCGTATGCCACACCGACACCGGTCAAGTCGAATTCGACAACTATCAAGGCCGTTGGGGTAAGCAGAATGAACTCGACGGATTGCTCCAGTCCTACGCTATCGAAAAAGCCAAGTTGGAAGCTCGCAAGAAGGGCTATGCCGTCGCAGAGCAACCCTTGGCCGACGGATCGATCAGGCTGACCGTCCAAGTGAATGGAGGTGTCGCGTGAAGGTCATTGAAATCATCGTCAGTCCTCAGGGTGAAACGCGAGTACAAACCAGAGGATTTGTCGGACGAGCCTGCCAACAGGCTAGTCGCTTTATTGAACAGGCACTTGGCAAACGTCTCAACGAGCAGCGAACGGCTGAGTTCCATCAATCGGCGACGAGCATTCAACAACAACAGCGTGCGGGGTAACTGAGAACCCTGCCTCAGAAAGGATCACATACAATGCAACTTGCAAGCAAACTCGTCGAATTGATCCGTGCCTGTTTCACCGGCATCTGGATCGAGAGCCATGAACATGAAGACGCCTTGGTCGAGGTGGCTCAACTGTGCCAGCAAGAGCAGTGGCGAATGGCCATCTGGGATATCGACCAAGGCCTTCATCTGCCGGGCCAACCAGCAGCGAGTGATGCGGATGCCCAAGATCCACTGGCTGCAATTCGGTCAGTCAACTCGCTAGCCACCGAAGACGGCACGGCCTTGCTCGTACTTCAGAACTTCCACCGCTTTCTCCAGTCACCCGAAATCGTGCAAGCCTTGATCCATCAGATCACAACCGGCAAACAGAACCGCACGTTCATCGTGGTCCTCGCACCAATCGTGCAGATCCCCACGGAGTTGGAGAAGCTGTTTATCGTTCTTGAGCATCAGCTGCCCGATCGAGAGCAGTTAGGCCAAATCGCTTGTGGTATTGCGACCGAAGACGGCGAACTGCCAAGCGATACGGAGTTAGAAACAGTCCTCGACGCGGCCATTGGCTTGACGCGGTACGAGGCCGAGGCGGCTTTCAGTCTATCCCTGGTTCGGCATGATCGGGTGCTGCCCGAAGCCGTGTGGGAACTGAAAGCTGGCATGCTCAAGAAAAGTGGATTGCTATCCCTGTATCGCGGCGAGGAGAACTTCACCAGCTTGGGTGGGCTTGATTCCCTGAAAGCCTTTTGCAGGCGTTCGTTACTGCAGCCTGGTCGGAGCAATCCGCTGAAAAGACCTCGTGGTGTCCTGTTGCTCGGTGTACCGGGAACCGGAAAAAGTGCTTTCGCCAAAGCTCTGGGTCGCGAGACCGGCCGGCCGACATTGATCTTGGATGTTGGTTCCCTGATGGGCTCGCTAGTCGGTTCAACCGAGGCAAATGTCCGCCAGGCCCTACAGATCGCCGACGCGATGGCACCTTGCATCCTATTCTGCGACGAGGTGGAGAAGGCGCTGAGCGGCGTGACCAACTCCGGCCAAACCGATTCGGGTGTGTCGGCCCGACTCTTCGGATCGCTACTCACGTGGATGAATGACCACACGAGCGACGTATACATGGTGGCCACATGTAACGACATTTCGAAGCTGCCGCCGGAATTCAGTCGTGCCGAGCGCTTTGATGGTGTGTTCTTTTTGAACCTGCCTGACCGAGAGCAACGCTCGCAAATCTGGGATCTCTACCTACGCCTGTTCGAACTTGATCCCGACCAGCGGCGGCCGAAGGATGACCAGTTTACGGGCGCTGAAATACGCGCCTGCTGCCGACTCGCCGCATTGTTGGATGTTCCGTTGGTTCAAGCGGCACAAAACGTCGTTCCCGTCGCCGTCACCGCGGCCGAGTCCGTTGATCGTCTGCGCACCTGGGCAAGCGGTCGATGCCTCGACGCTGATCGCTCAGGCATCTACACGCAGGATGGAGGCACTCGCCGAAAGCGGCGTAAGGTTGCCAGGGATTCGCTTGCCAACTGACTGAGTTTTCGGCATCGACCTTGGTCAGCGAGACAGCGCCTACCTTGTCGCTGTTCAGTCCATCATTCCTGGGCACATTATCGGGCGCGAGGAATTCGCAACTCCAGCGGACCTAAAGGCTCGCTGGGAACTGGACTGAGCCAACTGCCTTCTCGCCTCCCTTCCACAACGTCCCCTCTTTCCGTCTACGCCGCGGTCGGCATGGCTGACGCTGTGCCGACTAGCCCTACTCGTACAAGGAGCGTTCTTTCATGACCATCGAATTCTGGCCTCGGCGTCTGTTGCGGCCACGATCTAGAACAAAGAGGCCACTCAAGAAACGTAAACCCAAAAGGCCGAAGCTGCCCATCGGAGCTGGCAAAGCTCAACAGCTTCTCTCGTCTGCCATCCTTCGTGGTGATCACGAACTGGCCTCTTGGATCGACTCCGCTGTCAAGAGAAGCCTCGTCACCGGCACGACTGAATGCTTAGGCGACTTGAGCAAACGGCTCGACAACGTGATGGAACCGTTACCCGACGGATCTCCCCCACGTGGTTCGGAGCCTGCAACCGACACCTTTCTCACTTCGTAGGGTCTATTAGACCCTGTACTCCGTTTGTTTCTGCGCTGATTTCAGACCCAGATCTACAGTGAAGGAGATCACCGTACATGACCACTGCTACCGAAGATACTGTTGTTCGTCCATCGACTTCGCCTGCTCAGCGAATGCGGGCTACGATGGCTGCCGTGCGTGTTTCCATAAGCTGGTTGGGCGTTCGCAAGACCCTTACCCCGCAGCAGAAATCCCAAGCCGCCGATACCTTCGGCGCTGAGGGACACTTCCTATCGGCCGGCAAGAAGTTGCTCGACACCAAACACCCGGTTTTTCGGATGGTCACGCGCGTACGTCACGACATCCAGTCCACTTGGCGCACCCTGAGCTTGCCCTATCCGGAACCTGGAATTCGTTTGATCCGCGTCAATGACATCGACGAGTTTAACCGCCGAATGAGCGGGCTCCGCGAACAACTGGAAGAGGCCGTATCACAACTCGATGAACATTATGCCGAATTGAAATCGGCGGCGCGCCAGCGGTTAGGGAGTTTGTTCGATCCCCGTGACTATCCGGCATCAGTGCGCGGCATGTTCGGCGTAGCTTGGGATTTTCCGAACGTGGAACCTCCAGCGTATTTGCAGAATCTCAATCCTGCCTTGTACGAGGAAGAGTGCCGCCGCGTGGCCGCACGCTTCGATGACGCGGTCCAACTGGCCGAGGAGGCGTTCGTCGCGGAACTCAACGGACTCGTCGAACACTTGCTGGAGCGGCTGTCGGGGCAAACCGATGGTAAACCCAAGGTCTTTCGTGATTCGGCCATAGAGAACCTAGCGGAATTCTTCCAGCGCTTCCGTCAGCTCAATGTGCGCTCCAATGACGAGTTGGACGAGTTGGTCTCCCAGGCCCAGCAGATCGTGCAAGGGATCCAACCGCAGTCGCTGCGTGATAACAACGTCTTACGACAAACGGTTGCCAGCGAGCTCGCCGAAGTCCGAGGAACCTTGGACTCGATGATGGTCGATCGCCCAAGACGCAACATTCTGCGCCGGCCGACGATTCACCGGGAGGCAGCCTGATGGAGCTTGTCGTCCAACCTGACGGTTCCGTCCATTGCGTATACGCCGAGCGTATTGATCTCTCGACACTTGGCTCAGTCTCGATTAGCCGAGCATCCCATGTCGAACCGGATGACAACGGATGCTGGCATGCCGACTTAGCGCCTGTAGGCGGTCCCTTACTGGGGCCGTTTCCTCGACGGAGTCAGGCGTTGGCAGCAGAAATCGACTGGCTCCGACGATCCTGGCTCCCTTCCCAAGGATCTGCTTGATCCCCACCAGCCATTGCAAAGCTGTCTCACGAAATCCCCCGTTGTTTTGCCGAGGACTCTGCGCGCCGGCTGCGCCCTCCTTTCTCCTTCGCGTTTCTTCACCCCTGTTTTCCCTTTGTTCCCAGAAAGGAACACTATGAAACAGTCTGACTTGAATCGACAAGTGGCCAAAGCCACCGGTGAAACTGTCGGTACGATTGCCCAGCGGGGCTTTGTTCCGCTGACCTCTGTCCCCTTCGAACAGGAACCAAGCACGGTTGATTGGGACCAAGTCGAAGCGGACCGCAGGAGCACTTTCTCTCGACCCTCGATACGTGAACCGGCAGCTTGATGAAGTCCACCATTCGTCTTCCATAGAGGAGGATCTCTGTCGTGATCAACGTTCCGCGGAGACTACTCCGCCAACTGCGGACCGTCTTTCGCCACGCGTTACGAACATCGCCGCGGGGTCCAATCCCCGCGGTCGTGTTTCGAGCTACGCCACACGGGCTCACCGCTCGCGCGCAGACGGAAGATGCTGCTATTGAGTATCACCTACCTGGTAAGTACTCGGCTGACGAAGCAAGTGTACCTGGTGATCTGTTGGTCGATTGCGAGCATCGCTCGGATGACCCCGTCACCATCGAAAATCAGAAGGATGGGCAGATTCTTGCCAGCTGGCGTGACGGTAAAACACCCTTGCTGATGCGATATCAAACACCCGAACAATCCAACGTCGGCGAGTTCCCTGATTGCCCTGAACGCATGGCCGAGAATGTCTCGCCTCTGATATCCGCGCTAAGGGATGCCAGTCAAACAGCGGATCCGACAACCGTTCGGTACGCGCTGGACTATCTCGAACTGCGGGGTGAAGCGGGATCGATCTGCGCCACGGATGGGAAGCAGCTACTCGTCCAAGGCGGTTTCACTTTCCCGTGGGAAGAAAACGTGCTCTTGCCGAGGAGCACCCTGTTCGGCTGCAAAGAACTTCGGCCACTGACACCGGTTTCCATCGGCAAGCGTGATAGCTGGCTCACGATTTCAATGGGACCATGGCGGTATTACAAAAAGTTGGGCGAAGACCTACGATTCCCCAACACAGACGATCACTTACGATCCGCTGACAGTGCCGGTACGCGCCTGAATCTGACGCCCACAGACGCACAATTCCTCGCACAATCACTGCCAGAGCTGCCCTGTATCGATGAGGAGTACCAGCCAATCACGCTCGATATGAACGGTCAGATCACGCTTCGCGTCAAAGGCGAATCCCAACCGACGGAAGTGGTGCTGACTCAGTCGTCTCGAATTGGTGAACCGCTGTGTATCAACACGGATCGCCGATATTTGGCACGTGCTCTCCGACTCGGATTCAGGGAGTTTACATTCTTTGGACCTAACGCTCCAACTCAGTGTTACGATGGCTCCCGGCAGTACGTTTGGGCCGTCCTAGATCCACAGTCGGCAATCAAACCCACTTCCAAGGCTGTTCGACTTGCGTCTCCGACCGGTGACGCCGAGACCGTCAAATCAGCAACCGATCATCCGCGAAGGAAGACCGAAATGAAAGAAGCTACTACCGATGACAAGAAACCCAGTGGTGCTGCGGAAAGCCCGCGACGTAAGAAAGCTGCGGTCTCGCCCGTTTCTACAAACGGCGACCTGTCCAGCATGATCGCCGAGGCTCGAACCGCTCTCCGTGAGGCCGACGGTAAACTACGCGCCCTGTCTGCAGCCCTCAAACAGCACCAGAAGCAGTTCAAGCTCGTCCGCTCTACGCTCAGTTCCTTGCAGCAGCTCCAAGGCATCAGAGCGGCCTGACTGTTGCAGTACAGCTATCCGCCACTGAGACATCGAACATGAGGAAACCAAATGGAAAGTCTGATGGCAATCGCGCTGATAGCCGGCGCGTGCTACTGGTTTTACCGCTCCGGAAAGCGAATTGGCAGCATCAAAGGCTTTAATGTCGGTCGCGGTCGTCGCCGATATCGTCGCCGTTAGCTGCCACTTTGGACCGACGACACTTATTTGGACGAAGAGTGCCCCAGAAGATGAAGACCTGGGCCGCCCGTGGGCGGCCCAGGTTGTTTCCTTTTTTTTAGCTATTGGGTGACTCGAAATGAATCCCCTCGCATCACGTGGACAACGCTTCGCGCACGCGACCGAGCCTTGACAAAACTTACTGTCTCACCTTGACAGTGTTAGTGTCTCAATTGACATCAATAGGGCGTCCAACCACAAATGGTGGGAGACACTAACTCTGTCAACGAATCCACCATCAGCAAAGGACTTACGACGACGCGGGACAGTTAACCTTGTCAACGTGAGACATTATACACTGTCAACGGCCCGGTCTGCGACAGTGTTTTTGTCAACGGCGCAACGTGCCGTCCATTTGATCGATTGGGTTTCCCGCACGATATGGGGGGGTAGGACACGGGCACCGCGACTTCCGTCGCGGGCCCGTGTGTGGGTATCAAAATCCCAAATCTTCGCTTTTTCGGTAATCGCTGCTACCGTGGCTTAGTGGGCTTATCGTCCTTGCCGGTCGACTTCCCCTTCCGCGCGGCTGCCACCCTCAATTCTACCTGGGCGAGGCGATCGATCTGACGCGTTGCCTGTAGATAGGTCTGAATACTGGGCAGCAGTTTCTGTACCCGTTCGGCGGTCTTCGGACTTGCCGCGAGCGCCCCCTCGATGAACTCATCCATCTGGATGGTCACTCCCATCAAGCCGGCGTTGACCGTTCCCAAGACCGCCTCGAGGTGGTCCTTCTTCTGGAGGACGGCTGCTTGGTAGTCAAGGATCCTCCGTAGTCGGTTCTCTTGGTACTGGGACACCTTTGCGCCCGCTTGCTCCGCATCCAAGTCGGTCGGCGCCACCTCGGCCGTCGCCGTTTCCTCAATTTGGCTATCAAAGGTCTCCATGATAAATATCCTCCCTGTTTCTCTGGGATTGACTAAACGAACAACTCGCCCCGCACGGGGCAGACAAATCACTTTGTGCTACGCTGCAGCCGACGTCGGCGGATCTGGCGACCATGGAAAGCGAAGCCCTCCTTAGCCAGAAGCGGGACCAACACCCGCTTCGATTCCCGCAGTATCTTCTTGGCCTTCTTGGTCAGCCTCGATAACTCGAGTTCCGTCTTTCTCTCTTCCTGCAGATGATCCAATTCCCGTTGCACAGCCTCTGCCTTATCCGGATTACTGCCGATATACCGCACTATCTGCTGGCGACCCCTACGAAAGCGCAGCTTGAAGCAGGTGCGATTGCCTCGCCGCTCGGCCGTCACGAATCCCTGAAGGCGAAGCGCTGCCAGATCGGCACCGGTCAATCGAAGCGCGGCAAGGCAAGGGGTTTCGGCCGCGGCATGGCCGCCACCTGAATCACGTTGATGTTCGATTCCCGACAACGATCCAACTCCCTAAAAAGCTTGGTGACACGATCGCCCATTCCCAACAAGCCCTTGATTTCCTCCAATGGCAAAGTCTCAAGGCCTGCCATCCCCTTCCGCGATATCGCCTTGGCCATCCGAGCATTGACGACGACACTCTGGGTCAGTAACATCTGAACGAGTTGCGCCGCCGCCAAACCTATGGCTCGCTCGGACGCGCCAGGAGATTCCATGGCCTCGTCCATCATGGGTCCGACAACCTGTTCGTGCAGCAGGCGTTCGACATGCTGTACAGCCTCTCGTTGGCGCCGTGCTTTGTCACCGTCCAACCCTTCGAAGAACAGCGATTCCCGCAACTTGAGCACCGCATCCGGGAAATCGGCAGGGATCATCAAATTCTGTGCTCGCTCCTTGCCGAGATACTCGAGGCCCTGCATTCGCTCGTACAAGCTGTCCAAGAGAACTCCTCGAGCGGCTTCAGCATCTCGGTAACGCAGAAAAAACCGCAGCCGCTTTACATCTTCAGACGACGCCGACCATACATGGACTTCATGAAGATCGAGGCCCATGTACTGCTTTAGTTCCTTGAGATAGGTCACCACACCGTCAAACCCCTGCGGAGGCCCCATCTCCAACGTTGCTGGTGACCAAATCACGAACACCAGCCTCTTCCCCATCGAATCGTCCTCAGCAGCGGCACCATTCACTTCCGCATCAGCGTGTTCACCGGGTATAGAGCTACTGGAATCTGGGCCACGCCCCGCCGCACCGAATCGTGTAAGTCTCTGTATCGGATCCAAGGTTCCAGGCGATTCTTCCTCCGCTTCATCCTCGAAAGCATATTCGGTTTCTTCAACTCTCCTACTCTTTTTGCGTTCCAAACTGAAGGTCTCACAAAGTTGATCAATGTCTGCCGGACACAGACCTTCCATCCCGGCCGCCAACGTCGCGGGGATACCGCAAGCGCGCAACACGGCAAGATCCTGAATCGAGAACACCACCAGCACTTCGTGGTGTTCGTCGTCAGGCATGAGCAGCAATTGGTCCCCGACCGACGCGGTGAAGATCGGTAACTCATCCTCAAGGACGCTCCCCGTCTCCGTCAGTATGTCCACCACGACGTCTGTGCGGCGGTCGCGGATGATCACTATCAGTTTGCCCGGTGCGTTCAGTTTCGCTCGGAGACGCAACTGACCGTCGTTGGCCAACTCCGCCAGCCCGGCCTCAGCCAGCGCATCATCCGAGTACCTCTCCTGCAACTCGGCCAGCAGGCTGGCTGGGTCGGCGGGAACACGACGTATGTCGGGATGGGCTGATAGAAAATTCCACAGTTCATCGAACTGGTACGAATCACATCGAGCCACAAACGACTCGCGGATTTCGTAGCGAACATCGTCGTTTGGCATCCTTGCACTCCTTATGCGACCAGTCGTTTCAGAAGATCCCTGGTAACGGCAGGGCCGTCGTCACCCCACTCCCAATCCGATCCGGCTTTGGATTCCTCGTCTTCGGGCTCCCTCGCAGCAGTATCCTGAGGTTGGTTTTCCAACTCCTCCTGGCGTCCAGCCTGTTCGCATTGATGCGCGAACTTCTTCTTGTCCAGTTCCAGGCGACGACGGTTGATATCGTACTGGAGGTACAGTTTCAGAAACTCGATCCGCTCGCCTTCTTCCAGCGGGGCCTCCAGTGCCTCCTGCATTTTCAAGTGCAGGAGAATCTCGCGATCGAACAAACGCTTCGATTCCTCGAATGGCAGGCGGACACGCGCATCCAAGATGGCCCGTGCCATGATGGGACCGCCGAAATAGGCCAGCTTGAGCTTGGCTGCCAAATCGAAGACTCCGGCCCGGATTTCCGGGATGATTACATGACAGACGACCCAGTCGGAACCATCCAACGCCCAGCGGACGTCGAAGAACAGTTTCTCGATCGTTGCGACAATCGGTTCATCGATCCGGAGCCGAGCGGCAATCTCCTCTTGCGGGCAGTTGGCGACGACAAGAATACGCAGTTGGTCGGCCGTCGCACTGTCGTTCCACGCGCAGAACGCAGCCGAAATCTCCGGATATTTCCTGATAGAGCGGCTTGGTCCCTCGTCTCCATTTCGATAGACATCGAGATACTCTGCAGTCTGACGTGTCAGCCCGTCGACGCCCTTGCCCGCATAGGGTCCACCCTCACGTGCGAGACGATCAGCTTCCTTGAAGCGGCACGCCGGCCCCATAAAGCTGCGTTTCATTTCCGATAACTCAAGAGTCCTGCCTTTCATGGTCTGCACTCCTTTCATAGATCTCTTTCCTGACTCTCCAATTCCTGCGGATCGCGATCTAACTGGTTCAGCAATTGGCTCGCCCCGTTCGCTTCCGCCTTCCGCGATCCACGCCATCCGCGGACTTCGTGCCCTTGCAGGCGCAGCCCACGCTTAGCCAATTCGTCAGCCCAGAGAGCCTTTGCTTTTTTCAATTCGGCGTGGAGTACTCTGCGCACGCGACGCCGCTCCCTTTGCTCGCGCAGCTCTGCTTGACACTCCACAAGGAGTCCCCACACTTGCTCAGCAAGCTCGACGGATGCTCCGAGATAGATTGAACGCTGACGTCCATCTCGATCGCGGTAGGCCAATCGATAGTACGGCCCAAGCTTCCGACCACGGTAGTTACGAAAAGTTTCAACCACCGCACCTTGCCGGGACAATCGGTCCCGGCGCGCCTCGATCCACCGTTTGACCGCCTGGAACTTCCGTACGGCTTTTTGGTCAACAAACTCACGATTTTCCAAAACGCTAGTCCTCCGTTTCTTCGGACTCGTCACCAACCGGACCATTCGATACCTCGACATTGGAAGAGCACCCGGGCATGGAACCGTGCTTCTCCTCGAACTCGTGCAGGCGCAAGAGGAAACTCGATGCCTTTACTTTCGAACCAACGAGTCGCAAGTGGCGGGTGATCAGCTGCTCCCGCTCCTTGGATGTTTCCGTCATTGATGGCGACGAAGTCAGGCTTTGTCCCAGCTGAATGTGGTCCAAAATCTCGAGCCACATTAGCCAGATCACCGTCAGTCCTGCTGACTTCTGGAGGCCGTCGCGTGCCTGCTCGACCAATTCGCGATAGGCGGGATTGATGATTCCGCAGATTGCCGCCTGGAGTTCCTCGGAAAACCGGCCAAACTCCAGGGTGTCAGGAATCCAATAGGGTAGAGTCAATTCCGCGTCTTGATGATTGTTTGCCTGTGTCATGACAACTCACACCTCCCTTTGAAAAAGTGGGCGGTGGGTAGGCGCACAGCCACGTCAGAGGTTGCACAGCTAGAGAGAACTGCGTCATTGTGCCAATAACCTCGGGGTAGTGTGCGATGCGCATACCGCGACCGCATTGGGAATGCGAGCCAATCAAAGGGTGTGGATGTTGTGCAAAGCACGCACCACCGCTCGCACGGTCGCGTCTACAAGTGAGACGCGCGATCGGGCTGACATGAAGAACTTAAGAAGATGCCCGATCCACTACCCCGGACGTGCAACATGCAAGCCGGCTTTTTTCAGAGGTTGACTTCAGCAACCTGTCCTTCCTCAGGGAAGCCGCTTCACAGAATGCGACCCGCCTGCGTTTTCTTATCTTCTCCTAAATTTTTCGAGTTGGTCCTCGTTTGTCAATAGGAGTTTTGGTGCTGCGCCGAAAATTATCGCGCAAGTTCCAATTCCGCCTGACGTACAGTCCGAGGAAAGCCGCCAACGAGTAGCCGGTCGGCCACCGCCTGGCCTCATAGTTGTGGCTCTTGCTACGCTACACCTCGCCTGCATTCACGGGGCGGTCACTGGGAGCCATTTGGAAATCGGGCGCAATAGCCATTGAGCCTTGATGCTGTCGGACAGTTCCTCAAGGTTGACTTGGGGAAACCAGTCGGGCAGTGAGATCGGCTTGCCATCCTCACCACTGACAGGAATGACCGTGGCTGTCTTCGGAGGCGCCGGCTGATTCCAGTCGAGGTACACTGCAAGCGTCTTCGCGTCCCTGCCCGTACTCTGGCACCGCTTTAATGTTCTCATATGTCCCCTCGTGGCGAAATCCTGTGTCGACGCGGCCAAGTCTCGATAACGCTCCATCACCTAGCTTGTGAATAATGATGATTTGAGGTTCGAGGGGACCATCGGAGAATAGGTGAATT
>JACKQG010006755.1_pt1 | contig 11916 bp, 9 predicted proteins | sample 8237621 | NCBI WGS metagenome assembly JACKQG01 (sample SAMN15677084, study PRJNA649215) | marine metagenome | biome: marine; feature: Black Sea; material: saline water; isolation source: suspended particulate matter (SPM) from the Black Sea western gyre | collected 2013-06-09/2013-06-10 | depth...
GACAGCACTGTATTAGTCCAACAGCGATCGAGAGATAACAGGCGCAGGCACCATACTAACAACCGCAAACCAAACGCTGATTCTGACGGGGCTGCAAACAACGGGCCCGACCGGACCATGAGCAGAATTGCTGGGGGGTATCTATCGAATGTGGGTTCGGGGAAGGGGTATCGTTTCTCAGGTGTGGTGGGTGGGTGAGAAGTCTGCTGGAAAGGAACTGAAAGGACTTCTTTCTCTCCGTTTTACAGGGTTGGACTTTCTCACTTTCTCTCCAAAGGAGGGGATACAGGATGAACTTAGGAAGAGGCTCTTGGGGAAGAGGATTCACTTACTCTTATTAGACCATAGTCTGTCGTGGGAACAAGCCCGAGCGATTCGGCATGCCGGACAGCGGAGGGGCATACCTGTCAGGACCCTTCCAAGGCTAGAGGGAACTCTCTTTCTTTCGGTGGATGAAGTCGGCATTCCTCTCTGGGGAGAGAGACTCTCTGTGGGAACCCTACCTGCTCGCATCGCTAAGAGGCTATTCGATTTTCTTGTGGGATTGCCCATGTTGCTCGTTCTCATACTTCCTGCCCTTGTGGTGGCTTTCCTTATTTGGGTGGTGGACAAGAATCCTCCGTTGTACAGCCACCGAAGGATGGGGAGAAGTGGGCGGCCCTTTCTTCTGCTCAAGTTTCGGTCTATGCGACCCATTCCATTGGAGAAACTCTTGGAAGAGAACCCCAAGTTAGCCGGCGAGTTCTCTAAAACCCACAAGTTAGAGAATGATCCACGCATTACACCCTTGGGTGCATTTCTCAGGAAATGGAGTGTGGATGAGTGGCCCCAGCTGGTTAATATCATTCTTGGTGACATGAGTGTCGTTGGTCCACGACCCGTCGTAGAAGCAGAGTTAGCAAGGTATGGAGATTGGCAAGATCTGTTATTGACCGTAAAACCGGGATTGACGGGTTTGTGGCAAGTCTCGGGCAGAAGCCGACTTTCTTACGATGCGCGGGTTCGGTTGGACACGTGGTATGTCCAAAACTGGAGCCCTTGGCAGGATCTACGCATCCTCTTTTTAACTTTGCCAGCCGTACTGACCCGAAGAGGTGCGGTATGAGTGATGGGTAGTGGGGTATTCTTCTCCTTTGACAATCACTTCCTAATCGCCAATGTTCCATAGAATCCGGGGGTTGCACATATGACAAGTAAAGAGAAAACAGATATTCAAGAAACCGATTCTTCCCCAATCCAAGCATTCATGGATCAGGTGAATAAGGTGGTATTGGGCAAGAAGGATGAAGTCGCCCTCATCACCACGATTCTCTTGGCAGAGGGGCATATCCTTATTGAGGATGTACCGGGCACAGGAAAAACCGTCCTGTCCAAGGCGTTGGCGATTGGATTAGGCTTGCCATTCCGTCGCATTCAGATGACACCGGACCTCCTCCCCAGTGACCTAACCGGGGGTACCGTTCTCAATAGAGAAACAGGGACTTTTTCCTTTCGTGAAGGTCCTCTCTTTGCCTCTGTTGTCCTAGCGGATGAAATCAACAGGGCAAGCCCAAAGACGCTCTCGGCAATGTTGGAAGGGATGGAAGAGGGCTCTATTACAGTTGATGGCGAAACGCATGTCCTCCCAAAACCCTATCTTGTGATGGCGACCCAAAACCCCGTAGAACATGAAGGTGTTTTCCCTTTACCCTACGCTCAGATTGATAGGTTTTCTGCTCGAATCGAGTTGGGTTATCTTCCTCGTGAAGTCGAAACAAAGATGATGGAAGACCAGCAGTTGGGACACCCCATAGAAGAGATGAAACCACTCCTTAGCAAGGCAGAAGTTGACCAACAGATTGCTGGTGCAAGAGCTCTCTATGAATCAGAGGTCATTAGAGGGTATATAGTGGACTTGGTTCGTGCCACACGCACTTTAGAGGGTGTCTCTGTGGGGGCGAGTAGCCGGGGGGCACTTGCACTTTCAAGAGCGGCACGAGCCAGAGCATGGATTCAGGGCAGGGATCTCGTTTTGCCCGATGATGTACAAGCCCTCGCTGTCGCTGTCTTGGGACATCGTATTCTTGATCGTGCAGGGTCGGCGGTTGACGGGCCGGACAGAGTTCGGGATCTCCTCCAAACGATTCGGGTTCCTGTTCCTTAGCTGATGCGCGAATCCAGAGGGTTTACGCCCATGGGGCTAGGAGCACTTTTCTTGGCTACGATTCTCTATTCTTTTGGTCACGCCTTGTTGGGCATTACGGGGTTAGAGACGATGGGGTATCTCATTTTAGCCGTTATCTTGGCAGGATTGCCAGAAGTTTGGTGGGGGGCGGGGCCAGGTGAACTCGTACTCAAGATACCCGAGCGAGTATTCGCAGGTGAAGAAACGACCTTGCGCTGGCAGTTGGAGAAGTTGGGAACTGCTGGGTGGATGGGAGCAACCCTCATCATCCAAGAAACGCGGAGAGCGAAAAAGGAATTGGTTCAGGTTCTTCCCGGGAGGGATGAAGAGAGGAGAGAAGGCAAACTCGGTTCGTGGATCTTTCCCCAAAGAGGTAGACAGAGGGGGGTCAATGTCCAACTGGCATGGACAGACCCTTTTCGGCTGGTGGTTCGGACACACCAACACCCCCTAACCGACTCACTTCTCGTTTACCCTCGTCGAGTCATCGTACGTGCCCAAGCTAGTCCCTCGTCGGGATTGGGGCTTCCGTTCTCTAGAGAATCCGGGGAACCTGTGAACCGTGAAGGGAGTAGTTTGGATTTCTTGGGCATTAGAGAGTATGCCACAGGCGACCCGGTCAAGAGAGTCCATCAACGGACATCCGAACGGAAAGGAAGTTGGATGGTCTCTCAGTTCCATCATCTTGAAGGGGTAGGGGCTTGGATCGTGCTCCCAGTAGAGGGTTGGGGGCGTGCTCAAAGATGGGAGGATGCCATCTCTGTCGCTGCTGGATGGGCTTCATACTGGGCAGAGAATGGCTCTCCTACTGGTCTCTATGTGGAGGGTTCTCCTCCCACCCTTGTTCCACCTGGAGAGGGGGGAGAGTTCTTGAACCGCATCCTAGGCGTCTTAGCCACTCTCCCGTCTTCCCCTCCTCAGAAAGGAGGGGGGACCTTTCCTGATCGTCGTAGAGGAAAGATGTTGTGGATTCTTCCTTCGAAAAGGCATTTGCCATCAGGGGACGTCGGTATTCTTGTGCCCCCTTCCCCCCTTCCCCCTTCATCGCATTCTGTCATATGGAGTTGTCAAGGATCGTTTTGGGAGGTGGTTTCTTGAGCGGGAAAAAGGAGATTCTTCATGCCCGCCCCCGGCGGTGGATGTTAGAGGGCGTGATTCTTTTGTCCTTGGGATTGACCGTAGTCCTCTTTGGACAATCCTATGGATTGGAAATTCCCTATAGCCTCGTTCTAGGCACCGCTGTGGTGGGGATGGTGGTGTCTAGGTGGGTCGTTACGACAAGGGGCGTGATCGCAGGAGGCAACCTTGTAGAAGTCGCTGCTACGATACTCTTTGTGTTGATCCCTTGGTCAGGGATTCAAGCGGGGCAACCTTTCCATGAGATGTTAGGAACCCTCCTAGCTTGGTTTTTGGCTCTCTATTCCTTCAAACTTTACGCACCTCGAGACCTTCGGTTTTTTGCTCTCTTACCTATGGCTGCTGCTATCTTTGTGGCGGGGCTTTCCCCGTCGGCACTCTACTCATTCGTCCTCGCTTTGCTGGCTGCTACTGTCTTGGCACTCGTTCTCGGTTCACCGATGTTGGTTCGTGTAGAGGAAGAGCATCGGTTGCGGAAAGAGTGGCGAAAGAAGTGGATACAGATGGTCGTTCGGGTTGGGGCAATCACCCTTGCGCTGAGCTATTTGGGCACTCTCGTTGGAAAACCGCCTTTGGCATCAAATCTGGGGGGAGGGTTTTCTCCTGCCTTGAGAAATATCTCATCCTATCGATATACTCGGTTTTCGTATGATATCGTTCCGCGTTTAGGTTATTCTGGCTTCTCTCCTTACCTCAACTTGACCGGAAAAGAGAGCATTCACCTCTCTGAAGAGCCCGCCCTAGAAGTAACAGGTCCTCCTGCATATTGGAGGGGGGTGGTCTTTCATCGGTATACAGGATCTGCTTGGACCACAGAGAAGATCGCCACTGAAGATGTCGCCTTTTCTCTAGAGAAGAATGGGTTTGATGTATTGCCTTGGGAGTATAGAGACGAAACGACCCAAGGGGAAGGGTGGTTGCGTATCTCCCGTTCCGTAAAGATGCTCAAACCCCACGCCAACTTCTTATTCGCTCCTTGGGTGCCAGGTCGGCTTTCGTTTGGATCGATGGGAACGATTCAGAGTCTTGCAGGTTCTCAGGTACTAAGGACGGTTGACGGCGCCCTTCTAACGCCCTTCTTGCCTGAAGAGGGGTTTACCTATGTGATTCAGAGCATTTCTCCTCTAACGACATCGTTGGGCATCGAACTTAGGTCTCCATCAACAGAGCTGGATGTCCTTTCTTTACCCCATACCTTGCCCCGCCGTGTTCTGGACTTGGCGATTGAGGAAGGAGGGGTTGGTTTGCCCAAAGAAGTGATGGAGCGATTAGCGCTTTGGTTGGGGACACACACCACCTATTCTTTGGAGAGTGACCCACCCCCTCGCGGGGTGGACAGTGTGGACTGGTTCCTCTTTGAGAGCAAGAGAGGATGGTGTGAGATGTACGCATCATCTCTGGCAGTCTTGGGTCGGGCTGTAGGGATTCCTACGCGTGTGATAGGTGGATACCTTGGCGGAGAGAAAGAGGTGGGGTATAAGGGTCTGTTGATTCGAGATTCGGATGCTCATACTTGGGTCGAGTACTGGGCGGGGAAGGGGCAGGGGTGGGTTCCGATTGATCCCACGCCCGAAAGTGCGATGGTAGGTCCTGTAACCGAGGCGGATGGAGGGGGTGGCGGGGCGATGGAGCAAGTCCGACGCGCCTATAGGGGGTTTACCGAGAAGTTGGCACTCGTTGCATGGAGCAACATCCTTTCTTCGACTTGGGCTAAAGTTCGAACCACTTTACTTATCCTTCTCTCCCTCTTCTTTCTTCTCCAAGTCGTTCGTTTTCTCATCAAGACGAGACCTTGGTCCAGAGAAGCGCGTCGCCACAGGGCGTTTAGGGCATGGGAACGACGCGCAAGACGGTGGGGATTGAGGAGGGGGAAAGGTGAGACGATTTCCCGTTTTGCTCGGAGATGGACTGCTCTAGGTGCCCCGACATCAGTGGTTGGAGAAGCGTCACGCTTTGAGAAAGAGTATTATGGTGTCAATCCCCCTATAATCCCCCGAAGAGGAAAGTGATTTGAAAAGACTAGGTGATATTCTCGTAGATGAAGGGTTGATTTCAGCAGATCAACTCAAGGAGGCACTTGCCCACCAACAGAAAGTGGGTAAGAAGTTGGGTCAAATGATTGTGGATTTGGGGATGTCTACCCCCGACGAAATACTTGAAGCTCTTTCTCGTCAGATGGGTATTGAGAAAGTAGATCTTTTTGAAGAGACGATCGATTTGAAAGCGGGGAAGGTGCTTTCGGTAGAAAAAGTCCAACGCCACAAAGCGATTCCTATCAAGGAAGTGGACGGCACCCTTTTTGTGGCGATGGTAGACCCCCTAAATGTGATTGCGACTGATGATATTCGTTTGGCAACGGGGAAGAAAGTAAAGCCCTTGATTACAACGGAAGAGTCGTTCAAGCATGCGTTTGATGAGTACTTTGGCAAGGTTCACGAAGCTGAAAAGGCGATCAAGGAGTTTGAAAAAGCTCAGGGTGCCGATGCGATTGTTGCCGAGGAGTTGGCAGCTCTTGCACGAGACTTGGATGTCAACGATGCGCCGATCGTCAAGCTTTGCGACTCTATCTTTAGGGGGGCTGTTGAGGGGGGAGCGAGTGATATTCACCTAGAGCCTAAGGAAACAAAGTTGGTGGTGCGGTATCGGGTAGACGGGATTCTTTCCAAGATTATGGATATCCCCAAGACCGCAGTGGCTGCTGTCGTTGCCCGTGTCAAGATTATGTCAAATCTGGATACCTCCGAACGGCGTAAACCTCTTGATGGTCGTATCTTTATGGAGATAGGAACGAAGCGCATCGACTTTCGTGTTTCCACCATTCCTACTGTCCACGGAGAGAAGGTCGTTGCTCGTGTCTTGGATCGGTCCGCCTCGTTGCTGACCTTGGAGGATTTGGGATTCAACCCCAAAGAGTTGAAGTTGTGGGAGAACCTACTTACACGCCCCCATGGCATCATTCTTTTGACGGGTCCCACGGGTAGTGGCAAGACGACCACACTCAATGCGAGCTTATCTCGTATTGCGGGTGACACGAACAATGTCACCACGATTGAAGACCCCGTTGAGTATGAGATTGCCTCCATCAACCAAGTTCAGGTAAATAACAAGGTGGGGTTGACGTTTACAACGGCATTGCGCTCGTTCCTTCGGCAAGACCCCGATATCATGATGGTTGGTGAGATTCGAGATTTTGAAGTGGGAGAGATGGCGATTCAAGCCTCACTTACAGGTCACTTGGTCTTCTCTACACTCCATACCAACGATGCACCCTCATCCATTACTCGGCTCGTTCAGATGGGTATTGAACCTTTTATGGTAAACGCCACTTTGGCGGCAGCGGTTGCTCAGCGGTTGGTCCGCATATTGTGTGGTCACTGTAAAGAGGGATACGAGATTTCGGATGAGGAGTGGAACCAGTTAGAACCCGTCTTTAGGCGTGCAGGGTACGAGAAAGAAAGTAAACCCGTTCTTTATAAGCCCGTTGGCTGTAAGTTCTGTGGAGGCTCGGGGATGAAGGGTCGCCGAGCGATTTTTGAGATGATGGAGATGAACAGCAAGTTGCGTGAGATGTGTTTACAGGGTGCCAGTCAAGAAGCGTTGAAGATAATGGCTATCAAGGATGGGATGGATACTCTTTTTCAGTCGGGTATTCGCAAAGTCCTAACGGGGGATGTGGCTATGGAGGAGCTTTTCCGTGTCGTTCCCCCCGAAGAGATGCATATTGAACTGGGTGGTGTTGTGGGTGATAGAGAGTCTGAGACGAAGAAGCGTGCTCCAGAACTAGCTGAAGCTCCCAAGATGCTTACACCCTTTGTGAGGTCGTAATATGGCACTAAACGAGACGATTCTAGAACTCTTAGTGAGGCTCCATGAAGAGAATGGGAGCGACCTTCATATCACTGTGGGTGCCAAGCCCGCTGCACGGGTATATGGCAAGATAAAGCGAATGGAAGATCTTCCGGTTTTGACCAGCGAGGACACGCGAGGCTTGGCGTATTCCATGGTGAGAGAAGAGCAGAGAAAACGATTTGAAAACGAGAAAGAGCTTGACTTTGGGTACGAGCAAGAGGGATTAGGGAGATTCCGTTGTAATTTCTACTTCCAAAGGGGCTCGGTTGCAATGGCGATTCGTGCTCTTCCCTTGAAGATTCCAACGATGGAAGAGATCCTCTTGCCAGAGGTGGTAAGGGATAAGATCTTTTTGCCTCGGGGTTTGATTCTCGTTACAGGACCCACGGGAAGTGGTAAAACGACCAGTCTGGCCGCGATGATCAACAAGGTAAACGAGACGGTTCCCGAGCATATCATCACCCTAGAGGACCCCATCGAGTTTTCTCATTCTCATCAGAAGTGCCTCATCAATCAACGAGAGATTGGAGAGGATAGTTTCTCCTTTGGCGAGGCGATGCGACGCGTCTTGCGTGAAGATCCAGATATTATCATGGTGGGGGAGATGAGAGACCTAGAAACGATGTCCGCATCGATTACAGCGGCTGAAACGGGCCACTTGGTCTTTGGGACGATTCACACGATCAACGCCCCGATGTCTATTGAGCGGATTATTGACGTGTTCCCCGCAGAACAACAGCCGATGATTCGTGCCCAATTGGCGAATGCTCTTGAGGTGGTTATGTCTCAAACCTTGCTCCAGCGTTCAGACCGTCCGGGTCGATTGGCAGCCTTTGAAGTGATGTTGGGGGTGCCCGCTGTCAGGAACTTGGTCCGCGAGAACAAGATTTACCAGATTCACTCTACGATGATGACACATGGTCGTATTGGGATGCAAACGATGGACCAATGCCTCAGGGATTACTATATTGCGGGGTTGATTACCTTGGATACTGCACTTGAAAAGTGCCATAGCCCCAAAGAGTTTAGGAATCTCGTTTCAGCGAGAGAAAAGGAGATGGAAGAAGGATCAGATGATAGAGGCTCTGGATCCGACACACCTGAAAAGGGATCCAGCATGGGCTTTGTCCCCCAGTAGTATGGTGATCTGTGCGTTCCATGGGAGTGTGGTATCGGAGGTTGACAGGTAGTGCCTCAGTTCCAATTTACAGCACGGGATGCAACGGGGAGAACGGTTACAAGGACGCTCCAATCTGATTCGGCACAGAGCATTATGGACGCTCTACAGGCTGAAGGGATGCTCGTTATTCGCATCCGTGAAAAGAAAGAGAGCAAGTTTCTCAAGAAATTACGAAGCGCCAAGCCTGTTGGGCTAAAGGTATTGACGATCTTTAGCAGGCAGTTTGCTCTCTTGGTTTCGGCGGGTTTGACATTGGCGCGTGCTCTTTCTACGATGGAAGAGCAAGCTGAGTTTCCCCACTTTAGGGATATCCTCGCCGACCTCCGAAGGCGGGTGCAATCAGGCGAAACACTCTTTGTCGCTATGTCGCACCACAAACGGGCATTCTCCCCCTTCTACCGATCTATGGTCAAGGCAGGTGAAACGGGGGGTGTTTTAGAAGAAGTTCTTGACCGCATGGCGGTCTTCTTTGAAAAAGAACTAAAACTTAGGCACAAGATTAAGGCTGCTATGGCGTATCCCATCTTTGTCTTGGTCGCTGCCATGACGATCACGATGGGTATTTTGATCTTTATCGTTCCTCAGTTTGCCCAGTTCTTTGAGGAGATTTCTGAGGGAAAGGCGGAGATGCCTGCATTGACACAGTTCCTGTTGGACGCGTCAGACTTCATGTTGATGAACTTCTGGTGGGTCGTTCCTGGTCCTCTACTTTTGTTGGTGGGGTTTTTCAAGTTTAGACAGTCTAGATGGGGACATATTCTTTTGGACCGACTCATCCTCCATCTTCCTCTATTTGGGAAGTTATCAAGGATGGTGGGGGTTTCTCGGTTTTCTCGCACATTGGGGACATTGATTCAGTCGGGCGTGACGTTGATGGACTCTCTTGCTGTGACACGCACCACGGCTGACAACTATGTTTTGGAGCAGGGTGTGGACTATATTAGAGACCGGGTGCGTGAGGGGGAACCGATCTACTTGCCTATGAAGAGATCTCGTATTTTCCCACCCATGGTCTACAACATGGTGGCGGTGGGTGAAGAGGCAGGTAACTTAGAGTTGATGCTCCACAAAGTCGCCGATTTCTATGATGAAGAGATCGACGCCTTGGTGGAACAGTTGGCCTCTATGATTGAGCCCATCATGATTATGGTGATTGGTATTATTGTGGGGGTTATTGTCGTTGGGTTGTATCTGCCCATCTTCAACATTGTGGATCTTTTCTAGATGAAAAAGTTGATATTCCTGTTTCTATGCTACAATCGCTGGTGCCGATGAAAAGCACCACCGATCTCCAACCGTCTTATTTTTCTGTCATCTCCAGAGGTGACAACTGTTTTTATCCACTTTACTACAAATCTATTTTTCAGGAGGTGTTTTCAGTATGAGCCACAATCGTGGGTTTACCCTGATCGAGCTCCTCGTTGTGATCGTGATCATCGGAATCCTGGTCGCCATAGCCTTACCGAACTTTATTCGGGTCAAGGAAAAGGCAAAGGAAGCCGAGGTGAAAGCTAATCTGAGAGTTATCCAGATTGCGCTTGAGCGTTACGCAACAGAGGCCGGCGGGAAATACCCTTATTGGCTACTCGGGGGCCATTTTTTGGACCCCAACGTCTCACCTATGGGGCCTGTGTTCAATCCATTTTGCGCACAAGGTTACTGTGGTGACGGCGATGCCCTAGTTATCTGGGGCTTCCTCTCCAACTATCCGAAGAACCCGTTCGTTAGTGCCGGTTCCGCCATGAATTTTAGTATTCCTGGTTTGACTTGGCAAAACTCAGACGGCTCTTCCATTCCCGGTTGGAGCAACACAAATAATGGGCAGGGGAACGACTGTATTAGTTCTCCGACCATTGCAGCCCAGACGGGCGGGGGCAGCCTAAGTGCTGGTCGCCGTGTCGGTGGGCCAGAAAGCAATCACATGTTTGATGTTTCCGAGGGTATCTATGGCTGTCGTGGCGACGGTCGAACTGGTGGTCCGGGATATTCGCGTGGTTGGCAGGGTCACCCCCCGCCCCCACCTCTTCCCGACCAAAACTCGGGCGTCAACTGTAACAGCCAAATGTGTGCGACCACGCGTCGTTACCAGCAACCTTTCATGCCTGGCAACTTTTACTACTACCCCATCTTTGGGCAGATGCCGATGCATACGGGTGGCACTTGGCAAGGCACAGCGCCTTACGGTTACCACCTAACCGCCTATGGAGCGGTTAGCAACCGTGGGAATGATGTCTATGACGCTACGGGCGACTTTAGGGAGTCCAGCCTCTTCTGCGAAGGGGACATTCCTTACAGCGATGTCGACGGTGATAACCGCCTTGATTGCAAAGATAGTCGGTACTCTGACATCTACAATGGTCCTGACGGAACGCCTGACGGCGCCATCGTTACCCTTTCAACAGGAAGTGATGCGAAGATTCCTATGAATGTTCAAGACCAAGCTGGGATGCAGGAATAGGAGGATATGAATATGCGTAATCGCGGATTTACACTTATAGAGCTTTTGGTGGTCATCGTGATCATCGGGATTCTTGTCGCTATTGCCTTACCTAACTTTATAAAGGTTCAGGACAAAGCGAAAGAAGCCCAATCCAAGGCAGCTATGCGTGTCATCATCATGGCGGTCGAGCGGTACGGAACCGATTGGGGTGGTAAATACCCCCTCGTACTTTCGGGCGGTGACCCCTCTTACAATAACTTCAGGATGTACCCGGGCAACTTCTACTCTGGCAACATGAGACCTGTTGAGACGGCGTTTATCGATAACGTCAACAACAACAACGGACAGCAGCAATCCCCTGATGGGCGAACCGACCTTGGGTTCTGTGCCACCACAATGGCACCCCCCGCGGGCGACCCCTATGGTACATTGCCTGTCTGTATGGACTCGCTTATGCTCAATGGTTACTTAACCAGCTACCCTAAGAATCCTTTCCACGTCGCTTCTAAGGTCTCTTGCTATGGTCAGCAGGGCACATGCAACAGCTACTTTAGCTGGGCGGGTGAATATGGCAACCAGATGTTTGATATCTCCAACTCCCGTGGTGACTGGCCTTGGGTCGGTCTTTGGGCGAACGAGTACACAAATAACGAGTATAGTGACTTCTATAACAACCAGCTCCCTGGACATTTCTACTACCACCCCATCTTTATGGACAGCCTAAGTGCGCGGGATCACCGTGTGGCGTTGGCTGATGCTGGTAGCGCCCCTGCCCAACAGATTATTGGGCACGCGGTCGCCGGTTACACGATGAGTGTTGTCGCCGGTTTGACAAGCGGCGGGCAAGATGTCACCCACATGAGCCCTTGTTGGTTTGATGACCCTACCGACCTTTCTTTCCAGTATTGCTGGTGGAACGGTGCGGGTGGTTACTTCTGGCAGCCCACGGGTTACTTCTCTTTTGAGGACGACCCCAGACCTGCGGCAGCTCAGGGAAGTGGACCTTCAGCAAGCCCCAACCCTTGGGTTGGCGGTTTACCTCCGGGGGACGAGAACCCCAGTAGTTCGGGACATGAAGGAAACAAGGACTTGCTTGCAACGACAGTCTCTTCTGGTACAGACTCTAAGACCAAGACCGGCTACTAG
>JACKQG010006756.1_pt1 | contig 11916 bp, 9 predicted proteins | sample 8237621 | NCBI WGS metagenome assembly JACKQG01 (sample SAMN15677084, study PRJNA649215) | marine metagenome | biome: marine; feature: Black Sea; material: saline water; isolation source: suspended particulate matter (SPM) from the Black Sea western gyre | collected 2013-06-09/2013-06-10 | depth...
GACATTGGATGTGGATATGCCGGGGTTTCGGATTGAGGATGAGCAGAGCCTTTGGGATGGGCGGACGTTATATGAATTGTATGAAGAAGCTCATACACCTTGGGGATGGCATGGGCCAATTATGGAACGGGCCGAAGAGGTAGGCCTGATTTGTTTCAGCACCCCCTTCGATGAAAAGGCCGTTGATTTTTTGGAGGGCTTGAGTGTGCCTGCGTACAAGATCGCCTCGTTTGAAAACACCGATCTGGCGTTGATCCGCAAGGTGGCTGCCACTGGCAAACCAATTTTGATGTCCACAGGTATGGCCACAGTGGAGGAGTTGGAGCTTTCAGTGAACACGGCGCGCGAGGCGGGCTGTAAGAATTTAATCCTATTGAAATGCACCAGCAGTTATCCCGCTTCGGCCGAGGACAGTAATATTCTAACTTTGCCCGACATACGAGAGCAGTTTGACTGCGCAGTGGGCTTAAGCGATCACACCTTGGGCGTTGGCGCTGCCGTGGCCGCGGTGGCGCATGGGGCGGTGGTGGTAGAAAAACACTTCACGCTCAACCGCGCCGAAGGGGGAGTGGACGCGGAATTTTCAATGGAGCCGGATGAAATGCGCTTATTAGTGGAAGAAACCACCCGCGCTTGGCAGTCGCTGGGTAGCGTGCAATACGGAGCGGGACAAGCAGAGGTCGGGTCGATTCAATTTCGGCGCTCGCTGTATATCACTCGGGATGTTCAAGCCGGAGAGATCCTTGGGGAAAAGTGTGTGCGATGCATCCGCCCGGGCTTCGGGCTGGCGCCAAAACACCTTCCTAAAATCCTCGGTCGCCGCGTGAACGCCGCAGTTAAACGCGGCACCCCCATGGCGTGGGATTTATTAGAACCAGATGAAGCCTGAACTCCAAGACCAGCATTTTCCAGTCGTCATTCAACGAGGAAATCTTTTTGGCGTACAGTTTCATCCCGAGAAAAGCCAAAAGGCCGGGCAACGGCTTGTTCTGAATTCCTTGGATTTGAAATGAAATCAACTTCTGAATCTAGTGGTCTAGCAATATTTGGAGGGAGTCCGGCAGTGAGGAAACCATTGGCGGCTTACAATTCCATTGGGGCGGAAGAGGTGAAGGCGTTGGAAGCGGTGGGGCAGACGGGTAAATTCTCAGGTTTCTTTGGGGCGTGGTGCGATGAATTTGGAGGTGGGCCAATTGTGCAGGCTTTTGAAGTTGCTTGGCAGGAACGCTTTAGCGTTCGGCATGCGATTTCAGTCAATTCAAACACCTCGGGCTTGATCGCCGCCTTGGGAGCCATTGGGCTCAGCCCGGGTGACGAGGTGATTGTCCCTCCCATGACAATGTCTGCCACAGTGATGGCCCCGCTGATTTATGGGGGGATTCCGGTTTTTGTGGATATGGAGCCGGAAACGTTTTGTTTGGATATTGAGAAAGTGGCTGAGGCGATCACTTCAAAAACGCGTGCAATTTTGGTGGTGGATTTATTTGGGCATCCGGCGGAGCTGGCCCAGTTGAGGACATTGGCGGATGAGCGTGGGATTTATTTGATCGAGGATGCAGCCCAAGCGCCATTGGCGACTGAGCAGGGGTGCTTGGCGGGATGTGTGGGGCATATTGGTGTGTTTAGCCTCAACTGTCATAAGCACATTCAAACCGGCGAAGGCGGGGTTTGCGTGACGGAAGATGATGACTTGGCACTGCGAATGCGGGCAATACGTAATCATGGGGAAAATATAGTGGAGACTCTGGAGATGACGGATGCCACAAACATGGTGGGGTTCAATTTTCGCATGACTGAACTAAGTGCCGCTGTGGGTATCGAGCAATTAAAAAAACTGGATCGGCTGGTGGACGAGCGGGAGGCGATCTCGAAACGGCTAACGGAGGTGGCGATGGATTTGCAGGGGCTGACGCCGCCGGCAGTTCGTGAGGGATGCCGAAATGTGTATTACGTATGGGCTGCAAAATTTAACGAAGCCGAGACAGGCGTTCCCCGGAAGCTTATCGTCAAGGCCCTCCAAGCGGAGGGTTTGCCGGTAGGTGAAGGCTATTGCGAACCGCTTTATCGGCTGCCAACATTCCAACGCCGCCGCGCCATCGGTCGTGATGGTTGGCCATTCACACTGACGGAAAGGCGGTACGAGCTCAATCTGTGTCCAGTGGCGGAATCGCTTTTCAACAACGAATTGATTACTTTTGATGTGTGTTCTTATGAGTTGGGCGAAGACGATTTGATGTCCGTGGCTCGCGCCCTGCAAAAAGTGTTCAACCACCTCCCGGCATTAGCGCAACAGCTTTCCTGAAACTGATGTCAAAACCACGCATCGTTGCCAGCATTGAGGCTCGGATGGGGTCATCCCGTTTGCCCGGAAAAGTGTTGATGGATATTTGCGGGAAACCCGCTTTGCATAGATTGGTGGAACGTCTTCGCGCGTGTCAAAGTTTGGATGAAATCGTGGTGGCCACTTCAAGCCATTCGACGGATGATGTGTTGGCGGATTGGTGCGATCAACATCAGGTTAAATGTTTCCGCGGCAGTGAGGATGATGTGTTGAATCGTGTGGTACAAGCGCATCAATGGATGGAGACGGATGTGATTGTGGAAATCACCGGCGATTGCCCTTTGACTGATCCTGAAGTGGTGGATTTGGGCGTGGATACTTTTTTGGCGCACGACGCCGATGTGGTTTCAAACTGCGGCAACATCCTGACGTGGCCGATGGGGCAGGATGTTCAGGTGTTTCCATTCCGGCTTTTGGATGAGGTGGAGCGCACCGTTACGGATCCGCCGGTACGGGAACATGTCTCGCTCCATTTTTACGAGAACCCAGATCGATATCGCATCATCAATCTAATGGCCCCAAGGCGATGGCAGTATCCGGAATGGAGGTTTCAGTTGGATTACGCGGAAGACCTCCAATTCCAAAATGAAATCTATCGCCGACTGGAACCGCGGCACGGCTGTTGTTTCGGTGTTGAAGAAGTCGTGGCATTGCTGAAACGTGAGCCCCAACTCATCGAGATCAATGGGCACTGTGAAGAAAAATCAACCCGTTGAAGCCATTCAAAACAGCATTAGTGGGATTTGGAAAAATCGGAGCCGGATATGCGGCTGACCCTGCGATGGCCCGGCATTATCCCCATGCCACCCATGCGCAAATATTGCGCGACCACCCCGCATTTGAGTGGATTGGAGTTGCAGATTCTTCCGGCGATGCCCGTGGAAGTGCCCAGACAAATTGGGCCATCGGGAATGTGGCGGCCGTCGCCCGTGATTTGGTTGGAGCCGACACGGTGGAAGTGGCCGTGATGGCCACACCTCCCGCGCAGCGCCTGTCGATTTTGGATGCCTTTCCGAATTTGCGAGGAGTGTTGGTTGAAAAACCACTGGGTGAAACTGCTGACCAAGGACAGAAATTCGTTTCCGAATGTCGATGCCGGGATATTTCGCTTGCGGTGAACCTATTCAGGCGTTTCGACTCTCAACTCATAGGCTTGGCCGCTGGAGGCTTGAAGGAATTAATTGGTAAACCTCAAGCTGCCTTTATGACATACGGGAATGGACTGATCAACAATGGGGTACATATGATCGATCTTGTCCACACACTCTTGGGAGACACCCAAACCGCACAGTCACTTTCCCCAAAATCCGCGTTTGAAGAAGGCCCCATTTCCAATGACCTGAACTTCCCCTTTGCCCTCCAACTCAAGGGCGGTCTGGCCGTGATGGCATCACCCTTGCATTTTTCTTCCTATCGGGAAATTGGGCTGGACGTCTGGGGCAGCCGTGGCCGACTGCAGCTGCTGAATGAAGGACTGACCCGAATGGTCACCCGCGCGGGACCCAATCGGGCCATGACCGGGGAATCGGAACTCGTCCATGAAAAAACCCAATCCCAATCCACCCGCATTGGAGAAGCCATGTACAAAGGGTACGACAACTTGGCCGAAAATCTGATGGCTGGACAGGCTCTGCAATGTGATGGAGAAACAGCCTTGAAAGCGGAGAAAATCATCGCCGCGTTGTTCGCTTCTCGGGAGGCCGATGGCCAATGCTTGCGGACTGAATGCAACACAGCAAATGGCTGACATCCTGATCCATGTGGAAGATCCGGGCGCGGCGAACATGGTCATCGGTCTGCCTGAAAAACTTGTCGCCCTCGGGTGTGACACAATCCTGTTGGCTAGTTCCTACGCAAAAGATTTTTTGGCGTCAAAGGGGCAGGCGTTTTTCGCCAGACAGGGGACCCCTCTGGGAGTACTGAATATCCAAAAACCCAAAGTAGTCGTCGTGGGAACCTCAGAGGACAAACAAGCCTTCAGCTTGCCCCTCACCCGCACAGCCCAAGAGATCGGCATCCCAACCATCGGGATAGTGGATATGGTCTGCAACGCTAACAACCGCTTTCGAGGAGGAGGTGACGATCCATTAGGTTACGTTCCGGACCAATTAATTGTCCCCGACCAAGCCACGAAGGATGCATATATTCAGATTGGGTTCCCCGCAAAAAAAATATCCCTCCTCGGCCATCCAGCTTACGACCGCGCATATCAATACCGCCAGAACAATTCCGTTGAACCGAAACAAAATTCGGACAGAAAAAAGCGAATCTTGTTTTTGGCGGAGGGCTGGGATCTGTTCGATGAAAAACTGTCATACCGATCTAAGGATTATACATTGGAGGGAAGGGGTGGAGATAACTGGCGGACAGCCATTGTCCTTGAAGAGCTACTTGATGCCTTGATTGCCCTCCCCGAATTAAATGCCGAAGTAGTGGTGAGACCCCACCCTAAAATGTCCGCGAGCGATTTCGATCGGTTCGCACGGGAAATTACCATCGAAGAAGGGGGCGACCCCCTCGAGGCAGTTTCAAAGGCAGACGCGGTAATCGGGATGACCTCAATGCTGCTCATAGAGGCCGCAATTGTGGGCCGACCTGTGTTATCCATTTTGCCGCAACCTATTGAGAAAGACTGGCTGGGCCCCATTAAATCTGGGATGATTTTTTGTGTTATAACCGGAACCGAATTGAAAACGGCTCTGCCTAAATTATTGGCCGGAAACGTTCCTAGTGAATTTCAAAAGGAATGGGAAAGTGAATTTTCGGAAGACAGTTTCGCGCAGTACATTTGCAAATTCCTTGAGAGTCCCCAAAAGAGGTTTGAAACAATTTAACTATGCTAAATGGTGAATAAAATGGTGCAATCGGAATATGGATTTAAACAGATTTCATTTAATGAATTGCCTAAATTTTCTAAATGGCCAGAGCGACTATTATCTCCAGAATTGTTACAGTTCAAACCAAAAACAACTGAAGAAGTCACCCGCGAATTCGAGCATGAAAAATGGGGAAAGTTACTAGAACAGGTGACCCTAACCCCTAGCACGAACGTAAGGCAACTGGAGGAGTTAAGTAGCGATTTTAATTCTAGGATACCTTGCATTATCGACGGGAGTTTTGCGTTGGGCACCGGCTTGAAAGTTCTAGATTATCAGATTGGATTAATAAATTCTGTGATAAAGCCTCATCTTGGTGAGGCTAGTGCACTAGTCGAATTAGGAGCCGGATTTGGATCAAAAATTTTGGGTATGGCAGAACGGTTTGATTTGGGAACAACTCAATTGGTGGCGGCAGAATACACCGCGAGTGGGACGAAACTTATCAAGCGCGCGGCGCAGTCGAGCGGAATTAAAATCAGCGTCGGCCGTTGTGATTTCAGAAATGCATCCATAGACCCCCATTTGGTTCCTGAGGGGGCCATTATTTTCACTTCGTATGCGGCTCATTATGTGCCGACGTATACGAGTCAATTCATCAACTACCTAATCGATATGAAGCCAAAGGCAATTATTCATTTCGAGCCGTTCTATGAACATTACGCGCAGGATAATATTCATGGGCTGATGTGCCGCCGATATGTTGAGGTGAATGATTACACTCAGAATTTGGGCGCCATACTGGATGAAGGTGAGCATGGCGGATTTGTGCGAATAACAAAAGTTCGGAAAAATATTTTTGGAGACAATCCGTTTCTTCCGGCTTCCATCGTCGAATGGGTTCCAGTGCAAAATTAATGTCATCACCTTACAGTTCGGCAGCGCGACAATATGATTGTGTCTTCATTGGAACTAGTCCTATAAGCGTTCTGGAGGCTTCGCGACAATCCGCAATAGGTAGGACCGTATTGATGATTGATAAGGCGCAACAAATCGGCGGCGCCTGGTGTCCGCTGGATATTTTCGGGGTTCATGATGTGGAAAATGCGATCCATTATTTTCTGCATGATTCTCGGGCATTCCGGTTTATGAAAGAGGTTCTTGGATGGGATGTCTGTGAAACGCGCGGCAAGTACCGGGAGTATTGTGACTTGCTGGGCCGGTCTGGTAAAATTCGATACGATGATTATTGGGGCCGGTTTTTAACGCGGGTTCAATCGGAAGGCAGAGGGCAATCATTTGTTAAAAAAATGATTATAGCTTTTTGGGGTTTGGCTTGTAACCGAGGTCGTCGTTCAATGTACATTAAAGGTGGGGCGCCGGAGATGATTGCAAAAATTAAAGATTTGATTCAACGATTCAATATCGAGGTTCGATTGAATTTGTCAGTGAAGCAGATTGTAGTGGAGCGATCCGAGCCGCGAGTATGCCTCAAAACCAGTCACCCAAACGAGGATGCTCCGATAGAGGTGCGGTCAAAAAAACTGTTTCTGACTCACGGGGCGCTGCTATCCAGCGTGAAAGGGACAGGAAAGGTCGTGCAGTTGGCTAAAAAAATACACCCACGGCCGGCGGTTCATTTGTTTGTGCGCGATGCGGATGACATTCCCTTTAGGGAATTGGTGTTCAACGGCCATTTAACTATTAAATATGTGCATGACGTAACTCAATACGTTAAGGAATGTGATGTGTTGAGGGCTAGCGGAAGGAAAGTGTTGGTCTTGGGGATGCAGCATAATGTGGTCTATCATGAAAGAATTTATCAAGAAATTCTTGAGGATCTCAAGTGCCACGGGATGTTGGGCCCGGGATCAGAATTGGTCGATGGCAAATGGACGGATGTCCTGTTGCCAAGTTTGGATGATTCAGATTTGGGATTGATGGAAGCCCAGTATGGTGGGGCCATCGAGTGTATGAAGACTGAAAATTTTGCTCGGGGGATTGGATTGTATGCCGATCGCTGGGAAAGGGCATTTCAATTAGGGCGCGGCTAATGGCCATCTAATAATAAATGAATGAAGGAGAAAATGAAAAACACCCAATTTAAACCAATTGTCATGGCTGATTATATTCCCGAGGTGGTCAAGCGGCTCGTCGAAAAAATCAGTTTACGCCCACACCAACGGATTTATCTGTTAGGATTTGGGGAGAACATGCGCTGGTTGTATCGGCTTTTGGCGGGAAATGGATTGAGCCCTGGATTAACTGACTGGCGACCTCAGTTTGAAAAATACGATTGCGGCGGTCAGGACTTTATTCCTTTGGGGGCGGTGATCGATGACCCGGATAATTTACTGGTGATTTGCGCTGACGAAGTGGGTGGGATGAAGGATGCTATGCGGTGTCTGATGGAGAAACAAATTAACCGAATTCAAGTGATTTATGATCACGACGAATCTTACTCACCCTTCTCGCAAGATGAGCCACACCGGAGCATTCGGCGGAAGGCACGAAAACGGGCGATTTCAATGATCACGGATGGGCAGTTGTTCGAGCTTGTCCAATTCATTCGGGCTACTCGAAATGTAGATGGAGATGTTGTTGAGTTTGGGTCGCTTTATGGCGGCTCAGGGGCTGTCATTGTGGAAGCGGTCGCTCACTATGGGGATAGACCAGTATATTTGTTCGATAGTTTTAAGGGAATCCCGCCATCCCGCTATGGGCTGGATTGTCATTGGAATGGATCCTTTACCGACAATTCCTATGCCAGCGTTTGCGATGCCTTTGCAGATTGCGATCAAGTTACGGTCGTTCAAGGAAACATTCTAGAAACACATCAGGAGCTCGAGGGACCGATTTCTTTTGGGTATATTGCAAGCGACACCTTAGAGAGCGGGGAAGTTTTGTTAAATTTTTTGTGGCCCAAACTTTCCCCGGGCGGCATCGTGGCCATTTGCGACTACGGATCGTACCCCAATGCCATTCCCCTGACCATGTACGTTGACAAGTTTTTTGAAGACAAAACGGATGCCCTGATATTTCAGCCTCACCAAGGCGGATTTTACGCGATCAAGCAATAACACGAGCTCCATTGAATTTAAATCCACTAGCGCAAATCAAATACAGGCTGAAGGGGTTCCATAAGTGGGTTAATTCAAAACGCCCCGATCCACATGCGCAGGCCAGAGTGGACTTTGAAAACGAATTGTCCTCCATACCTTGCCGGGAGGGAGCATTGGTGGACGGCTCCATCTTGATTGATGCGACCTGGGATAACCCCAATTATTGGCTGCGCGTGAGATTATTGCTGGCAGCATTGGGGGCAAACGGGGCTCAGTGCGCCGGACTAATGGGACAATACCGGATCCCAGAGCAGAAGGGCACCCTGCAACGAATGGGCGTGACGCGTTTCCAATCGTTGGCAGATTTATCAGGCCGAGCTTCATTTGAGGCGCAAGCTGATGCGCTATTGAGTCAAACTAAAAATGAAACGGACATTCTTTCCTGGTCACTTCCTTGCCAGATTCCTGCCGTACTAATATATGACTATATTGTCAAGCGACAGAATCATGCTTTTGTTCAACTTGATGACCCCAGATTGCGCACTTGGATCGCTGAAATGCTTCAGTCCGCCCAAGCGGCACGAGAAGCCATCGAGCGAGATTTACCCGGCCTTATCATCTGTAGCCATTCGGTGGGCTTGTGTGGGATATTGGCTTGGGTAGGGTTGCAGGCAGGGGTGCGCGTGGTAGTGCCGCACGGGGATTTCGGCCTTTGTCGATTCTGGTCTCTGGAAAAACCGGAAGATCTTTTTAAATTTCACGAACGAATCTCACATGATGAACTAGAGGAGATTAGCATTTCTAAGCGAAGGAAACTGGAATCCTTGGGGGAGAAAAAATTACAGACAAGACTGTCTGGGGCTTCATCTGATGTGGGTGCAATTTACGCTTATCGTAAGCCTGGCAAAACAATCACAAGACAAGCACTCTGCGAACATTTCAATTGGGATCCCTCTAAGCAGATCGTTGGCGTATTTTCTTCGTGCTGGTCAGATTTCTCACATGTGTTTGGTATGGACAGATTCTCAAATTTCTATGAGATGATAAAGGAGACGATTCGCGTTGCATCTTCTAAGCCCACCTGTAACTGGTTGTTTAAGGCACATCCCTGCGAATCTTGGTATGATGGAGTTCGGATGGCTGACCTGTTTCGGTTTGACGAGTTTCCGCATGTACGCCAGTCCAACCAGGAATGGTCAGGAGTGGATGTATTGCATGGAGTGGATGCGGTGGTTACTTGCCATGGCACAGTAGGTCTCGAAGCAGCCGGGCTCGGTAAGCCAGTCTTGGTAGCAGAGAGAGGTTGGTATGATGAAGCAGGTATCGCCAAATGTGCAAAGAGTCCAATGCATTATGAAGAATTACTGGGGGAGTACCGACCCAGCGAACAAGAGCTGGTGTCGAAGCAAAACAATGCGCGATTTTTGGCCGGAGTCTTTTGGGGAAGACCTGATTGGCAAGCCGAATTTCTCCTATCCGATGATTCACGCCAATGGGAAATCTATCAGGACGGAAACCAATTAATCAGAGGCAACATGGGAGTGATTGATCTGGAGCTGGATTGGATACGAAATTGGTATCAATCCGGGAGCCCTTATTATCATGTTTATAAAATGCTCGGGGCATCTGAATACGAGGTGGACTAGATCTCTGAGGGGGTATCTTTTGCGGATTAATATAATAACTGGTCGAATAACATTTCTTCTGTGGTGCAGGCAATTATGGGGGACCCCCACGATCATCCAGTATAATTACAATGGCTAAAGAAACGTCTTCCAAGAAAGTTTTGGAAGTATGGCCCCTGGTCAAGGCTGCGCTCAAAATTTTAACAAAGGAGGAACGTCGGCATGCGCTATGTCTGCTTGCATTAATAATATTTGCAGGTGGTCTGGACATGGTTGCTTTGTTGATGGTAATCCCTTTGATAACCGTGATTTCAGAGCCGGGTTTACTAGAACAACAGCCGTTGTTAAACTGGTTTAAAGAATGGGTGGACATCTCTGGAGTAAGTGATTTTTTGATGGTCGCAGCGATAGGGGTTGTTTGCTTTATGGTGGGGGCGACAGCTCTTAATTTAGTGCTGATGAGGATGGGGCATCAATTTGGGGTGTCGATCCAGACCCGGTTGTCGGGCGAATTGATGCTTGCCACGCTCAAGGCTCCCTATGATTGGCATATACAGCAAAACAGCGCAGTTTTACTACGGTTCTTCCACTCCGATGTTGAACTATGGGGAACGGGGTTCGTGTTGCGTTTTATTCAAATGTCTCAACATTTTCTGGGAGCATTCTTTCCCATTGTCTTGTTTTGGGTTCTGTCTCCTACATGGGCATTATTTGGATTATTTATCTTATGTATTGTTAGTATTACTGTAGTAAAAACTGTTAAGCCTCTATTGAGCCGAGCGGGGAATGCAAACAAAGAACTCGCAAAGAAACTAATGTTTCAGGCCAATAATGCTATTTCTGGAATCAAGGATGTCAAGTTGGCTGGTTGCGAGCAGGTCTTAGCAACTAATTTTTCAAATCAATTTGGGTTGAGGGCGCAGTCAAATGCGACACTCAATTTTTGGCCAGTGGCCCAAAATAATCTCGTTTTGTTGCTTGGGCAGTTGGCTATTCTCGGTCTAGCCGTATCATTTTATTATATGGGGCTTTCGCACGGGCAGATTGCGGGGAATATGGCACTGATTGTTCTAATCGTTTCTCGTATCCTGCCCGCCGCCAATCGTTTCCTTGGTCTTTATTCCAGCATGTATAGTGTGTGGCCATGGGTAGAGGAGGTGGTGAATGTTCGTAGCGATTTGGCCTCTGTTTCTTCTGCTGTCGGATATGACAAGCCGACAATCTGTGGGGATTGGGAACGGATTGAATTCAATAGTGTTTCGTTCCACTACTCCAAACAATCGAGGAAGGCACTAGACTCCGTGAAATTCAAATTTGTACGTGGAGGATTCTATGGTGTCGTGGGAGAATCTGGTGCCGGCAAAAGTACATTGATTGATTTATTAGTGGGATTGTATGAACCCGTAACTGGAAAGTTGATGGTTGATGAACAAGATTTGTGGAAGTCTGACGTGAGATCTTGGCAGCGCCAGATTGGGTATGTACCACAATTTCCATATATGTTGGATGGAACAGTTGAAGCGAACATAGCCTTCGGCCGAGTCTCTAAGGAGGTAGATTACGAGCAAATATGGCAAGCTTTGGCACTTGCAAACATAGACGAGTTTGTCCGGAATCTGCAAGAAGGCCTAGAAACACAAGTTGGTGATCGTGGAGTCCGGTTGTCTGGCGGACAGCGTCAACGTCTGGCTATTGCACGTGCCTTGTATCAGAACCCCCAGATACTGGTTTTGGATGAGGCCACAAGTAGTCTCGACCAAATTGCGGAAGATGAGATTCGCAAGGCATTGAAAAAACTGCGCAGTAAAATTACAGTTGTGATGATTGCCCACCGTATCACAACGGTTCAGGAATGCGACGAGCTTTTGTTTCTTGTTGAGGGGCGATTGAAAGCATCCGGATCATACGAGGATTTGATGGATTCTTATCCAGAGTTTCGACGATTGGCCGGGGCGAGGTGCGAGGAGGAGGGGGAATCTAAGTGAAGATTAAAATCATAGGGGCCGGATCCATTGGAAATCACTTAGCCTATGCTGCTCGTAGGTTGGATTGGGAAGTGACGGTATGTGATG
>JACKQG010006758.1_pt1 | contig 11913 bp, 10 predicted proteins | sample 8237621 | NCBI WGS metagenome assembly JACKQG01 (sample SAMN15677084, study PRJNA649215) | marine metagenome | biome: marine; feature: Black Sea; material: saline water; isolation source: suspended particulate matter (SPM) from the Black Sea western gyre | collected 2013-06-09/2013-06-10 | depth...
CCCCCCCCCCCCCTCCGGCCGCCCGCCCCCACCCCCCACCCCCCCCGTCCGCACACAAAACCCCCCCATGGCCCCACACGACCCGGCAAACCGGCGCCCGCCCCCTCCCACCTCCCCCGCGCCGAAGGCTCCCCACCTGTCGCCCGGCCTGCCGAGGCCCAATCCCGGCGGCGGCGGCGCCAGGCCGTGATCCCGCACCCGCCTCCCCTCGAACGTGCCCCCGGTGCGGCGAAAAACCGTCGGCGACACGAACTGCAACCCCACCACCCCCCTTGGATGCCCCCCGCGCAGCAGATGCTGCTGCAACAGCGCCTCGTAGCCGCTCTGGCGCGCCCAGGGATGCGCCGTGGCGTCCGCCGTGGCCCCCTCCACCGTCAACTCAGCGCCGCCCAGTGCCACCGTCGCCGGCAGCCCTGCCCTCACCTCCTCCAGCAGCACCGCCGAAAGGCGCGCCTCCAGACTGGTGAAGCGCACCCACACCGGTCGGCGCGGATCCAGTGCCACCCTGCCCTGCTCTGGCCGCTCCGCACCCTGCACCGAGGAGACGGTATACGGTCGCAGCCGGCTGTCGGCGTGCAACCGTCTGGCCAGCGCCGCGTCGGCTGCTCCCACCAACTCCAGGAACCAGGCCTGGCAGGCCGGCCCCAGGTCCGTCGGCACCGTGGCCCCCCTCGTTGGCCTCAGCCTCACCACCAGGCTGACCAGACTGCTCATATCACCAGCGTCTCCCCCTCCTCCGTCGGCTCTTCCTCCAGATCCAGAGCGATGCCTCCCTGCTCCCCTGCCACCTTGCTCCCTTGCGACGTGGCACCTCTGCTCCCCTGCCCGTCCTCAGTCTCCTCGAAAAGGGGTTCGTAGCCGAGAGGTACCTCTGACGTTTCCAGCCGTTCCAGCCGCCCCTCGATCTCCTGCAGCTTCTCGAACAGCGACGTCCCCTCCGGCATCCAGCCGATTCGCTGATCTTGCATGGCCACCAGCCGGTCGGTGCGCGTGTGCAGGTAGTACCCCCAGTCCAACGCCTCCTCCAGGTAGTTCAGCAGCCCCGTGGCCCAATGGTGGAAGTCCTCCCCACCAGGCCAGAAGGTCCAGCGGAAGCGGGCTTGGGCCTCCAGCCGCGTGCCGATGATAAACAGACGGGATCGCTTACCCAGCCTCAGCCGCTGGGTCAACACCTGCCACACCTGGCTTCCCTTGCCGGCTACCGACAGATGCGGCGACCAGCGGACCTCCACGTGCCCGTAGTGCCGGTGAGTGAGCCGCCAGCGCGGAAAAGGATTCTCGCTGTCCTCTGGCTCCAGCGTGATCTCCATGCCCTTTGGCCACCACAGCCGCCATTCGTCAATGCGCTGATCAGCGTGCAGGAAGAGGTTATCGCCCAAGCTCGGCGGCAGATCGGCGGCCGCCAGTTGGGTGGCCGGCAGCTCGGACTTCCACCAGCCGTACAACGCCTGCGACCCCAGGCTCTCGTCGCCGTAGCGGTGCAGCGCGTACAGCACCAGACATTGCACCAGTGCCGCGTTATCCTCGGCGATGAAGTGCTGGAAAGAGATTCCCTCCGCCTCCGCCCGCCGCCAGTTTGCCAGCCAATCTTCCAACTGCGACGAATCCTTGCCGTAGCGGCGCATAAAGGCCCGGCGGGCATACGTCGTCACCCCATAGGATCTCCTCTGGGCCACCCGCGGTTGCTCTCGGAACGGCAGGTGATAGGGTATCTGGATCTCCATCTGCACCCATTGGCTTTCGCTGCTGCTGTAGAACAGCGCCACCGCCAGCCCGGCCAGCACCACCGCCAGCCCGCCGCCCAGTGCGTACCGTCCTGGCCGGCTGGGAATCCACATCGCCAGGTCCGCCCCCAGCAGGTCGGCCACCAGGTTCAGCAGAATCCCCAACCCGATGGTCAGCAGAGCCAGGCCCAGAAGTGCCTCCCGCGATCGCTGCAGAGCCTTGATGCAGGAGTAGGGCGAACGCCGCCGCCGCCGCATCAAACCGCCTCCCAGATGCCATACGGGCCGACGCGGAAGGTGGTGTCGCTCTTCACTTGGCTGCCGGGCACGTAGCAGACACGCGCCTGACTGATCCACACCCCAAAACGGCCATCCTCCGGGTCGGTTTCCCGTCCCACCAGCGGCTCGATCGGGCCCTTGACCCCACTGACCGCCTTGTGGATCTCGTCGAAGTCGGCCGCCAGTGCATGGGCCAGTAAGCGGGCATCCTTTCCTGCTGTCAACACCGGCGGCCAGTCATCGCGCTCGACAGCATACCAGTCGAAGAGGGACTGTCCATCCCAGAGGACGGGATCCTCGACTGGCTGCACCCATCCCCAGCCATAGCCCCGCTCACCGCCGATTTGCAGCCGCTGCAGCGCCGCCTGCCAGTCGGGGACACCATCTCCCTTGAACACGTAGCCGGTCAGGTAGACCGGGTCACCGGTGTCCAGCGTGTGCGGAGCGATGCACTCCACCTCGTGCAGCGAGCCTTCTTCGGCACTCTGCTGAGGATAGGTCAACGCCGTACTGGCATAGGTGCTCAGGAAACGCGACTGGAAATCATCTTCCCACGGCCAGAGGTCCACTTTGCCGTCAGCGTGGATGGTGGGGAACAGATAGGTGAAAGCCAGTTCGTTGTGTACCCGCTTGCCCATCTCCTGATAGAGCTGTGAATCCGTGGCCGGGCCCCCGCCCCGAAAACCATCGCGGGTCAACCGTTCGGTGAGGGCGCCCCACAACACCCGTCCGGTGACGTAGGGATGGGTGCGCTGCACGTTACCCAGCTTCATCCGGCCAACGTGTAACGGAGAGCGGAGGCGAAGCACTACCCGGTAAGCTTTCCCGGTCATGGTTCAATCTCCCTCCTCTGCCTTGCGTGCCTGGGCCCCATAGCGGGCGTAGATGAGCATTTGCTCCAAGGTCTCCTTGGCCAGCAGGAGGGGCTCCAGGTCCTTTGTCACGGCGTCACTGATGTGTTTCAGGACCGTCTCCGACTTGCGACGGGAGTCGCTGATGGTCGGTTTCTCCCAGCCTGGGAAGCCCAGGCCGGCCAGCAGATTCAACACCTCATCGGTCACCACATCGGCGATCTTCTGTTCCTTCTCCTGGGTGCGGGAGAGGAGATAGAGCGCACAGGCGTAGATCCCGTTTTCCTGGAGCACCCCCAAAGCCTTGGTCACTACGTTGTCTACGTCGCCACCGCTGAGCGGTCGGCCACGCACACTGAAACGGGTACTGCTGAGGATGGCCTGGGCTCGTTCAGCCGCCAGGCGATCCAGGTTCGGTTTCCTGTTGTCACTCATTTCCACTCCTCCTCACCCCATCCCTGCTCTAGCGGCTTGCCGACGATAGCGATCCGCCCAAAGCCACGGGTGCCCATGCCGCCCACCCCCAGCCATGCGGCCATGCGCAAGCCAGCCTGCACCACGTCCAGCGGATCGTTCCATGGACCGCCGGGCAGCGCCTTGTCGTCTTTCGTCTTCTCCACGGGGAAGGGACGGTCCTCCTGCCCGTCACGGTAATCGTCCAGCACCACTTCGCCCACCAGGAAGGTGGCCCGGGGCAGTGCTTCGTAGGTGAACAACGCCCCCTCCTCGGCCGCTCCCCGCTCCGGGTCAATGCTCACCGACGTGCGCACCTCCAGATTGGAATTGACCACCTGGCTGAAGAGACTGTCCTGTACCAGTACGATGTGGCCCTGAACTGCCTGCCACCGTTCCTCGTGGCGCCACGCCTCAGGCGCTTGCACGGCGACCTCCGGCCCTGCCTCCAGCATCAGCCAACCCAGGTTGAGCGCATCCTCCCTCTGCCAGGTGTAGAGCCCTGCGCCTGTGGGGATGTCGGGCACTTTCTCCGGCAGGGAGAAGCCAGCCTCTTTCAGCCGCTGCGGCGTGCTCACCCACACCGGCCCGGCCATGGAATGCACCGGGAACAGCACCACGTGGGCGTCGAAGAGGTTGGCTACCCCGGAGAAGGCCGTGGTCCTTTCCCCTTCGCCCCGCAGATAGCCGAAGGTGTAGCAGATAGGGCAGGTGGATTCGCCACAATGGTTCTTCTGCCCCGCGCAGGTGAGGCTGCCGTACTGCGAGGCCGCGTAGGCGCGCACCGCGCCGCTCAGGCTGGTGCCGGGAATCTTGGGCACCCGCGTGCCCGGCTCGCGCACGATGCTCAGGTCCACCCGGCCCAATCGGTAGCCCCCGGTGCCAATGTGCACGGGGTCGCTAGCCATCAACAGATAGCGCTGCCGCCTATAGGTTGCCATGATTGTCCTCCTTTTCATTCCTTTCCTTTAGAATGTGCATATGCAGTTCGGCCAGATCGGCCAGTGCGCCGGCCACGCCGGCGTCTTCCAGTTTCTTTCGCACGCTCTCGTCCATTTCATGCCACTTGTGGCCACCAGGCCAGGCGGCACCAGCCAGGGTATCATGCACGAACTGGCGGAAAGTCCCGTCGCTCAGGGATCGCCCTTCCCGGTCGTCGCCGAACCAACTTTCCCGCGTGGCTTCGATAGCCGCGATGACTTGGTGGCGTTGCGACTTCTCCAGACGGCCAATCTCCTTCCAGAGCCCCTCCAGGCGATCCAGGTCGTGCAGCAGGAAGGGACGGCTGCGGCGCAAGCGCCTGCAGACTTGCGAAGTCTCCGAGACTTCGCAAGTCTGGTAAGCGATCTCGAAACGGCGTGCCGTAGTGTCCAGAAACTCAAAATCGAAGCGGCCAGGACGGATGTAGACGCGGCCAGACGAGTTGTCCACCAGGCAGAGGTCGCCGGCCTCCAGGCGTAACTCCGATGTTGACCCGGGGTCGGCAATCAACAGGTGGGGATACCAACTGTCCTCGGTCTTAGGGTCCCCCATCTTGGCCGGGTATGTCCACTCCAGGACGCGACCATCTCGGCTGAACGTCACCTTCCGGCCGTCCGTGCTCACCTGCCACTCTTCCCAACTGTCGGGCATGGCCAACATGGCCCGTCCCGCCTCCAACACAGCGGCCAGAGGCGTGCGCCGCGGGGCGAACACCAGGCCCAGATGTAAGGACAATCGGTCGCGCACGCGGGCCATCTCCCGATCATACTTCTCCTTGATGGCCCGAGCCACTTCCAGAGCTCTGTCAGCCGGCACCAGGGCCATGAAGGTGGCCGGTTCAGCCAGGATCGGGATGTAGGGGCGAAACTGATGAAAGGTGGCCACTTGAACATTGAGCGCATCTTCTGTTACCGGCTTGTCTTGTCCCAGATAGCCCCCTGGTTCGTACAAAGGCCAGTCTGTGCCGTTGATCCGTTCTTTAAGGGCGAAAAGGAGATCGACTTCTTGTGCAAGCTCTCTCTCTGTCAGGCCAATCTGCCGTCCGAAATAGCTCAAGTTGTCCGTCGTCCAGAACAGATTCCGGTCGTTGGCCACCTCGTCCTCAGGATCCCAGCAGAGGCCCAGTCGCCGTCCAGCGATGTCAGCCTCGTAGGTGTGCCAACGGCCGAGAACTCTACGAAGCAAGGGCACATTGTCCGGCCGGATGCCCAAACGCAGCCGCTGACTGACTTGGCTGGGAACAACGTCGTTCTGCACCTCTAGCCAGAACTGGCGGGTAGTATCCCAACAGCGGCGGATGCGAGCAGGCGAGGGATTCTTCTCCTTACCTGGCGCCACCAGCATGGTCCTGACCAGTTTGCCGTTCAGCCAGTCCTCGAGGATGAACCGCCCTACCACCAGGGCGAAGCGTCCGTTGTGGTCCGCCACCTCGTCGGTCCAAATGGAGCGTTCAAAGGGGCCACCTTTTTCCTTATTGCTGTCGGCATCATCGGCCCTCACGTTGCGAGCCCAGTCCCGAGCTCGTCGGCCTCGGCGGTATAGGCAGACTCGGCAGACATTGCGGTTCTTAGCCTTTTCCTGAGTGGCCCAGGGTTTCAGTCCCAGTTCTCGTTCCTGGGGTGAACCCTGTTTGGGGTAGCCCATCGGTCGCTGTCCGCAGACGGTGCAGATTTCCTTGCCTCTGGCCTGTGGATCCTCCCACCAGTCGCGCATCGCTTGAGCATCAGAGGTGAGAGGCGGTAACTTCTCCGTGTCCGTGACCAACTGGCCGAAGGCAGGGATCATATCTTCCCGCACTGGCCCTTCACTGTTCCAGATTACTTCAGGCACCGCTTCTTGCCCCAATCCGCTCTGGCGGAAGGCGCCCAGCACAAGCTCTTTCACTTCCTTGGCCAGTCTTTCGTGGGCCTTCTCATCGCTCAGGCCAGGCATGACGAAGACACTGCCGTTTTCGTCGCGGTAGACCTCGTTGCCCAGAGGATAATCCACCTCCAGAACCTGCCGTACCTTGTCCAGAGCGTCCGTCAGAGCCTGTCGCCGCCCCAGGATGTCCGTCACGTGGTGCGCACGAGCGAAGAAGCTCAGACCGTCCACGCCCACCCGCAGGAACCGCCAGCCGATAGTCGAAGGTGCAGGGAACTCATACTCCTCGCCGAAAATGGCCCTTTCCAACAGCACTTTGGCCAACGCCGCCTTGTACAGACTGGCGACCGAGGTGCAATGATCCCACAACGTCACGTCGTTGGCCCCCCGCCGCGTCTCCCCCAGTGCCTGGCGAAAGGTGGTTTCGGTCCGTTTCCGCAGCCCTTCAATGGTTCGTCCATCGGTCGTTTGCCAGTCGTCATAGAGCACCTGTTGCCAAAATTCGGGCGGCAGCGCCTCATCAGCAGCCAGGTTGGCCCGTTCTGTGCCGACGCGTTGCAGGACAAGGGCCAGGTCATTAGCGTAGTCATTCCGCACCTGCTCCAGTTGGCCGGTTTTGATACGCGAGCTATCTGGCTCGTGGCCGAAGGCGGTGGCAATTATGGTCCGATCAAACTCTTGCGGTTTTCCTTCCTTTCTCGCCAACTGTTTGTCCAGGGCAGAGTCAAGCCCATCACAGCCCTCTGGCTCTTTCTTCGCTGTTTGGGTCTCTTCATCTTCCGTTTCCGGCCTCGCGGCTCTCAGCAGGTGCAAGGCCCAAGGGATTTGCCAGTGACCCCGATGATGCAATTCAAGGAAGTCTTTGAGTCGGATAGTCTCACTCATCAGGGTTAGCTCTGTCATCAGGGCCTGTCTTAGCGGTTCGGGCAGAAAATCATCGGCAACCTGCTCCTCGCGGGACAGACGGTTTTCATGCTCTTGCAGGAGTCTCAAGTCTGCCAGAAGCCCCTCGCGTGCGGTTTCTATCTTCCCCCAAGCTTGCTCCAACTCCCTCATCGCCTGAGCAGCCTGTTCCTTTCTGTACTGCCTCCTCTGAATGGCAGCTTCGAGCTGTTGTCGCAGTCGTCCAAGCTGGCTGGCTACGCCTTCCACGTTTTTGGCTTTTTCAAACAACTGCCTTGTACCGCTTATTAGCACATCGCAGAGATCGCCACTCGCTGCGGCTAATTCGTCGTGGATTGCGTTGCCAATTGTCTCGGTTCCCCTATGACGAACAGCGTCCATATCAATGGCTTTGGTGGGCATCTCAAAGTAAGGGGCAAGGAAAGTGGGTATCACACAACTGGAGTGAAGCTTGGCCACTTCAGCATGAACATCGAACTTCCACCATCCAGGTCCCTCAGTAGGCTTGGCGGCTTTCACAGCGATGAACTCCTTGCTCACCTTCCCCAAGTCATGAATCAACGCCCCGATCTCGGCCAGCAGAATAAGGTCACGCTGCTGCTCCAGGGCTTGCAGTATAGGGTTGTCGTTCATCCCTCACCTCCCTCCAGCAATCGGCGGCAGACGTCCAGTACAAAGGTGGCCTTCTCCAACGCTTCGTCCGCGTCGTGCTCACTGTAGAGCATCTCCGGCGGCAGGCCGCTCTCTTCGTCGCCGTAGAAACTCCGCTCTCGTTCGACCCCCAAAGCTCTGGAGATCGAGGCCAGACGAGGAACTTGCGGCGCGAACCCGGTCGGGAATCGATCGCCATGCCGCCGCAAGAACACGCCCACGTCGTGAACCCAGGGCACCTCCAGCCCAACCCACCATAAGATGCCCTTCAAAGCCAACTCCACTGCCTCCTGGCAGCGTCGCACCACCAGGTTCCATACGCCCCTGTCCCGTAAGTGGTGGGCCTCCTCCAAAATCACTCCGGCCCGCTCCAGGTTTAGTCGCGCCGCCTCCTGTGTGTTCATAGAGTGATCGCCTCCCCCGGCTTGAAATCCGGCTTCAGGTCCCAGTACCGCAGCCGGCCCAATTGCTGGCGTTCTGCGCCCAGTTCCCCCAGGCGTTCGCGCAGCCGCGCCAGAACCCTGGCGAAAAAACCACCCCGGTCGAACAGGATCACCACCTCTTCGGTCATGTCCAGGTACAACGGGTGCGTTCTCTGCGCCTCAATCTCAGTTTTGATCACTTCGCTGAAATCGGTGTAGCACCCCTGCTCCCACAGGCGACTCAACTCAGCCTGCAACCTCTCCCGCACCGGCTCCAGTACTTCCTGCCGTCGAAAGGCCCCGGCTGGCAGTTCCCGGCAGATGACCAGCAAGTCAATGTCCGAATCCGCTCCAGCTTCGCCTCGGGCCACTGAACCGAAGAGGGCCACAGATGTCAGGTTGTCGCCCAGCACAGCCTGGGCGGTGTCCGTGTACTGTTCGGCCAGATGCCGCAGGACTTGATTCAAGGCCAAGATGTTCTCCGTCCCCAGCGTGCTCATGCGGCGCCCCCTACCTTCTCCGCCAGTTCGCGGGCCACCTCGGGCAGAAGATCCAGGTCCGTCACCGCTCGAGCCATGTATGCTGGGCCAGCCGGTTGCTGGGCCAACAACTCCAACACTCGCGGCTTGACCTTCCGGTAATCCGCCTTGGTCTTGCCTCCCCAGGAGGGCTGCTGCTTGATCTCCTCGTCAGACACCAGCACGAACTGGCCCTCCACGAAGAAGCTGCCGTCCAGCCGGTACTCCAGCGGATCGCCCATCAACAGACGGCGTACCATATCCTCGCTCGGCCCTTCGCCCCCTTCCGCCTCTTCATCCAGACAGTTGACCCAAAGCTCGCCGGACACACGCCGCGGGTTCGCAGCCCCCAAGCCGCTGCTGGTCTTGGCCCCAAAACCGTACACCGTTAGAAGGCCCCGCACCGTCTCGGCCACCAGCGGCAGATCAGCTTCCACCTGCCCTCGCAGCCGCTCCTCATCCGGCGTCACCTGGCCCGGGAAGTCATAGGGCACGTAGAGGAGCGTGAAGGTACCTGTAGCCCCGGCCGGGACGCACTCGAACAGGATCGGATTCTTTCCCACTCGGCGCTCTCGGTCGTGCGGATTGATCATCTCCAGCCCCATCTTGTTGAAGAAGGTGGGGAAGCAAAACAGCCGTCCCTGCCGACCCTCGACCTTCTTCGTGCGGTAATAGTTGGCTATGAGGTAGGCCTCGAACGATTTGTCCAAACGCTTTGCCTCACCGTCCAGACGCTCCCGACGATCCGTTTCGCTCTCTTCCAGAGGGGCGACCGACAGACGCGCGGCCAACCAGCCGTTGATGAAATCAGCATCATTCTGCTTCTCGTTGCCGAAGAGCATCACCCGCCGCACCCGCTCGGCCCACAACGCCGCCTCCAGCTCTTTCCGCGCCACGTCATCCGTCGGCGGTTCAGCCGGCAGCAGCGCCTCACAGGCCGCCAGCAACCCTTGCGTGGCCACGGCCCTCAGGCTCCCCTTCCAACTGGTCGGAGCTACCATGGGCACTTTGAATACCTTGTCTTTGCGTACCGGGTTATCAATGATGTAGAAGGCATCGTCATCTTGACTCAGGTAAGGGCGCTCCAGTTCAAAGCGCAGCTCCAGCGCAAAGCTGTAGCGAGGCAGCACCTCGAAGCCCGCCAATGGCGAGCCTCCCAGCCCCAGCCGCTCCAGCCACGTCAACCCCTCGGCAATCTGTGTCTGCTCGTAGGGTCGACGGCCCTGTTCGTCCTCGATGAGCGAACGATAGTGGGCTCTCCCTGTCTCCTTGAACGGCATCGCCAGCGCCGCGGCCAGCAACTCCGCCTGCGTGAAAGGATTTAGCTTGCCGTCGCTCATGATCCGCGCCAGATCGCCAGCACCTAGCCCGCCGTAGGCGGCGTAGACTTCCCATTGTCGGCTTCTCATAGACCCAACACCTCCTTTCCATCGAACTCCTCTACCAATTCGCTGCCCGGGAACATGGCCCGCACGAAAGCCGTCACCTGACCGGCCACCTCTGCCACAGATATGGGGTTCTGGCCCTCGTCGCTCAAGTCAGAAGGCACGTGCCCCCATACCTTGAGCTGCCAGGGCCCCTCCGCCTCTCTTCGGTACAGGTGACTCACGTGGACACGGCCTGCTGAGCGTTCTTCGTCACGGCGAGCATCGCTGCGGCCGAACAGCCGGTGGGCCACCTTTGTGCCCCATTTCCTCCGGAACCAGGGGCGCATCCCGAAGTCTTCGCCTTCACCCGTGCGAAAGTCCTTGCTGCGGCTTTTGTAGCGGATGTCGAAAGCACAGGGGATGAAATGCTGGCGATAGTTGAAGTCACGCTCAGGTGGCGGCGTGCCGATCTCCCGCCCCGTGCCCCGGTAGGGCTCCGGCTGGGCCAGTTGGTAACTGTGCGAGAAGAAGCGCTCCAGGTTGAAGAAGTCAGGTGGTGACTTACCTGGCTTGCCTTGGGCATCCGCCGCTACCAGTCTCTGCCCTTCGGCCACCAAAGCTCGGTCCAACCCACGGGCCACTTCGATCTGGCCGAAGCCATGTTGGGGTTTGGCTCCCAACGCGCCCCAACGCGCCATCGTGTCCAGCAGGAAAGCGACCCGCGCCAGCGTGCCTTGGGCCTCGCCGCTCAGAGGCACGACGCGCAAAACAGCCTGCTGCCCCCAGAGAGCTTGCACACCGAAAGTGAACGTGACCGCCGCGCCGCGTCCTTGCTTGTCGCCGCCCAGTTCGTCGCCTCCGAACATCCGCCACAGCCAATTGCCAGCGGCCACATAGACACTGCTGCTGGCGACGAAGAAGAGATCCTGACCCTCCAGGCCATCCACTTCCAGCCGGAAACGTCGCCGCCAGCCGGTGCAGCCGAACAACTGGCAAGCCACACACAGGCGGTCGAGGGCCTTCTCCAGGCTCTCCTCCTTCTCCTGTTTCAGAATGCACCGCTTGCCGGCCTCGTCTGCCGTGGCGTCGCACACGTGCCCTCCCATGCCGCGCACGATGCCTTCATACCACCAGCGCAGCGAGCCTAGCAGCCCCGTCTCGCGTGGCCGCCTGCTGTTGCGCTCCGCCCCGCCAGTCCACATCGGTGTCAACGTTCGGAAATGAACCTCATGATCTCTCATACCACAACCTCCCCTCCGCCTAACTTTCGCTGCAATTCGGCGTGCTCATTCCCCACCACCGTTCGTAGGTCTCGATGGTCATCGTCATCACTTCATTCAGCCACTGGCACCGGAGACCACGTCGTGGCTCAGCGCTTTTTGTCCATCCGATCACAGCAGATCAAACAGGATACCAGTTCTCTTTTTCGCTTCCTGATCCGTGTTCACCCGTGCCATCCGTGTCCCATTCTCCGAAACACACGAAGCCGCCGCGGCGCGCAAGCGCCAACGACGGCTTCAACTTCCCTTGTGATGCATGATATACCTGGATTGGAGACCGGCCAGATAATGGCGAGGAGTGCAGATCATGGGCAACCCTGCCTCCGAAGCTACGATAATGCCTTGTGTACGAGGAAACGGCCTTGGGATGAGGATATCCATGCCCTTTCCTGCCCTGGTGCAACTGATATCAACTTGCCGACCGCAACGTCGGCAACCCCTCTTCATGAATTCATGACCATTATACCACACTTGCCGCCATTCGTCAAAAAAGTTCACGGACTTCAGACATTCTGAAAGCCCCCTGACTTTGGCCTGGTTTGGTCGGCAGAACCCCGATAATAGGTCTCAGTAGATCCAAAAAGCTCGCGGTGGACTGCCAAGTCCACCGCCTTTCTGCCG
>JACKQG010006759.1_pt1 | contig 11911 bp, 8 predicted proteins | sample 8237621 | NCBI WGS metagenome assembly JACKQG01 (sample SAMN15677084, study PRJNA649215) | marine metagenome | biome: marine; feature: Black Sea; material: saline water; isolation source: suspended particulate matter (SPM) from the Black Sea western gyre | collected 2013-06-09/2013-06-10 | depth...
GTATCAACGGAGTGAACGAGCTCTTATCCACTGTTTACAGGAGATGGTCATCAAGGGTGTAGCTACTCGCAAGGTTCACCTGCCCGCCCTCCCGAGGAGGGAGCAGGCGGGGAAGATCACCGAGGCTCTTTGTGGTCTGAATTTTTCTAAGAGTCAGGTGTCGGACATTTGCAAGAGGTTAGACACAGAGATACAGGCTTGGCTGAATCGTCCCCTGGAAGATGAGTATCCTTACGTTTTGGTGGATGCACGTTATAATAAGATACGACGGGACCATAAGGTGGAGAGCCATGCGGTTTTAATTGCCAAGGGTGTCAATTGTACAGGGAAACGGGATATTATCGGTGTAGATGTCTGTAACGACGAAAATGAAACCAACTGGTCGTTGTTCTTCAAAGGGTTAAAGGAAAGAGGACTCAAGGGAGTACGTCTGGTTACTAGTGATGCACACAGTGGTCTGTTAAAGGCCATTGAGGAAAACTTCTCCGGTTGCCAGTGGCAGCGATGCCAGGTCCACTTTAAGAAAAACATTTTAGATAAAGTCAGGAATAAGGATAAAACGTGGGTAAAGAAGAAACTGGACGACATCTTTTTAGCACCGGATAAAGAAGAAGCTCTCATACGGCTCCAGCGGTTTGTTATGGAACTGTCAGAAAAATACCCCGATGCAGCTGATCTGCTGGAAGAAGATGGTGAAGATGCCTTAACCTGTCTGAACTTTCCGGAGCAGCACCGCAGGAGAATCAGGACCACAAACAGTCTTGAACGGTTTAACCAGGAAATCAAACGACGTACTATTATTATTCGAATCTTCCCAAACAGAAACTCTGCATTAAGGCTCATTGGAGCTTTATGCATGGAACAGGCGGAAGAATGGATAACCGGGAGACAATACCTGGACATGACCCTGCTTGAGAAATCCGAAGGATGCTTTGCTGAAGATGAGGAAGAAAATAAAACTAAACGTCAAGAGGAGATGGTGGTCGCTCCTGACCGGACAGGTTGACTCTTTTTACAGAACTTTTTGGACTTGATCTTTTATAACAATGTAATTATAAATGATGAAGAATATTATAAAAAGAAGGATATACCATTTATTAAAACAGGGAGTAAATATTTAAGTAAGGAATTATCAGTCGGCATAACGATCTATCAATCCAGAGCTTAATGAAAAGGTTTAATTTATATATTAGTAAATTTGTTGAGATATATAAAACATCTGGTATTATTAGTGTTATCATGTTTCTTATCAATAAGATTATTACTTTTCGCATTATTTACAAATCAGATTTAAATCATTGTGGCCCTAGTTTTAAAAGTAAAGAACTCACAATGGAGCAATTAAATGATAGTGATTTGAGATTATTATACTCAGTATCTGGAAATGAAATTAATATTGATAGATATAACTATCTCAGACAATTATTAACTGGTTCTTCGTCTAATTGTTATATTGTAAAGAATATAAATGGCGATATTTGCGGATATTGTGCAATGTGGTTTGGGGAAGGATTATATGATCAAATATTTGGTAGAATTAAAAATTTGAATATCAACGATAATGGATATCTTTTTCGAGATTATACTTTTAAAAAGTTTCGTGGAAAGGGTGTTCAAAAATTTATGATATATAGTCGATTGGAAATTCTTAGGAATAATGGATATAAAACCGCCACTACACGAATAGCGATAGGTAACTATATTTCTGAAAGAGTATATAAAAAATTTGGATTTATTGGAAATTTAATTGAAATACGATTTCCTTTATTAAATGCCTTTTATACTATGAGTAATCTTGTTTTATTAATACCAATAGATTAAGAACTGAATACCATAGTGCTTAATTATTATGTCATATAAAAAGATTGGTGATTCTCATTCAAAATATCTAGCTGCAACCGATATTCTTATAGGTGATATGTCTGATATCAATTACGAATTTTTACTGTTTAATAGGCCAATAATATTACTGGCAAATCAATGGCTTCGAGATAATTTCCCAGACATTGGAATAAAAACTGATATAGATGGATTAGAAAAAGCTATCCAGAGGTCCATAGAACAGCCGGATGAATTTGAGGAAGAAATTAAACTCTGGTTAAGAAAAACAATGCATAAGCCAGATGGTAAAAGTTCACAAAGGGTATTAGATATTATAATTAAAAAATCAGGAATAATTAATCCTGAGATTGTATTAGTTCATGGTGGCATTAACGTTATTTCTCATTTTTTAATTCCACTTCATCGCGAAGCAAAAAAAAGAAATATTAATTCTAAATTAGTCAATACAATAAGGAAGAATGATCACAATAATAATATAATATATATTAGCGCACATAATGATTCACTCTCAGTTCCATTTGGGTATAAAGTACATATTGATCATGGATTAAAGGGGGTTGGAGTAACTGATTTTCAACAACAAATAGTTCAGTATAAAAATAAACATTATTATATGCACACCGATTTACATATAACTGAGGGGAAAATTAGCTATGAAAAAACACAAAAGTTATTAGGTCCCTATTCAGATCGGGCATTAATGGTTGGTTTTCCAAAATCTGATATATTAATTCAATTGAACACAGTTGAGAACAAAGAAGCAGTTTGCATCGAACTCGGTTTTGATCCGTGTATACCATTAGTGACGTATGCTCCAGCGGGCAAATATAAATACCCATTTAAACAGGGGGCATCTCTATCTAATCGTGTAATAAATAAGTTAAAAAAAATCAGCAAGAGTCAAGATTTTAATATTTTAGTAAAATTAAAATATCCTCGTAAATTGATATTTCAGAGAGTTATTAATAAGATAAAATCCTCTTTATAAAATAATTATTCAAAAAGCATTAATTTTGGATAAACAATACCCTAAAACGCTTTTAATTACTTCTTCAAATTTTAATTTGTATAGCGGTACTGGTATATTATTAAAAAATCTATTCAGAAATTGGCCAAAAGAAAGATTAGCATTAATATACTATGATAGTTATAATCCAAGATTTAACGATAAAAATATCTGTTTGCATTACTATGGACTCGGCACAGAGGGAAAAAGATTTATCTGGCCCCTTTCTATTCTAGGGAAGAAGCATCATAAAAAACAGACAAAATCCATACAGTTCACAGCCACTGGAAATAGACAATTATATAATTTTTTGATTAATATTTTAGGCGGTGAGGAAATTATTAAGAGATATACGATTTCTCCGAAAATAATTCAATGGATAGAGCATTTTAAGCCAGAGATAATTTATTGCCACATTTCTTCACTGAACCACATTAATTTTGTAAAAAAAATACATTCTATCTTCGATATACCGGTAGCTATTCATATAATGGATGATTGGTTTAACGTACGTTATAAAAAAGGGCTGTTTTCACCCATTTTAAGATATTTGTTCTTTAAGGAGTTTAAACAGTTATTGTCAATTACATCACTGAGAATGGGAATCGGACAAAAGATGTGTGATCATTATGAAAAAGAATTCAATTATTATTTCGTCCCTTTTTCAAATCCGGTTGAAACCAATAATTGGTCAAGGTATAAAGGCAAAAAGACATACAATGAATCTTTCCAAATAGTGTATGCAGGTACAATTAACAGTAAAAATTTAAATGGATTAAAAATATTTGGAGAAATTGTCGAAGAATTAAATTCACAAGGAAAAATAATTAAGTTTAGGATCTATACTTTCCAACCCAGACTTGAATATTATCGTTCAACGTATGAAAAACCATCTTCTGTTATTATGGGTGAAGTACCGGATAATGATGATGATATGGCTTACATACTTGGGACAGCGGATTTACTATACCTACCCGTTGATTTCACAAAAAGTAGCATTGAACGTATGCGATATTCAATATTTGCTAAAATACCAGCGTATATGGCTTCTGGTACACCAATTTTGTTTTTTGGCCCATTAGAAATTACTTCTGTAGAATATGCAAATAAAGAGAAATGGGCATATGTAGTTGACAAAAATGATAGAGACACATTGAAGAAAGGATTAATTGAATTAATGTCTAATTCCAACCTAAGGGATATGCTAAGCAATAACGCATACAGAATTGCCCGTAGGGATTTTGAGGCTAGAAATGTAAGAGAATCTTTCCGGAAGGCGCTTTTAAAAGCATCTGATCTATAGGCCAAATTAAATGCCGGACCACCAAAATGTGATATACTCTTTATTCAGGCGCATAAAATATATGCTCTACCTACAAAATAGGTTTGTACTAGATAAGTTAAATATAAATCCAAAGGTTGTTAAAATTTTACCGAAGTGGGATGCCAAGAAATGGAAAGAATTAATTAAATCAATTCAGCCATTGATTGAAAAATTAAGGTTGGATCCAAACCGAAATATACTATTATCAAAAGCGGATGAAATATTAGAGCATAAGTTTAATCTATTAGGGAAGAACTATTTCAGTCAAGATTTGAGCGGAGATAACAATTCTACATACAAACAGATTAACTGGCATTATGATCCATCTTCTGGTTACACCTTTCCAAATGATGTTTGGTATAGGTTTGTAATAAAAAGAGTACCTGACTGGGTAGATATTAAATATCCTTGGGAGTTATCGAGATGTCAACATTTCATTTTATTGGGTGAAGCCTATACCCTTATAAAAGATGAGAAGTATGCATTAGAATATCGAAGCCAGATTTTAGATTGGATTGAAAATAATCCCGTTCGATATGGGATTAACTGGTCCAACACGATGGAAGTTGGGATAAGAGTGGCAAATTGGACTTTAGCTCTTTTATATTTTATTAAAAGTTCACACATAACAGAAAACTTTCTGTCTAAATATTTCCAATCTGTCCTGCAACACGGATATCATATATATCACAACCTGGAAAATTTGCAGCCGGCTACCAGTAATCATTATATTGGTGACCTTTTCGGGTTATACATTCTATCCAGCGTTTATCCTTTTCTTGATCAGAGTCAAAAGTGGTTGAAATTCTCCAAAAAAGAACTGGAGAAGGAAATTATCCGGCAAACCGATGAAGACGGATGGGATTACGAATCCAGTACAGCTTATCATAGGTTAGTGACGGAGATGTTTATATATATATATATCATTGCCGATTATTTGAATCAGCCTTTTTCAGATTCATATATAAACCGCCTGAATAAAATGCTGGGCGTTTTAAATATCATACAAAAATCAGACAATACAATTCCACAAATTGGGGATAACGATAGTGGGTGCTCCCTAGTATTTTATTTTGATAATGACAATCTCAATGTCAATTCTCTGACACGTTTAGCCCATAGAAATAACTTGATAACACCCAAAAAAACCAGTGGGTTTTTAAAACACGAGAATCGGGGTCTCTATATCTATAAGAATGATGATATTTACTTCTTGATCACAGCAGGTCCAAAAAAGTTGATAGGATTAGGGAGTCATGCACATAACGATATTTTGAGCTTTGTACTGAATATTAATGGTGAGGATATTCTAGTTGATCCAGGAACTTATATATATATGTCGGACACTGTGAAACGTAATCATTTCAGGTCAATTGCTTCTCATAATACTCTCTACTGGGATGGAATTGAACCTCGAAATCTGACCGATGGTCTTTTCAAAATGGTCGAGACTGGTACAATAGATGTAAAAACCGCTACAGGAAATAGGGCTGGATTTAAGTTTGTCGTTAATTACGGTTATAAAAACCGGTATCATCAAAGGAGCATATGTTACGACCAAAAAGATGATTATATCATCGTTACGGACACAGCCTCACATGAAAGTGCAATACTAAATTTTACCTGCGGACCAAAGTATCCTCCACGTGAAATAGAAAACGGATTTACAGTAAATAATGTAAAATTCGTGTTTAACGATAAATATAAATTAGTTGTTCAAGATTCTTTTTATTCTTCGGGATATGGCAAGATTCAACCAACAAAGTCCGTGAATGTATTCTTATCTGGTACGGAAATAACCTATAAAATGTTTTTCCGTTAATAATGAAAAAATCACTAACCGGAAAATATTTCACCTTCATTTTATTCTCCTGGATATGGGAAATTACACTCATCAATATAGTCGATGCAGGCATTACAGACAGAGAATGTGTACATCAGATAAAAATTCTTAATTGAATAAAAATCGTTGTCCAATCAATAAGATGTATTTAAGTGACATTAAGGAAAGATTTTGAAACAAGTAATTATTAAAAAAGGTAATGCAGTAGTTGAAGACGTTCCACCTCCAAGTGTGCGGGCGGGTTTTTTATTGATTAAAACGATGTATTCATGCATATCTATTGGTACAGAAATGTCCAGTATTGTTAATACATCAAAATCTCTTTTGAAAAGAGCATTAGAGAATCCAGACCAAGCGAAACAAGCTGTAAAAATGGTTACTGAACAAGGGATTTCAAAAACTAAACAAATCGTAAAGGGTAAATTAGAGGCTGGAAATGCTGTAGGATACTCTGCAGCAGGAATTGTGCTGGAAGTTGGTTTGGGTGTAAAAGGTTTTAAGCCTAATGATCGTGTGGCCTGCGCGGGAACGGGGTATGCCTACCATGCGGAATTTATAGTAGTTCCACAAAACTTGGTAGTTAAGGTTCCTGATAATATCGATCTTACTGATGCTTCTACGGTAACGCTGGGGGCTATAGCCTTACAGGGTCTACGCCGCGCCAATCCGACCCTAGGTGAAATATTTGTCGTACTTGGACTTGGCGCACTTGGCCAACTTACTGCTCAACTTCTAAAGAATAATGGTTGCTGTGTTATTGGAATTGATCTTGATTCTAGACGTGGAGAGATAGCATTATATAATGGTTTAGATTTTTTTATTTCTGGTAAACACTCCAATTTAATTGAACAAGTATTACGTATTACTGATGGTTTTGGAGCTGATGGCATTATAATTACTGCTGCTACTTCATCCAGCGAAATAGTTTCCCAATCCTTCCAAATGTGCAGGAAGAAAGGACGGGTTGTATTGGTTGGGGATGTAGGTTTGGAATTAAGGCGTTCGGACTTTTATAGTAAGGAAATCGATTTTCTAATTTCGACATCATATGGACCGGGCCGGTATGATACCAAATATGAAGAGGGTGGCTTAGATTATCCTTTGGGCTACGTTCGCTGGACTGAAAATCGAAATATGCAACATTTTATCACCCTTCTTGGATCAGGAAAAGTAAAGCTTACTGACCTGATTCATAAAATCTTTCCCATAGAAGAAGCGCCCACTGCCTACGAATTGCTTAATAATAAAAAAGATAGACCGCTTATGGTTCTACTATACTATCCAGATAAGAAAGACAAGAAGGTAGTTAGTTCTTTTCGCGTTATCCCAAATCCTAGCCTGAAGAAAAGGAAGAACGGGAAACGGGTACGTATAGCTCTTATAGGTGCAGGCGGTTTTGCCAAAGGTGTACACCTTCCTAATATCAGGTCTCTGTCGGATCTCTTTCAATTAAAGAGCATAATTAGTCGTTCGGGACACAACGCCAAAACCACTGCTGCCCAGTATGGGGCAGAATATTCAGGCACTGATTACCACGATTCACTCACTGATCCTGTTATAGATGCGGTAATTATTGCAACTCGTCACAATCTTCATTCACAAATAGTCCTTGAAGCTCTGGAAGCAGGTAAACATGTGTTTGTTGAGAAGCCTCTCGCAATTCAACGTGAGGATTTAGAGAAAATCTCCGAATTTTATAAACAACGAAAAGAACACAAGAGCCCCCTTTTGTGTACTGGTTTCAATCGCCGTTTTTCACCTTATCTAAAAGCTGCCTATGACGTAGTAAAAAGAAGAACGAATCCCATGATCATAACTTATCGAATGAATGCTGGATATATACCATTAGATCATTGGATTCACACGGAAGAAGGCGGAGGAAGGAATCTGAGTGAAGCCTGCCACATTTATGATGTTTTTACCTATCTTACTGAATCAGAAGTTGTAGATGTAAATTCATTTAAAATAATTCCAACTACAGAATACTATTCTACCCGTGATAACTTTATCGCTATCATCAATTTCGATGACGGGTCTATGGCTTCCCTTACTTACACAGCCTTAGGTTCTATAGAGCATCCAAAAGAAATGATGGAAATTTTTGTTGACGGAAAAACAATTAAACTGTATAATTATAAAAAAATTGAATTTTATGGGACTCGAAAAAAACCAATATCAACTTGGACAATAAGAAAAGGGCATAAGAATGAATTAAAAGCGTTCGGTGAATGTATACTTAATGAAGGAAAATGGCCTATTCCATTGTGGCAACAGATACAAGCAACCGAGATTGCTCTTAATGTCGAGCAAATGTTATCAGATTCTAAAAGCAATTGAATTTATTGAGTCCCATTAGATACTAGGGGAATAAATTCTTTTTTGAAAATTTGTTTTCTATCATCTTACCACCCGCCAACTGATAAAAGAGTTTTTTTAAAAGAAGCTGTAACACTTGTCAAAGAAGGATTTGACGTGGTGCATGTTGCACCTGGTATCGGATTGTCCAGAGTCGAGACGGGTGTATTATTATACCTGTATCCTTTAGTTAAAGGTCTCTGGGGACGTGTTTTTAATCTAAATAAACTATATAGAATAGCGAAGCTGATAAATGCTGATGTTTATCATTGTAATGAAGTTGACTCATGGTTAATTGGCATTATTATAAAAATGGTTTATCATAAAACTGTGGTGTTTGATGTACATGAACATTACCCCTCAATGTTGGGTTATAATCGTCTACCTAAGTTTTTACAACCAATAAGCAGTGCATTTGTCAGATTTCTTTATTTTATTTTAACTCCCTATACTGATCAATTTGTATTTGCAAAGGAAAGTATAATTCATGATTTTCATAATATAAATGATCGTTATATCACAGCTCTAAATTTTACCCAATTATCTTTAATAACAAATGGCAGTCCGGAAATATCGGAAGAAATAAAAAATTTATTTGATGGTAAATTCACTGCAATACACATCGGGCTATTTAGTAAAAGTAGAGGTTGGCCTCAATTACTTAAAGCAATGGCAATTTTAGAAATTACGAATTTCCAATTCATATCGATTGGGAATATTAATGATGGTTCTGAAATTGAATTCTGGGAAATGGCCAAACGATTTAAATTGACAAATAAAATAAAATTATTAAACTGGATGTCTTTTGAGGAAGTTTACAAATATATGTTATTATCACAAGTTGGCTTGATTCTATTTCAACCAGATGATTTGAATAATGTGTACGCTTTTCCGCATAAAATGTTTGATTATATGTTAGCAAAATTGCCAATTATTATACCTGATTTTGCTGTAGAAGTTGCTCCCATTGTCAGATCAAGCAATTGTGGATACACTATTAATACATCAAACTACCTTGAACTTTCCCACGCCCTTAACTCGCTTTCAAAAGATAACAGTTTAAGAAAAAAAATGGGGAAAAATGGATTTTGCGCAGTTAATAATAAATATAATTGGGAAAATGAATCAGTAAAGTTAATAAACATGTATAAACAATTAGTTATTAATAGAGTTAGTATAAAATAGCTTTATTATACCTTTTGAAAACAAGAATATAAATCTAAGTAGAACCAAAGCTTAAGTCAATCACACAAAATTAGGGAGTTTTTAAGATGAAAGTTAGCAGAATTTTGGTAACTGGTGGCGCGGGTAATATTGGTACAAACTTATGCAATGAGTTGCGTAATCGCGGCCACAAGGTCATCGCATGTGATCTCTACAATACAGAACGTGATGATTATATTCGTTGTGATGTACGTAATTATCGCCAGTTGCAATACACTTTTGATGAACTGGGGTCTTTTGATTTTGTTTATCACCTGGCTGCAGAATATGGTCGTTGGAATGGTGAAGCCTATTATGAGAATCTTTGGCAAACCAATAACGTAGGAACCAAACACGTTCTACGTTTACAGGAAAAGCTTGGTTTTAAGCTCATCTTTTTTTCATCCTGCGAAGTATACGGCGATTATGATGGCTTTATGACTGAAGATGTTATGGTAAATAACAAGATTTGTGATACATACCAGATGAACGACTATGCTATCACGAAATGGGCGGGTGAATTAATGTGTATCAATTCAACAGCAATGTTTGGTACTGAAATCGTAAGAGTCCGTCCCTTGAATTGCTATGGCCCTCATGAGCATTTTACTCCTTACAGAGGCTTTATTCCTAAGTTCATATATCATGCATTAAACAATAAGCCCTATACCGTTTATAAAGGGCATAAACGCATCATTGATTATGTAGAAGACTCTTGCAGGACATTTGCTAATATAATGGATAATTTTATTCCAGGTGAAGTCTATAATGTAGGTGGCAGAGTTGAGTGGGAAAAAGATATTAAGGAATATTCTGACATAGTCTTAAAAGTAACCGGCAAAGATGATTCTCGTGTAGATTATAAAGAAGCTGAATCATTTACGACAAAAGTAAAAACGGTAGATTTTTCAAAGGCTATAAGAGATTTGAACCACAACCCTGTCGTTGATCCTGAAGAAGGTATCAAAAGAACAGCAGAGTGGATGAAAGATGTTTACCGTTTATAATAAGTTAGGAGGACATGATATGAATTCCTATGCATACCGTTTAAATCTGGTGACCGATTATCTGTCAGAAATAAAACTCGCCGATCAGGTTAAGTCTTATTTCCTGGACCGCACCATCTTGGTCACTGGTGGCGCAGGAGCGATAGGGTCCAACTTGGTCATTGCGTTATCAGAGCTCGTGGGGAGTGATGGCAAAATCATAGTTCTAGATAATTTAAGTGCCATTAAAGGAGAAGAACCGATCGATTTACCACCGCTTACTAATATGCTTTTTGTAAAAGGTAATGTTTGCAGTGATATCGACCTGAAACGGGTTTTTCGTGAGCAGCCCAGCATTGTTTATCACCTGGCCGCTTTCTTTGCAAATCAGAATTCTGTGGATTACCCTGAAAATTCAGCTGATGTTGATATCAATGGAATCATAAAATTGTTGGATTATTCCCAGTTTACAGGTGTAGAAAAATTTGTTTTCGCCTCTAGCGGCTGCGCTATTTATGGTTCATATGGTGAGATGCCGTTAAAAGAAGATTTCATTTCTCTTCATCTTACGACACCTTATCAAATAAATAAAACTACGGGTGAGATGTACTCTAACTTTTATCATCATCATTATGGATTAAAAACAGTGAATTGTCGCTTTTTTAATTCATTTGGCCCTGGGGAAGTTCCTGGGCAATATCGTAATGTGATCCCCAACTTTGTTTACTGGTCCATGCAAGAGAAGTCACTTCCATTGACAGGAACAGGCGATGAAACAAGAGATTTTACCTACGTTTTGGATTTGGTACAGGGACTAATCAAAGCCGCATATTATGAGGATGCCATCGGGCAGGCATTTAATCTTGCTTCAGGGCAGGAGACGAAGATCAAGGATTTGATTTCTATGATAAATGAAGCAACCGGTAATTCAACGCCAATAACACAATATCCTGCTCGTAAATGGGACACAAAAAAACGTCTGCTGGCCTCAATTGAACTCGCCGACAAGCTAATTAATTATAGACCTATCACTAGTTTTGAGAAGGGTTTACAAACTAATGTTGAATGGTTTAAAACCAATTGGGATAAAATTCAAGTGGCTTCTGATTTTCCGGTTGGCATGAGTAGCGCAGTAAGAAAAAAATAATTTTTATTATTTAATCATTTCACTTCTTTTTATTATCACTTGAGAAAAGTCCTCTTTGTTTTCGGTACTCGCCCTGAAGCCATAAAAATGGCTCCAGTGATAAATGTCTTTAAGAAAGACAAAAGTAATTTTAATACAATTGTCGCCGTTACCGCCCAGCACCGTGAAATGCTGGACCAGGTATTATCTCTTTTTGAAATCATCC